>Ga0114997_10000709_pt1 | contig 27726 bp, 24 predicted proteins | sample ArcticOcean_MG_C_2_FD_87045 | JGI IMG/M metagenome (GOLD analysis project Ga0114997, IMG submission 87045) | Marine microbial communities from western Arctic Ocean - ArcticOcean_MG_CB4_136 | ecosystem: Environmental > Aquatic > Marine > Oceanic | place: Arctic Ocean: Canada Basin | collected... | reverse complement strand
TTAATTCTCTCAAACTTGGAGGTTCGGACTGTGATCCTGCCCAAAGGCTGAATCCTACTACTGTGAGATAAGTTAAGCCCCCCGTTAAATCATAGAAGCGTTCAGTTTTTCCGATAGATGCAGGTATCCATGCCACCCATTGTATACCGATACAAATAACAGCACAATATAGTACAGCAGAGTATTCATTCAAAACCACTGAATTTTTTCCAACAGCACTAACCATCAAAAAGACAATAATAAAGACGGAAGTTACAACTATTGCCGTTAATCGCAAATCTTGACGGGTAGAATCCATTGGTATCGCCTGTTCTAGTATCATATTGTTAATAATTCTGCTTACATCGCTTATCAGCGGGCTCTTTCAAACGGTAGGATTTGAAACAAGCGTTTGCTGTACAAAACTCCCGATTTAAATGAGTGGAGATCCGATTTCTCTACCATTGGATAGAGATAATATTTGATGGGTGGTCATTCCATTGGGAAAATGGATGAATAAATTTGCATCGATTTTTTCTGTATCAAGGTGAACAGGGCCACATTCAGGACCGCCGGGTGCGGCTTGGGTTCCGCCATCTAAGGTGAAGAAATATCTTGCTCCCGGTCGGAATGTATCCACATTGGTAAATCCAGGAGATGAAGGCCCATCAGTTCCAGCCTCCCAAACAAAGAGGGGTGATCCACCTCGAGAATCACCAAGAGCAGCTGAGCGATAATTGAATGTACCATCGGATTCGGTACAGGTCAAAACATATTGAACATCTACTCTTGAAACAGTTTCACCCGCAGCACCAAACTCCATTAAAAAGAGCATATCGTCATAATCATCTTGAACCCAAGCACCGGTGATCAATATTGAATTGACATTGTTTCTACGAGCATCCTCTGCGGTCTTATCAGTCTGTTGAGAAATCTCTTCAATAACTCTGATCATTGTAACAGAAATAATCGAAGCCAATAAAATCATGGCAATGAATACGATTAGCGCGCCAACACCCATTGTACAATTTTCATCTAGATTTATTTTTTGGCGACGCATTTTATCCCCTCAATTCAAATCCTTGCCTACATAGGGAGCAGTCCCAATATTGAGTACTTTTTCGTGGGTTGATCCTTTGTCAATAATTAGAATCAATGTTGCTTTTTCAATAACTTCTAAATCACATAAATCCAATTGAATTATCATCCGATAATTAGCACCTGGCAGAAATTCTATGGTTGGTAATGCGGTTAAACCGTCGCCATCGAGGGTTGTTGCAAATTCAAAAGAACCACTATCAAACTCCAATCCACGATTACCCGCGGGTAAACACATTAAAATCCAAGTAAAGTCTGTTTCTCTTAGTGGTGTTTCAATAAATGGTAAGTCGAATACGATATGAATTTCATCGGTTGTATCCAACGCCCAAATTTCTAAGATCACAACATTGACAATTCCTTTTTGCCCATGGGAGCTAACCTTAGCATCGGCGCCAGCCCGTGTAAAAATCGTACCACCTACACTAATTATTAAAGCCGAAATAACCGAACTTGCAATTAGTATTCCGATGAAAATGACCATTGCACTAGCCCCGACTTCGGCATTATCGTCCAATCGTCGCCGAGCCATTGTCCTAACGAGCCCGGGAATCTCTTTAGTTTCTACTGTTGCTTGAGTATAAAATCAACCAATGGGGTCTAAGTATTCATCGTTGGAATCCGGCTCATCAATTGTCATTGAAACATTTCTTGCTGAAACTAAAGTACCATTCATTTTAATTGTTCCAAGAACCAATATAATTAGCCATACTAAACTGGTTAGCACTACAATAGCAGAAGTAGTTAATGATCCTCTTTCTGTTAATAGTTGAACTCCAGATGATGCTCCGTCCGTAATTCCAACCGTCTCATCAGATTGGACACAATCATATACATCTCTAGTTGATTCATATGGGTCAGTATTTCCTGATGTCCAAAACACGATAATCTCTCTGTTTTCCCGCAATGAAACACTTTCAGTGCCCGACCACCATTTCTGGCAATATTCTAGCATGTCGATTGATGCTCCAGAAACCCCGTCAGGGTCGGTTAACCAAGTACCATTTTCATTATGTTGGTTCACTTTACCATGCCAGTATGATATTCGAGGTGTGTCATCGGAATGATATTGGATGCAATCGTACACCGGTTTGATATTAGCATATGCGTCAGTATTACCTGCAGTATAGAAAATAATATTTTCAACCCAAGGACGTAGTTCAATACCTATTGAATCAGGCCACCATTTCTGGCAGTATTCTAACATATCAAGGTTAGCACCGGATGTGCCATCAGGGTCTGTTAACCAAGTACCATTTTCATTATGTTGGTTGACTTTACCATGCCAAAATGAAATCCTAGGTGTCTCATCGATGTTCGGACAAACATTAGGTAAATCATCAGGATTATCTACGAGCATATAATTGTCAAATCTAATATCGCATGACTCCATCATGTGAGTAATAAAGATGTAGCTATCCAATCTATTTGAATCTCCATCAATGACAAAAAAGTCCCAGCGCATAGATAGAGGTGAATCCTCAGTTATGGTCAAATTTTCAGTAATTTTAACAATATTTCCTTGGCCTGTTTGAAATACTTCGTTTCCACTCAATGTGACATTGATAATATCATTATTTGGATCTGCACAATACAATGTGACACTATAGTCTCCATTATCAAAAAGAACGAGTCGGTTCTCATAAGGCTCACTAGTCCTATAAGCGATTATTCCATCTACTTCCAGTATACCATACTGTGGGTAATAATATACCTCGCAAATTGGCTCAGAATCTAAGTTTGATATCTCACAGCCAAATCCATTTACTTCAGTATTAGAGGGTGTTTCAGGGCAATCATCATAATTATCTATTATGCCATCACCATCAAGATCTTGTAAAAATGAATCATTTTGGTCTGAGTCGCCATCATCATCTTTATCTTCATCATCACTTTCCAATCGGTCATCAACGCTGTCACCATCTTGGTCTCCAGTTTCGTTAATATCGGGATTGCCATCCCCGTCACTATCTTCATCGATATAATCTGCAACGCCATCATTGTCGGTATCGGTATTAGTCTCATTTTCATCATTATGGCCGTCATTATCTGAATCTTCATCAAGATAATCCGATTGACCATCTCCGTCAGTATCATTATCGCCTTCAATTTGGTCAGGGATTCCATCATTATCAGAATCTTCATCCAAGTAATCTGGTATTCCATCCTCATCAGTATCATTGGTACTTTCAAATTGATCCTCAATTCCATCACCATCGGAGTCATTATCTAAGTAATCCGAAACACCATCGCCATCATGATCACTAATTCCTTCATCCTCATCTGAAATATTGTCTCCATCGCTGTCTAAATCTTGATAATTAGGTGTGCCATCTCCGTCATCATCACCCGTTCCTTCAATCGAATCAGCAATTCCATCTTTATCCGCGTCTAGTATACATTCCCATACCTCTTTTGAAGATATAAATGCGTCAGAATTTCCCGAGGTATAAAAAGTAATAGTTTCGGGTAAGGGTCGCAATTTTACAATTACTGTATCGGGCCAGAATTTTTGGCAATATTCTAACGGGCCGATATCTGCTCCAGAAACACCATCGGGGTCCGTCATCCAAATTCCGTCTTCATTATGCTGATTCACCTTGCCAGACCACATGGAAATACGGGGGGTTGGATCGTCTCCAACTGCCACATATCCTTTAAGGTCCTCTGGATTAATACAGCCTGCCAACGGCATTGATACTAAAATTGTACAGATGATAAATGTTATCGTTTTCATAATATGGCCTAATTTCAAGTTATTTAAGAAGGTATGTACGACCGAAATTAAAAATCATGTTTTCTTATTGAGTATAAAATCAACCAATGGCTCAAAAGTTTCAGCTCGTTCAAATGGCGAAATCACTTTTGCTACCGCGGCTAAAGAGTCAAAACTACTACCGACCGCGATCGAATGGCCGACTACTTTGAACATCGGAATGTCATTGGGCGCATCACCAATAGCCAGTACATCGCTTGGCTCTATTCCGATTTTCTCCAACGCGATTTTTAAACCCTCGCCCTTTGAAAGATGCGGCTCCATCAAATGAATCGCAAATCCAGTTTTTACAACTGAAAGGTCTGAGAATTCGCTCATCGAAATACATTTCTTTATCTCATCCAAATTTTCATCGGTGAATAAACACCATTCTGATTCCCTCCAAACATTTGTTGTAATCCCCTTTGGATCAACTCCTATTTTATCGGATAAATATTGGGCTGCCCGCCGCGCTCTTGTTCCATCGGCTCTGACGATTGGCCCGTTCCAATCTGGATGCCAAATCACTCCTCCGTTTTCACAGACCATCGGCCCTGAGAGATTGAGGAACCTCCACAGGCCATAGGTGATTGCCCGGACGTTACCTGTTGCCAAAATGACCGGAATTCCGGCTCGTTCAAGCCGGCGGAGCGCCTTGATTGCACCCGTGTGAATCTCTTTGTTGGAATCGGTAAGGGTTCCATCGATATCGACTGCGACCGCCTTAGGCACCCACCCCTCTGGTAACCACTGCATGATTAGCCGGTATACCCCTTTATTCATCACGCTTGCGATACGAGCCTTCTTGATAGATGGATGACCGCCATCGGGTATGTCGAGCGAGGATGGGGAAGAAGAGTTCCTCTCGCTCGAGGACGAGGATGGGGGTTTGCCAAAACCAAAGCCTCGTCGTTCAAAGAAAAAACCTACACAACCCGCACCAAAAGTTGTGGAAAAAATAACCACCGAAGTTGTCGATATGCAAGTGCTCGGAGATTATGGTGGTAACCACTATGTAAATTGGCCGATTCAAGATATGGATTGCCCCGATTGTGCTTCAAAAGCAGCCAAGGCAATCGGCCGATTGAATCATGTGAGCGAAATCAAAGTCAGTGCGACAGATGCTTCGGTCGCAATAAAGGTCAACTTGGATAAAGGGGCGATATCCGAAGTCTCATCTATACTGCGCTCTTTAGGCCATGCTCCAGATATTATCCATCAAGAATTGAAGGGTGTAAAAGCTGAAGAAATAGCACAACGGCATAATATCTCGACCAAAGGGTTGCCTCGATTATTTCGACGCCAACCTGGAATCCTAGACTGTGAAATCGATAAAGAGGGCCGAATTCTATTACAGATCGCCCCGGATTTAAAACCTGAATTCCGAAAAGCGTTAGATGATGCATTGAAAGGGGTTATTGGATCTACCTTCCAATTGAGCGAATCAAAATCTAGGAGAATCACTCCTGGCCAATGGCGATTGATAGGTTCAGGTTTTGCTTTCATATTTTTGATATTGATTATTGGGTTGAAACTTTTAAAAATTGATAATCCATATCTGATTGGCGGGCTAGGAGGTTTAGGCGTCCTTATCGGCGGTGCGAAAATGTTCTCACATGCTTTGGCAAATTTAAAAAACCGCCAGATGGGATTCAGGGTATTGACCTCCTTAGCGGTGCTAGGAGCCTCATATCTCCAACATTGGGATGAAGCTTTGATGGTTGTAATCTTGGTTTCTTGGACCGAACACATGGAGGCTGAGGCCTTGATTAAAGCCAGAAAAGCGATGCAAGGTGGATTGGATCGATTACCACGTACAGCCCGCCGAATCACAAAACAGATATTTGGGACGATGTCGGTCATTTCGAAGGGGTCCCTCTCGCCAGTAATGGCCAAGGAAGCGGATGAATTTGAAGAGGTACCGGTAGATCTGTTAATGAAAGGAGATACCATCGAAGTTCGTTCAGGTGAATTAATTCCTGCTGATGGATTCATCCTTTCCGGAAACGGTTCGGTTAACAAAGCCCCCTTAACAGGCGAATCAGTTCCACTAGATGTAACCAAAGGTGACCAATTACAAGCCGGGTTAACCTTGGTTCGAGGTCCCGTCAAGATGAGCGTTGTCGCAGTTGGTGAAGACACCAGATTATCCGGTTTGATCCAAGCGGTCCATACCTATCGAGAGCAACCAACTCGCCTTCAAGGCATGCTTGAAAATTTCACATCGGTCTGGGTTCCTTTCGTACTGATTGGGGCTGTGATCGCAGGATTTTCCCAACCAGAGAATGGTTTGAATACGGTATTGCTTCTCTGGGTTGTTGCCTGTCCTTGTGCGCTATTATTAGCAGCCCCCGTGCCGCATGCCGCAGGTTTGTCAAAAGCCTCCAAGAGTGGAGCAATTGTCAGAGGTGGTGATGTTCTCGAAGCCTTGGCAAAGGTAAATTTGGCATTATTGGATAAAACTGGCACCCTTACCAGCGGTAAACCTCGCGTCGGCGAAATAGTTCTTGGAAGAGGTTACAAACGAGGCGCTGCACTTGAATTAGCAGCAGGACTTGAAGTATCATCCAACCATCCTTATGCCCGAGCGATAATTGCTTTAGCCAAAGATGAAGGCCTCACTCCAGCAAAGGTATCTGGATTAAATGATGGCGTTTCTGGGGTCCACGGCAAATTATCTGGAAAGGCGGTGGAGATGGTGAGAGCGACCGAGGAAGGTTTGAGCCAAAAATTAACAAAGGCTCTCACCGAGGCATTTTCACTTGGACACGGTGCTTCATTACTTAGAAAAGAGGGTAAGGAGGTTGCCTTAATCACATTCATTCATGACGACTTGCGTCCAGGTGCTGCAGAATTGGTTAAAGATTTACATTCTCAAGGAATTACCGTTGAAATGTTGAGCGGGGATAATCAAGATGCGGTCAATACACTAGCAAGGGAAATTGGATTACCCGAACTAGCAGCCCATGGAGAGATGAACCCTGAAGACAAGGTTGAATGGGTTAATTCACGTTCTAATACCCATATCACGATGATGGTTGGCGATGGTTTCAACGATGCTGCTGCAATGGCAAAAGCCGACATAGGCGTTGCTATCGGCGCAGGCGAGTCGGTAAACTTAGAAGCGGCAGATGTGTTGATTCCAGGCGATGATCCACGCTTGCTTTCAGAATTGATCGAAATTTCTAAGAAAACAAGTAAAATTTTGAAATGGAATATTTCTTATTCGGTACTCGTCACTATGATATTGGTTTATGCGGTTTTATCTGGGCTAAATGAAAGTTTGACAATCGCGGTTTTGGTGCATGAACTATCGGTAATCGGCGTAATCGTCAACGGTGCTAGATTATCCGGTGCTGGTGAAACATGGAAATTAATTTCTGATATTGGTAAAAGTGTGTTTACTGGTACAATCGATTCGTTTAAGGTTCTTTTTTCAAAGGCTTGAATCATTGAAACCATGCGCTAGGTTCAAGCCAAATGGTGGCTAAGACCTCAAATGCGGAGGGGCTATGAGATGGTTCGGATACATGCAGACCCGGTCAGTACGGCATTGATGCACCCTACAAGGCGGTCGCTATACGAAACTCTTCTAAACGGGGAAGAGTTTACAACCGTCCAACTCCAAAACTTAGTCAATGTGGATAGATACAACCTTTACCACCATTTGCGTAAATTAGAATCTTTGGGCTTGGTGATGAACCATCGCGATCAGGGAAGAACCCGCTGGTGGTGTGTTATGAATCGAGTACCACTCCCGAGCGATGGCTCTTCAATAGCAGATAATTCTCTTGCATCGATCGATTTGGCAAACCCTCGGGTTCAAGCGGCCGCCAAAACATTGTTACGAGAACTTGCGAAACTTTCTGGAATTTCTTTGGACATAGATTCTGCAACCTTGGAGAGTCTGCAGATTACCGGCAGAAGAAAGGGTTGAATTTTTTGAATTCTTAACTTGGAGTTGAAGTAATGCCTGATGAAGAAGTTCTCCATACCTACACCAGAATCGCTCCACCTGATTTATCATGTCCTCGATGTGATAACCTTTTACCGAGTGGTCTGGGTGAATTGACCTGTAAAATGTGTGATGCCGAAGTAAAGGTTGAGCATGAGGGCACCCGTCGAAAGTGGAAAGAAGAGCGGGTTGGATGCCCTGAGTGTTCCAAAGTTCTGATTTGTGGAGTCGATAAGCGCCCAGCAAATCTTAAATGTTCAGCCTGCGAAACCAGTTTTGAAGTCAGAGCAATTAAAGTAAAAGTGGAAATTGAGTGTCCATCTTGTAGTCGGCAACTCCGCTTGAATAAAACTCCTGGAACCAGAAAGATTACTTGTCCGGCTTGTGAAGTCGAATTTAAAATCAATTTTTGAGGTGTTTATCTTGAAAACTACCTTCAAAATGATGGGTCTTGCAGACTTCATCACTATCTTCAATGGATTGATGGGTACATTGGCGATTGTATTCATAATTTTAGCGGTTGATGATATGAGTGAGCCTTGGTATAAAGGCGGCTTGTTGACCGATTATATTTGGGCGGCGATGCTCTGCATCTTAATCTCAATCTTTGGCGATATTATCGATGGACCAATCGCTAGAAAATATTCTAAAAAGCAATTATTAGGGGGTTCTTTAGATATAATGTCGGATTGTATTTCATTTTGTGTAGCCCCGGCACTAATGATTTTCGCAATGTTCGGCCGAATGGGTGAGGCAACTCCAATTTGGACAATTTCATTAGCGATTGCTTGCTTTTGGATAATTGCAACCGGGATGCTGAGGCTATCGCGATTTCAACACGATGATGGCGCTTATAAGCCATATTTTCACGGTTTAGCGTCACCGGGAAATGCAATGCTACTACTATCGGCAGCAGGAATCATCTGGCTTCAACCATCGTCAGGTTTGGGCCCCGATCTTTCCTCATGGGATTGTGGAGCATGTTGGGGAGAGGGCAAAGACAAACCTTATTTTGATTTTTTGTTATTGCCGTTGATGTTTTTTAGCGGTGCGATGATGATCTCAGATCGCAAACTTTCTAAATTGAAAAAGGGCTTACCAATGCGCCTTTCAACATTACAATTCGCCGCAATTCTTTACGGCATAATTCACGCGATGACACTAACTGCTAAAGCCGATGCTGGCGAGGATCTTTCTGGAACCGTATTCACGATGTTTTTATTTACAATTTCATTCATTCTTACATTGATTTACATCCTTGCTGGCCCGCAGCTAATTCCATCTGTGGAAGAAGAGTGATGGCGATTATCGTCTGTCGTATAAATCGGCTCGCGATGGTGAGAGTTTATCGCGCTCCTTATCTATCATGAGGAAAGGATGAGTATCTGGATGGGGATCCTATGAGTGTTAGCGAAAGCAAGTCAGGAGCAAAAGAACGATTGAGAGCGGGCGGAGATTCCAATCAGCCTAACCTTTCTTCCTTGCGCGCCCAGTTCACGTCTACACCGTCCCCTTCTTTAGACCAGACAATGATGCGAAGTTCTAGATTCCGAGAGGAGGAGCGGCTTCGAGCAGATTTGAGAAGAGACCAAAAAATGCGCCGCCAAGCTTTAGCCGAAAGAATATCGGTAATGCAAGATAATATGGCGATTGATCTTTCAAGGCACCACGATATGACAATCGGGGCATTGGAACGGGATTTACGCGACAAAATGGTACAAGAATTATCCCAACTCGAATCCGAGACCCTTACCAGAGAAGAAATCCGTCTCAAACAAATGCATGAGTTGCGTCTTACAAGAGAAGTCGAGTCGCTAAAAGAATCCCTCGATATAGAACAAGGCCGCAAGATGGAAGAACACCGCCTCGCGGTTATTACTCGGCTAGAAGGGCAATTAACACAAGAGCATAGTCAACGTTTAGCATTCGCGAGGGAGCGAATGGAAATAGAATTTAATCAAGCTTTACAGCGACGTATTCGTGATTTAGAAGCAACGATTCAAAACGAAATGGAACAACGATTTACTGAGTTGGAGGACAAAGAAGTCGCTCGTTTAGAACAGGGTCAAACCCAGAAACTGGCTGAGCGCGAAGAAGCACTCCGCAGAGGAATTCGTACCAGGCTTGAGCAACAACTCAAACTCCGTCTCAAGCAGCGTGAAGCGAGTATGCGGGCTGAATATGAACGTAGAAGTCTGCGCTTAGAAGAAGACATAGCGGCTTCAATTCAGGATGAATTGGAATCCAGATTGCTGTCAGAAACCGAAGAACTTGAAGAGAGGATGCGCCAAGATGTAGAATTGGCGGTCGCTCGTAAGCGCGAGATCTTGCGGGTTGAAATCGAAAAGCAGTTAGAATCAGCACACTCGGAAAAGTTAGCGGATAGAAAGGGCCGCCTACGTGAAAAATACGACCTCACATTTTCCAAGGCAGTCGATGATATTTCGCGTTCACTAGAGAAGGATATCGAAGCTGAACTTGAAGCACGTACCGATCAAGATTTCTCATCTTATCGAAATGCTCGAGAAGCGGAAATTCAGAACCGTCTTGCTCGCTTCCGATATGAGAGGGAAGCCGAACTACGCGATCAATTAAGCGATAGTTATGAATCCAAAAAGGAGGATTGGTCCGAGCGGCTTGAACTCGAATTCAGCGCTCGCGAATCAGCGGCCAGGAAGGCGATTATGTCCGAGATCGACGGCCGCCTCCGCAATGAACGAATCACTCATGAGACCGACCTTGACCTGTTGAAGGAAGAGACGGTTTTAGAATTGGAAGTAGAAATGGAAGACCGCCTCGCGGACTTCCGCACTCGCAAAGAGGACGAAGTTGCGACCCAACTCGAGCGTCAACTCGACAAGAGAGAGGAAATCATGCGCAATAAGGCTCTCATCGAGGTACGCAAGCGAGAATCCAATATCAGGGCGGAAATCGAGGCTCAACTCGGTGTCAAACGCTCTGAAATTCGTGACCGTCTTTCGATGCTTACCCAACAGATGGATGACTTCAAGTCGATGGCCGAAACCAAGATGCGAGAATCGATTGAAGGAAATGTCCAAGATCAGATTACTGCAGACGAAGCTCGACTTCTTGAGCAAGAAGAAGAGTATACACAATTGCAGTCTACCGATAACCGAGCCGATAAGAGATCGACTTGGCTTCAAGCGATTTCAGGTAAAGGAACCGAGGCTCAAACACCACAATTGGGCCTCGATCCTAGTGCGCTCGGGGCGCGCCCAGATTCCTTGGGTGCGTCTGCAGGTCGTCCGATTAGAGGCGCTTTAGCTAAAGCAGCAACTCAACATACGCCATCAATAGGTCTTGGTGGAATGAGGGCTCCAAAATCCGCTGCGAAATCATTGAGCGGTGCATTGCCGATGCCAAAACCAATCAAAGCACCGATAGGTTCTGGGTTTAATCAACCGGTTCAAGCAGGTGTGGCTTTACCACAACCGATCGCCCAAAAGGTGATACGGCAACCTATTGAACAACCCGGATTGGTCAAACCAGTCTCACCAGTCCTAACACCTACCCCACTACCAATTGTCGAAGAAAGGTTTGCACCAGAATCTGAAATCATCACCGAGCCTGTGATAGAAACGGTCACCGAATCAGATCCAGAAGGCGAAGAGATTGGCGACTTGATGGAGTCGGTATTCGATGAAGCTATGGAAGATGAACTCGATGCCCCGGTTATGATCACCCCAATTCAACCACTATCGGTTGTAGGAGGGCAACTATCGGCAGGATCCGCTAGTTTGACCCCGGTTGAAACAAAGGTTCTCACCCCGGCTAAGAGACGAGGCCCGCCACCATCATCGGCTCCAGGAACAAAGCCCGGAGAATCTGAAATAATCGAGGGGCCCAAGGTAGCCACCTTGACTCCAGTCAGTCGCTTAACGCCTCTACAAACCAGCTTGGCCATCCTCGGGGTCAAGCAATCGGATGAGGAAGAGTGAATAGTAGATTAAAATCATCACTCCGTGCCATTGATAGGTTACCTACTTCTCAGCGGTAAATATGAGGAAGAGCATCGCTTTAATTCTCGCTCTTTTACTTCTACCTGCAATGCCAAGTTCAAGTGCTGCGACCAGCCTTTTGGAGGTTGGAATTGTAGAGACCGTGAACGGAAGATTAGTCCATCTTTCATTCTCTTCAGAAAATACCATTTTAACCGTCAATGATGATGGAAATATGTCTGAATATTTTTGGGGCGATGGCGAATTGATTTTCCAATGGGGCATCGAACTCAACACCTCAGTCAAGTCAGCAGCACCAGACTCGACCGGGTTATTGGTTGCAGTAGCTCATTCGGAGGGAGTATATATCGTAAATACTGAATTGCGAATAGTAACTAAGTTTTACAATACCACATCCGCTGTAGATTCGGTGGTTTGGGATACTCAAGGCGATCTTTGGTTCGGCCATTTTGGTGGTGAAAGAAAAGCTCTAGAATGGGACGATACAGAATGGACTGGCGTTGCGACCGACTCTCATAATACTGCAATGACTGCATTATTATTATGGGACCAAGATCAAATTATCACAGCGGGTCGAGACAATTTGGTCAAATTTCACACTCAGGATGGTACAGTTGTAAGGACTCTTTCTGATTATTCATCATATCCGACCTTTATGGCAAGAGATGCAGATGGTAATCTGTTGGTAGGATGTGCAAATGGGCACCTGCTAAGGTATGATAGCACAGATTATTCAAAGGAAGAACTCAGCGTTTCAAGTGGAGAAAGTATTTACTCGATAAATTTCGCCCAAAATGGCGAGATATTAGTCGGGACTCAAAATGGGAAAATGCATTTGATAGACGATACAACATTTACTGAAACGCTGAGTTATTCCTCACCCGGAAGGGTAATCAATGGGTTTTACGGACCGGATGGGGAGTTATTCATAGTCTCAACATTCAGCACATCTTCCAAGTTTAGATTATTTGATTTGGATAGCGACGGGGATGGCACAACCGATAGCCAGGATGCCTTCCCTTCTGACTCTACTCAAACCGAAGATAGTGATGGCGATGGTTTTGGTGACGACCCTGATGGGAACGGAGCAGATGCTTTCCCGGACGATTATTCGCAATGGTCCGATACCGATGGCGATGGCCACGGCGATAACCCAGACGGCAACTCTTCTGACCAATTTCCAGTAAATGCAGAACAATGGCAAGATAGTGATAACGACGGTTATGGCGACGATATGAATGGTGCGCAAGGGGATAGGTTTCCCGAAGATACAAGCCAATGGTCGGATCGGGACTTTGACGGGTACGGCGATAATTTAGATGGTCTTAATGGCGATGCCTGTCCAGATATTAATGGATTTTCGACTCTAGATCGGTTGGGCTGCCCGGATTCAGATCGCGATGGATATTCCGACCCTACCCCTAATTGGACTGCCAGCAGTGATGGCGCAGATGCGAAGGCCAATGACAAATCACAATGGGTGGATCGTGATGGTGATGGCTATGGGGATAACTTAACCGGAAATCAACCAGATAGTTGCCCTACTTTAGCAGGAACCTCTACCAAAGCATGGCTTCCGACCGTATCGGATGAAGGCGAATTCACCTTGGTTTTCAGCGTTCACAACAAATATGGCTGTGCAGATCGTGATGGAGATAGCTACTATGATTTGGGCGACGATATGCCGGACGATTCCAATGAGTATCGTGACGAGGATGGTGACGAAGTCGGTTTTTCAAAGGATTATAATGACAAAAATATCCTGATTCAAACCCACGAGGGCCATTGTTTGCTCAATTTCACAGATGTTTCCGAAATCTGCAATGCATATCGAGATGAAGATTATCAAAAATATGTAAATCAAAGAGAAAATGATGAGCAACCAGTTCTTGGCTATTCGGCCTGGCAGAGGTCTTTAGAACAAGGCGGAGAGCCTAGTTTGACCGATACTTATGTGAGTACTGCAACCGAGATCGCTCCTTATATGGGCGCTGGTTTTGGAATTGTATTGATCTTGATTTTGTTTGTTGGTGCGGTGGGGAGTAAGCGGAAAAAATCCAAGATAGCCAAAGAATTCGGTGGGTTCTCGCCAGACACAATTGGGGTCGAGAAAGAAGTTTTGGGCGGTACTTCTGAATCCAGAGGCGGTGTTGATAGCGGCAAATTCTGGGAAGACGAAATCGAACCGATGGACTTAGGTGGACAAGAGGATGAAATGCTCGATACCGACTTTGATGATATAGATTTGAAATCCGAAGAGGTGTCAATGGTTAATTCCGATGTTTTAATCGAAGAGAAATCTTTAGAAGAATTAGCGGGGATGCCAGTTACTAAAGCCATCGCTGAGCCAGAGGTAGACCAAGCCCCACAAGGGCCGCCAGTGCCTGCTGATGGTTTACCATCCGGTTGGACAATGGATCAATGGGAATGGTACGGTGCAGAATACTTGGAGAAACTCAACAAGTAAGTTTTAACGCCAAACGATCGGCAAGCACAATTTGAGTGCGCCTAGTTTTTGGCCAGAATATACTGGTTTGCCTTCAACTTTGAGAGTATTCATAATCAACCAAAGAATTGCGTTCCAACTCTTTGAATCAGCAAATAATTCGATTTCACCTGCAACAGCTTTGAGCAAAACCTTGGCTTCATCACTTTGACTATCAAATATAGCCCGAACCAATCCTTGGGTAGAAATTTTGTATCCATTTGGTCTCCAGTCCATCGTTTTCACCTCAAACTTTGAATGGGGAAAGATTCAATCTCTCGACCAGATGATCGGCACTTACATCAGCGATATCTTTCACTTGAGCCCGTAAGTCCTCTAATTCTTCATTCATTTTGGCCATTTTATAATCTCTGAGCAAATCCCCCAAAAGGAGGTTAACACTACGATAACCATCCATGGTTCTCAAGGTGTTTAATTGCCGTCGAATTTCATAACTGACACTAATTGAGGTCATGCCTTCTCCTGTCATGAAAACGGTTCGTGTCTATAGACTACTTGAATACCGCGCGTAAATCAGTCAACAAAAATCTGTTTTGAGGAGTAGATTTTCACGACCGGCCTTGTCTTTCGAGCAATAGCCGCGGATGTTCATTTACCCCGAATTCCCTTCTCATCTCCAAAACTCGAAGGTGATATTCTCTAGTCAAAGACCAATATTCCCTACTTCCTGCTCCAGCCCCGCTATTCGAGGGCCGGTTTAGAATGACGGTTGGTGCTCCGGTCCAGGCTGCCTCTGCAACTTTTGCAAGCCGGCGAATCGGTGTCTTGAACACTTTTTTCGGAATTTTTGTCATCACTTCATCACAAACGTGCATCGAGAGTTTAGAACGTTGGTCGACCATGGTCATCGCAACTCCAAAAATTTTGAGATTGCGATTTATTCTCTTCTGGATCATTTTTACACTATTCATTAGCATACTGAAACCCTCAAGAGCATAATATTCTGCTTGGACTGGAATCAAGACCCAATTGGCTGCACAAAGAGCATTAATCGATAATAATCCTAGTGAAGGAGGTGTGTCGATGATGATGTGGTCAAAATTATCGATGATCGGTTCGAGTGCTTCTCTTAGCCTAGTCTCTCTTCCGATTCGATGAGATAATTCAATTTCGGCACCAGAGAGGTGGATGTCGCTCGGTAATAGCCACAGGTTTTCAGCACTCAAGTCCTTAGGGACTCTATCCGAATCCATTCTTTTCGACCAAGCCTTTTGCATCGAGGCGGTTAAATCTTCAGGTGAAATCAAATAATCCTCCATTAAAGGAAGGTCTTCACCACCATCGTTTACCAGTAAATCATAAGCGGTCTTTTTGATCTTTTTCTTCTCAAGACCGAAAGATGTTGCACAATTACCTTGAGGGTCAAGGTCGATAAGTAAGACCTTTGCCGGTGGTATTTTGAATTTTGAATTGCCTTTTGCGAGGGCAGCAGCAAGATTGACTGCGGTGGTTGTCTTTGCGCATCCGCCTTTCTGGTTGGCGACAGCAACGACCATTTTGTACGGATTCATATTGATGGCTCCCGGTTATACATTAGGTCGAGACCGGCGCCCCTCTGTAAAGAGTGGCATTGTAAACAATGTAATCATCCCTGTTGGATGACGGGTACTGGGACTTCGGAGAGAATTTTTCTCACGATGTGCATTCCGGTGATTCCACGAATCTTTGCCTCAGGCTTCATGACAATTCTGTGAGAGATGATCTGCAGACCAATACCTTTGATGTCATCTGGAATGACATAATCGCGGCCATCGATAGCAGCAGCGGCTCGTCCACTCTTGAATAACGATTGGCTAGCACGGGGTGAAGCGCCGTTGACGACACGGTGGTCCTCACGGGTTCTTTGGACAATTTCGACGATGTAGGAGAGAATCGCCGGATCAACGTGAATGGTCTCGAGTGCTTTTTGCATTGCGACGACCTTCTTTGGCGAGGTGATTTGTTCGACGTCGTGACCATCCTTTCCACGGAGTTTTCTTCGAGCGAGAATCGCTTTCTCTTCAGCCCGGTCTGGGTAACCCATACTCATCTTCATCAAGAAGCGGTCCATTTGAGCTTCTGGGAGTGGATATACACCCTCTTGCTCGATTGGGTTTTGAGTTGCTAATACTACGAAAGGAGCCGGTAATTTGTGGGTGATACCTTCGATGGTAACTTGCTTCTCCTCCATTGCCTCAAGCAATGCTGCTTGAGTCTTGGGTGGCGCACGGTTAATCTCATCCGCCAGTAAAATATTGGAGAATAGAGGGCCGGCACGAAGTTTGAATTCTCCGGTCTTCTGGTCGTACATATAGGTCCCCATAATATCGGAAGGTAGTAAATCCGGCGTAAATTGAACTCGCTTGAATTTACATCCAAGTGCTCGAGCGAAGGTATTTGCGAGCATGGTTTTTCCCAATCCAGGAAAATCTTCCAACAGCATGTTACCGTTTGAAAGAACTCCAATCATTACTCTTCGAAGGTTTTCATTTTTGCCGATGATGACCTTTGCGGCTTCATTCATTAATGAATTTGCAATAGCGCTGACGGTGGCAATCAGGTCCTTTGTTCGGTGGTCTCCTCCAGCTTGCATCCCCGCATTCATCACAGTAGCCCCCTTGGGTACAATGTACGAACCCCGCACCACAATACTTGAAGGTATTGTGAGAAGAAGTCAGGTATTCATCGTCCCCAAAAGTGGTCATTCTTGCGATGGAGGCTGGTAATTGCCTCTAAAATCTCCTGCTCGATAATGGTTAAATCAAGTCGGCGTAGCCTCTTTACATGGCTTGCAGGGATGTCTACCCAGAATTCGTCTCCCTCTTCGATATGGCGGCCAACAGTTGGTCCCATTATCGCGACAGCCAACTCGTCGCCTTGCCTACCTTCGCGCACCTCATCGGATGAACGGTTGCGCAAACTTCGGATTTTACCGACCTGAGTTCCATCGAGTTTGATAATCCTTTGACCGATGTGGACCCGGCCTCCAAGGACTCTCATTCCGACGATTGCAGGACCTTTGTTTCGAAAGGTATGGTCTTTGAGATAGCGTAGATGGCCCGGATAAATCAGATTCTCTCTAGCTTCTGCATCGAGTGCGATTTTGGTATCCGCTCGCCATTGCTCAAATTCTTCGAGAATCCGATAAATGATTTCACTCGAGATGAATTTAACCTCCGCATCATCGCCCTCTAATCTTTGAGCAACTTCGGTATTTCCTTTGACTGAAAAACCTAGAATTATCTGACTGAGTGGATCTTTGGCACTCTGTGCGCCAAGAATGTCTCTCTTGTTAACCGGGCCGATAGTAGCCATTCTAATTGGGATCTCCAACTTGTTTAATTCAAATGCCAAGGCCTCCAATCCACCGATGGTATCGGCTTTGATGATGATGCCCTCCTCTGCTAATTCGACCGAAATATTAGCTTCTTTGCGCGCCATTATCATAGCAGCAGCCTTTTCTTCTTTCGAATTTGTTTGGCGCAGGGTTGTACCAACCAAGACCTTTTCAAGACCAGGCGCGATGATTTTAAGTCCACATGCGGCTATTACTTCATCGCAGACTTCCCACCTGTCACCTGCATCTCTCATCTCCGCCATCCCTTTTGGCCGGCGCATGCCTTTGATGTGAGTTTCAAACGGGCCATCAGCGCCGACCAAAGTGATGATATCATCGACCTTTAATTTGCCGCGATTTAAGATCACGTCAATGGTTTTGCCCAATCCTTGTTCGTCTTTCATTTCGAGGACAGTACCTTCGCCCGGCCCCAAGGTGTCGGTTAAGCGATCTTCGAGGAATCTTTCGGCCAAACCCACGGTTACAGTCAACAGGTCTTGCAAGCCCTCACCGTCCTTTGCAGAGCATGGAACTATGGCGAGGTTTGATTTGAAATCACGAATTTTATCATATCTTTCGATATTAAATCCATGTTCTGAAAATTGCCCGAGTAATTTCCAATAACGCTCTTCGAATAATTGTCGAACATCCTCTCTTTGGGCGGCCCAAGATTCGATAAAAGACCGGCCTTTTTCGCATCTCCAACCTTGGATTCTGTCGATTTTATTGCCGGCTATGACAAAAGGGGTTTTCTTTTCTCGAAGAATTCTCAAACTTTCGATGGTTTGAGGTCGTAAACCTTCCATGACGTCGACCACCAGGATGGCAATATCTGCTAATGCACCACCTCGGCTACGTAAACTTGTGAATGATTGGTGCCCTGGGGTGTCGATAAAGAGGAGTCCAGGACTTTTGAAATCGGTTCCACCCGTCATTCCCGCACAGGTATCGTTTAGAACCTTGGCTGGAATTTCTGTTGCCCCGATATGTTGGGTGATGCCCCCGGCTTCTCGATTCATCACACTTGCTTGTCTTTCGACTCCAAGGGATCTGAAGTGATCTAGTACGCTGGTTTTCCCATGATCTACATGGCCTAAAACAGCAACGATCGGTTGGCGTTGCCAACCTCTTTCAATCTCGGGTTCAGAAGGTGTTTCCGATGGTTTTTCGCCTTCGGTCATCGTCGAAACCTCCAATTAGATTTATTAATTTTGCAATTGGTGTGCAAAATCATTCATAAACCCAAGATTGGGAATCTTGGGTCCACTCGTTAAGTCCTTCTGGGAACCAAAGTCCCAATTCAAATTCAGCTGCTTCTGGAGCATCTGATCCGTGAATCATATTGTAGCCAATATCCATGCCGAAATCGCCACGGATAGTTCCGGGTGCTGCTTTGCGACCGTCAGTAGGTCCAATGAGATTACGAGCAACCGAAATTGCATCTCGTCCGGACCAAGCCATGCAAACCACCGGTCCGCTGGTTACGAACTTGATTAATCCTGGAAAGAATGGTCTTTCAGAGTGCACAGCATAATGTGTCTTTGCAATTTGTTCTGATGGTGAGACCTGCTTGAGGCCGACCAACTGAAGTCCTTTTCTTTCAAATCTTTGAATGATCTCTCCGACCAATCCACGTTGTACACCGTCAGGCTTTACCATTACATATGTTGTCTCCATGACAATTCCACCGATTTGGCCGACTGGCCTTTCATATGTAAGCGCAGCGATTGAAACGGGTTGTTTCAGATGCCGCCCTTAACGAAGTGACGGGTCCACTTGACCCGGCGTGCATTACGCTTGAGCTTAATCGCGTTTTTGCGTGCTTTGGAATTAGCGAACCATTGTACGGTTCCATCACGGCGGATAAGCATCAATCCGGTACCAGGCTCGATAACCTCGCCTGAGAAGCTGCAGATTCTTTGTTCTGGCATTTTGATCACCTGTAGTTTAGTTTGCGTGCTTCACGACCGGTGTCGCGCAGCATTAATATGTCTCCAACTCGAACTGGGCCGAGGACGTTGCGTGTGATAATTCGCCCGACGTCACGAGGGTTTGGTGCCTCGTTAACACGGACTTTGACTTGGGTAGCCTCGCCGGTCATACCGGTGCGGCCAACAATCTCTACGACCTCTGCTGGCCATCCTCCTAATTCTTCGCTCATCTCTGATTCCTCCTAATGGCCTTATCTAAAAATGATCTTAACTATTTAGTTCTTTGATTAGTTCTAGGACTTCGTTGAACTTCTCTTGAGCTCCTTTGGAGATCTCGAGTAGTGCGAGGGAAGCGGTGCGGACACCAGCAGGCATGCCGGATTCCTTACCTAGGAATTCTTGCGATGGGACATATCCGAATGGAATTCCCTTTTCAGCGCAAATTAGCGGGATGTGAGCCAGAAGCTCTGGCGGGTTGACATCCTCTGCCATGATGATGAACTTTGCAGAACCGCGTTCTGCAGCTTTAGTTACCTCATTGCTACCTTTTTTCATTCGTCCGTTGTTATTGGCTTGAACCATTTCGTAGATTTTCTCTGCGAGGTCGTTTGGGGTTTCGTATGACACGTGTGCACTCATTGAAATCACTCTCATGCTTATGTGAAGCAAGGCTCCGCACGACCTCGCGAGTATAAACCCCACGGATAGAGCCGTGGTAGGCTTATTCAAAGGCCTGCGAGCAATTCTTTGACTCCACGAGCCAATGCAGGACCACCACTAACGTCAGAGCGGGAGTTCGTCGGATGCGAAGTAGCATGTACTCCATCGGCGTGATTCATCAATCTCGTTATGGCCCCACCGGTGAACAATCCATGGGTACAACAAGCATGGATTTCTATTGCTCCTTGAGACCTAAGCGCATCAGCCGCTTTACAAATAGTCCCACCGGTCGCGATCATGTCATCGACAATGGCGACAATCTTTCCTTTCACATCCAAGTCCTTCGCTTTGTGAACGATGGTGTGGGCGTCGATTCTGGTCTTCTCAAGATAGGAAAATGGCAAACCGATGGTTTTAGCGACGCAACTCGCTCTGTCGATCGCTCCTTTGTCAGGTGAGAGGATGAAATCAGGGTAGACGGTGTTCTGGAGGTGGGTTGCAATTTCAGGCATGGCTGAGGTAAAGGCTACCGGAACTGGCATTTCTTCCAAAGCGACGGGGGAGTGAAGGTCAAAAACGACTATTCCGTCACAATGAGCCGAGAGCAATCGGCCAATCGATTTTGCCGATATCGCTTCACCGGGGCGGAATCTTTTGTCTTGGCGTGAATAGCCGAAATAGGGGATTGCAACTAACACTCCAGGACCGACTGGGTCCATTTTTTGCGGGCCAATCTCCTTAAGGTTCTCAAGATTTCCCGCTCGGACGTCTCTCAATGCTTCGAGCAGAAGCAATGTCTCAACTATTCCTGAATCGGGGAAGGTGTTTGAGACGAGGACGACCGGCTCACTTCGAACGGCTTCGATTGCAGATTCAGGGATTCGGATATAACCTTCGGAATCGGGGAAACGGCGTGCTTCTAGCGAGTGGTGGTCCCAACCTAATTGGTCGGCAAGGTCTTGGGCTAGGGCGCCCGAGTTACTACCTGATACCACTACCATGTTTGGGGGGTGCGGTGAGGGGGATAAATGAGGGTTTCCGTTTTTGATTTTGAGACTTTTTTGTGATTTTTTAGATTTGTCGAATAATATTAGATATGGCATGTTTAATTATTGGGGCGAATAAACTCCTCAAAATATAAACTCCTACTTCTACTCAAAAATAAAGCCCTCAGTACGGCGTAAGTGCGCGAGGCAGGACTCGAACCTGCGACCTCCCGGTTATCAGCCGGGTGCTCCAGCCGACTAAGCTACCCGCGCAACTGGGTAATTCGGCCGTGCGGCCTTCCCGCCATAAATCCGACGGTGGGTTTCACTCGTCCTCAAATTCGCCGTCGTTTGCCTGCAAATATGAAGGCAGTAGCAGCATTTTCCCAAATGTCCGCGAGAGGACAACCTCGTCGAGGCGCTCTCTGGTTCGTGCTAATGAAGCGATTGGAATGTTGATTGTAGCGGGTACGCCGTATTGGCTTTGGACTCCGACTCTCGTCTTTACTTCTACAGCTCGGTAGGTGCGCTTGATCTTTACTAGGTTAGAGATGATTCCGATCTCCATGCCTTGGTTGTCAAGGACGGCTCGGTCCATCATTTCATCAGGTGCGTAAAGTTTTTCGTCGATTCTGACGGTATTTCTCCAACGGCGCTGTAATTCGCGCATCGACTTTGAGAGTTTTACTCCTCCATCGGTTCTGATGCTGTGTATCAGTTCTTTGTGTAACGGTGCTAGTTCTGCGGGTTTACGCATAAATTCGTCGGCCACACCTGGCTCGACCATGATTCGCATTGAGCGAACCCTTGCTTCGTTCGGGTGGTGACGTTCGCCTACGATCGTCCCCACCTTTGTATCATTCACATATACATCTCTCTGGAGTAACTCCTGGATGTCGTAATCGTTGTTTGTCATTTTTCCCATCTCCTTGGCCCGATTGACTCTTGGCCGATTAACCCTCTATAGAGACATCACTTATACTTGCCTCCTACAAAGAAGTGTTTTCCAATTGCATTTGTCGCATAATCGTCGCGTCTTCTAATTGCAGTTTGTTTTTAATTTCATTTTTGACCGGGCTACAAAACCTTTCTTTCAATTGATGTCGCATAATCATCGTTCATAATTTAATTTTATACATTAACTTCAATTGAAAATTTAATAATCCAATTGAGTTTTGGCTAATGAATAACCTATTCAAAGGAGAACGATTGGCATCGTTTGATGGCGATTGTGGTCAAAGGGGCTTGCTGTTCTCTTTCTGAGGCAGTAGTGGATCGTTTACTCTCATGGGATATCGACGTCATTGCATCCGAAGATTCTCATGCGGTGCGTAATTCTACTCTACTGAAGCTTTCATCTGTTAAATTGTCAAAAGCCGGAGAAGGGTTTTCGATTTCTTTTGACGGCAGTCCTGCAGATATCGTCGTCGGTGTTGATTTAATCATTCATGATTTATTGCCTTCTCGGGCGGATAGATGGCTCGCTCCAGAAATACAATCCTGGCTCAACGGAGAACAAATCGACGCAGGGCCAAGATATTGGTTGTGCGTATTGGATGCCGCTGAAGCCATTACTCATATCCTGAAGTTCAGAAAAAAAGTCGGTTCAATACATATGTGCGGCCGTAGAGAATGGTTGTCGGAAGATACATTCACGGAGTTCAAATTATTATTACAACGTACACAGCAAGGCCAAAGTGGCCAATTTACAAAAGAGACATTATTCAATCATTCACTTTCAGGAATGAATGTAAAGCCCATTATTGAGAAAGATAATCAAAGGCCAGACCTCGAACCCTTGCATAATCTTCTTTTGGAATTAACCGGTGATGGTTGGCGCCCTTTGATTCCGTTTCGAACCGGCCTGATGAATTTAATCGCAGGCTTGAGGCAACCACAGTAGCGTTCTTCTAGGTGGGTGTAGGGCACCGGTTGATGGCATACCTAGTGGAGTTAAGCGACGAGCGCGGATTATTGATAAGCCCAGGTCTGCCAGATGGTGCAAAGAATTACCTCATCGATATCGATGGGACCATTTGTGAAGATATACCCAATGAGGAGCCAGAGCGAATGGCAACAGCCGAAGTGTTCGACGGTGTGGTCGAACACATCAATAAATGGTACGATCAAGGCCACCAAATTTGCTTTTTCACAGCTCGTATCGAAGAACATCGCGCGGTGACGGAAAAGTGGTTATCAGATAATGGATTCAAGTGGCACACTTGTTTATTTGGGAAACCTCGTGGCGGTAATTACCATTGGATCGACAATCATATAGTCAGAGCAACCCGGTTCAAATCAAAGATGACAGACTTCGTGAAACGTTGGGCTGAGGTCGAAGTGTTCAATGATGAGTAATCACAAGGTTTGTTGGCCGCCAGCGACCATTCTTGGCATCATTTCAATTGTTTCATTGACTAAACTTGGTCCGATATTGATGGTAGCAAAGATGCCTTGATCGGCAATATTGTGGGAAAGTGCCCACCACACTCGGCCGTATGTATCAACTCTGATGTCGAGGAAATCACCCCAGCCGCCGCAGCGGTTATAGCCACAATCGACGGTCAAATCCAAAGGATCTTCCAATCCATTGATTTGAACGGTTGTAAATAATGGCGTCAGATTGAAAGCATCGGTCGCATAGGTGAGGTAACCATTCCAATTATCATCGCCAGAATCACCTACGTAGCCGAAAGCGACCGTTCCCGCATCCCCTGCTACGACTACCGGGAAACCGGTTCCTTCGAGCCCTATAGGGGGGGCGATCATCGTTGCATTCGACCAAGTGCTGCCTTGGTCGGTCGTATATGACCAAAAGGGCATATTGTCGGCTCCCATCCACATCGCATGGACATTGCCTTCACTATCGACTTCGACCTGAGCCTCTTCGGCATTCCAAGTGTTTGCAGTACCGCTTCCTTCGGTCGGCAATTTATGCTCGGTCCAGGTAATCCCAGCATTTGTGGTTCGGTAAACCGAATATCCGCTGCCATCGCATCCAATATTTCCGCGGTAAAAATTCCCATCGACGCTTCCGACCAAATGGGCGGTCAATCCACCCGATTGGCAATCAATCGGTGCGCCCGATGTTTCGGGTCCCCACGTCGAACCGCCGTCCTCGGACGCAGCACATAGCGGGTGAGGTGCGTTACCGTTGATGCAGTACATCCAAGTGGTTGGATGAGCGATTGCTGGGCGCTTTGAACTAGCTATCGTCTGGTGGTCTTGTACCGAATATGCCGCGGTTGCAACCGTAGGGCCGAACCAACTCCCTCCATCGTTATCAGACCACTCAACGGTCATCCCCAATAATGCGTGCATGTCAAATTTCATGATTCGTCCGGTCCAAGGATCGACGTAAACATAGGGATCATTCGAATTTGGTACCGGTGCAATCGGATCGTAAACATTTTCACAAGTATAAGTCAAATCGGTCATTCCAATAAGTCCACAAGATACGACAGCAGTCGAACCAGCCGGTCCGTTTCCGTACGATGACATGACTAGGGTATCGGTTTGAGTTATTCCCATGGTCGGCTCAAAAGTAGTCATGCCAATCCCGTAATAGGTCGCTTCAGCCTCAAAAGGAATATTGCGCCCGCCATACTTGAAATCAGCGACATCTTCAACCGCAGTTGCATTGGCGAAATGATACCAAGTGCGCTCACCGATCTCAAAATTCCAAAGATCAGATTCGATTTCTTCTTCGGATATTTCCTCGTTGCCAAAACAACCACTGAGGCTCGATAATACCATCAGCAGGCAAAGAAAGATCGCTTTCATAAAAATCACTCGTTAAACAGGTCACTACCGAGTAGTGGGAGCAGGACTGATGCATCGCCCTCAACACATATATTGGGGGCTTCAGGGCGCATTTTACCCCATGATATCGCTTCTCTTAATCGGGCGCCGGATAGACTACCGTCGTGCTCGGGCGCAGTGGTGATGTATACTGCCGAATCCAACCCCCCTCGATATTGATTCCACCAGATGACGTGGTGTTTGGAAATCCCTCCACCTATCATTAGGGCATTTGATTTCTCCACTTCCCAGGTAAGGTCGCTCATCACCTGTTCGTCGGCGAGGGTGTCGATATGGAAATCTCGATATTTTTGTCTAAACATGAATAATTGAGCGCCGATACTACCATCGGTAATTCCAGGGATGCAAATCGGAATTTTGTTTTTATATGCCCAGTAAATCAAACTATCAGGCGTTCCAATTCTTTTACCCAGCTCCCATACGAGGTGAACTGAGCCAAAGCCAATCCACGCATCAGCACCGGTTTTACCGGTTTCCTTTAGACGGTCGGTTCTAATCTCTTCAAGAACCGGCATCACCATCTTTTCAATTATTTCGCCATAGGATGAATTTGGTACGATCACATTTCCTAATCGCATCAATTGGTACTCAGCCAACTCGATATCATCTAATTCGAATGTGCCGTGGTAATAGTGTTTGTAAGCTCTTGCGATGTCGTGGTCGAGCGTTCCGCAGGTGGTCGAAACCACATTGAACATCTTTTGTTTAATTGCCTCAAGGAAAAACCCTCTAGTGCCAGTAGCACAAAGGCAAGCGGGGAAGGATAGCCAATTTGCAACTTTGGTCACATCGGCGTCAACCGCGTTTATCTCGGCTTTCATGGTGCGCAAAATATCTCTGGCATAAGCGAGTTTTGTTGCGGTAAAACCGCCCGCTTCAGCCATCTGGTCGATGAGCCCACGCGGAGAATCTGCCGCTTGAAAATCATAGTCAACCACCGGCCTGTCGAAGGAATTGGGGTCGATTGCCATGGTGTAGGCCGCGTGAATCACTCATATGAATGAGGCGATTGGTGTCCCCTATGGGGACAAAGGTCGAATTGCTTGCGAGTGAGGGGGGAGGGTTCCTCAAAGATCAGCCTCTCGTCTAGTAATTAAATCTCGCAGAACCGCGGCTCTTTCGAAATCTAATTCCAGGGCTGATTGCTGCATCAACTCTTTTAATTGTTCAATTGATAATTCTATTTCTTCAATTGGAGTTACAACTTTGACCTTCCCCTTGATTCCTTTCTTTTCGGGATTGAATTCGTCCATTTTCGGCAACGCTTTTACAATGGTTTTTGGTATAATTCCATTTTGGGAATTATATAGCTCTTGACGTTGGCGTCTTTCGAGAGTCTGGCGAATCGAAGATACCATTGGCGGACTCATATTATCAGCATAGAGGATGACTGTTCCGTTTTGGTTCCTCGAAGCTCTTCCAATCGTTTGGAGCAAACTGCGTTCATTTCTCAAAAATCCTTGGCGATCGGCATCAAATATTGCTACCAAACTAACCTCTGGTATATCCAATCCCTCTCTCAGAAGATTGATTCCAACGATTACATCGATATGGCCAATTCTGAGGGCGTTGATAATTTCGGTCCGCTCGATGGTATCGATTTCAGAGTGTAAGTGGTGGGCCTTTATGCCCATTTTGTTTAGGTACGCTGCAACCTCTTCGGCGAATTTAATCGTCAGTACCGTGACCAAGGTGCGCTCTCCTACTCCGATTCGAATATTTATTTCCGACAAAAGGTCAGCGATTTGCCCCCCGGTTCCCCTGACTTCGATTTGCGGGTCTAGTAATCCTGTGGGCCGAATTTCCATTCGAGGTATGCCATCCATTGTTCGTAACATATCGTACATACTCTCAGCATCGGGATGCTTTTTGACCAATTCTGGGGTTTCGACCCCGCCGCCGCCGCGCATGTGTTGAAGGCCAAGCGGAACCTCTTGATTTGTAAGTTCGCAGAGGTGCAGTAATTCTCTCTCTCCAGGGGTGGCGCTAACATAGACCATTTGAGGGATTAATGATTGGAATTCTCTAATTTTTAATGGTCGATTATCGGCAGCAGACGGTAGTCTAAAACCATGTTCAATCAAATTGAGTTTCCTGCTTCTATCCCCTGCGTACATGCCCCCAACCTGCGGTAAGGTGACGTGTGATTCATCCATTATTACGAGATATTTAGAAGGATCTCCGTGGAATTGTTTTGCCGATGCTGCAAAGAAATCAAGCAAACAATGCGGCCGATCCCCGGTAGTGCGGCCATCGAAATGCATCGAGTAATTTTCAACCGAGGTGCAATAGCCAATTTCGCGCAACATCTCCATGTCGTAGCGGGTTCTTTGTTCCAACCGGTGGGCTTCGATCTCTTTATTTTCACTTTTTAAAGTCGCAACCTGCCCGTCCAATTCGGTTTCAATTCCCTCTAGGGCTTCTTCAAACCTTTCCGGTGAGGTCATAAAAAACGCCTTGGGGTGAATCCAAGCCTCTTCTAATTCTTCGTGAATATCCCAGCTCACCGGGTCACAAATTTGGATGTGCTCAACTCCTTCAAAGCCAAATCTAATCCTCATCGGATCATCCCGGCTCGGCATCCAAACATCGAGGTTCTCGCCTCTTAACCGAACATCGCCTCGCTCGAGGTCGTTGGTAGTTCGCCGGTACTGTAATGTGATCAATTCCCGCACTAGATCCATCGGTTCGATGGCCTGTCCAACGAAGGTTCTACAATGGTGTTTGAGAAATGTTTC
>Ga0114997_10000707_pt1 | contig 27772 bp, 25 predicted proteins | sample ArcticOcean_MG_C_2_FD_87045 | JGI IMG/M metagenome (GOLD analysis project Ga0114997, IMG submission 87045) | Marine microbial communities from western Arctic Ocean - ArcticOcean_MG_CB4_136 | ecosystem: Environmental > Aquatic > Marine > Oceanic | place: Arctic Ocean: Canada Basin | collected... | reverse complement strand
TCCTGCAAGAGGTGGTAGTAAAAGAATTAAGAATAAAAATATTAAATTTTTTGTTCAAAAAGAAATTATTTATTACTCAATTAAGGCAGCTTTAAATTCAAAACTTTTTGATAAAATAATTGTTTCAACAGATAGTAAAGCTATCGCAAAAGTTGCAGAGAAATATGGAGCTGAGGTTCCTTTTGTAAGACCAGCGAACATCTCAGATGATCAAACTGCAACTATTCCAGTCATTAAGCATGCAATAAAATTTTATGAAAGCCAGAATATATTAATAGATGATGTTTGTTGTATATATGCAACAGCACCCTTCATCCAATCAACAGATATCAGAGAAACATTTAAAATACTTAAATCTCATAAATGGGATTACGTATTTGTTGCTACAAAGTATAATCATCCAATATATAGATCATTTAAAAAAGATAAAAATGCTGGAACTAAAATGCTTTATACCAATCAGTTTAATTCAAGATCCCAAGATTTAGAGGATATTTATCATGATGCAGGTCAATTTTATTGGGTACTGCTGATGCCTGGAAAAAAAATACTAAAATTTTCTCAAAAAATTCGACTTTTAAAACAATACCCTCTTGGCGAGTAAATGATATTGATACAATTGATGATTGGAAAAGAGCAGAATTTATGTTTCAGATTTTGAATAATAAAAATAGAGTTAAATAAATATATATGTTCAATATTGTTATATTTAATTTAAACCCACTCTCCTTCCACTGTTGTCTCAGTAAATTTGAGGCTTTCTATATGAAGGCCATAAAGGTGCCTATTGCCCACCACCTATCTGGTGTGTGAGGGAGATCGACTTTCTAGGCTGAGTTGAGAATAGCTAAAGGTACCTTATCGAGGCGCGAAGCGCCGAGAACTTGAGACAGGGTTTGGGTGATCCTATACTTGACCTCTTCTCTCATTAGGTTTATGTTCCAAATAACTTCATTTAAGCGCCAAGATAAGCTGAGCAAATATTATGAGCGTTTGCTATGAAACACTATATACGACCTCATTTTTGTTAGTATATAGGTCTTACAAGAGGTCTAAGTGTGTCGTCAGTGTGTTGTCGGCATTTGAAGGAATTAACTAGTAGCTAATAATTGAGGCTACAACAGTGTCGCGGGGTGGAGCAGTCTGGTAGCTCGTCAGGCTCATAACCTGAAGGTCGTAGGTTCAAATCCTACCCCCGCAACCAACACCAAAAATTATTATTTTTTCTTAAATCTATGACTAATTTTAATTTTATTAAATAATATTTTTTGTGGATTCATATGCCTAGATAATTTTTCTTTAAAATAATTCTTAATTTCCATAAGTGATATTTTTTGATCTTTCTTTAATTCAATTATAATCTCAACATGTTCTCCTGTAAGTGGATTAGACTTAGCATAAGCCTTAGCATTTAATATTTTAGGATTTTCTAATGCAACGTTTTCTACATCTGAAGCCATAAACTTTAAGCCAGCAACATTGATTATATTACTTTTTCTTCCAATAATTTTTATATAATCACCATTTTGTTCAACCACATCCTTTGTATTGTACCACCCATTTGAATCAAATGGAGATTTATCATTTAAATAGCCAACCATTGCATATTTGCTTCTTAGATATAAAATTTTATTGTAGATTTTTTTTTCAAGGCCTTCACCACTTAATTTAAAAAACAAGCTTGATCTAGTCTTGCTTTTTGCTCTAAGTACAGAAAATTCAGATAGACCGTAAGTCTGCCTAAAATCAACATTTGGTAATGATTTAGATATTTGTGTTAATGTAGTCTCATCCATTTGTTCTGTTCCATAAGAAATTATTTTCAATGAACTTGGAATTTTTTTAGGAACAAATCCTGAAATAAGCATCATTCTTAGAAAAGTTGGAGTTGCTGGTAATACCTCAACTTTAAATTTATTGCAGACATCTAAAACATCTTTAACTTTTCTTGATTTTAAAGTAATTATGGTCCCACCATTAAATAGTGTGTGTAGTAAAGTATTAATACCTCCCATATGGTCAAACATTAAAAAATTTATAGTTCTATAAGATTTCCTTGGAGTATTAAATCTTTTAAACAGTAAATTTATATCATGAAGTATTGCTTTTGGCTTTCCAGTAGTTCCAGAAGAAAAAAAGATAATACCTGAATTACCTTTTGCCTTTAATTTTTTTAATAAAATATTTTCATTTATGTCATTTTTTTTAATAATATTATCTACTTTACAACCACTAATAATTTTATTAGCAGAAGTAATTAAGCAGTAGTTTTTATGCTCTTTTTTAGTTTCTTTTATAACAGGCACTATAATTGCACCTATCTCAATTAATTTGAAAAAATTAAATAGCGTAATATCGTCAAAATCACCAATTAGTAAAACAATGTCACCTTTTTTTACATCGTTTAAATGGTCAGAATTGATATTAAGTAAATCATTAAAATACTTTTCTCTATTATCAGATATTATAAATGGGTGATCTAGGTCTTTCCAAACCTCTTTTAATTTTTTAAATATTTGCATTTAAACATTAATTATATTTATTTATGATCCACCCAAAGAAATTACTTGGCCAGATAAATATTTTGAATTATCAGATAGTAGTAATTCAACTTGTTCCACAACATTACCTGCTTCAAAAATTTTTGTAAAAATTTGATGTTTAATAATATTTTTGATTTTATCTTCAGATACACCTCTAATTAAATCAGTTTTAATTGGACCCGGTGCTATACAATTTACTGTGATATTAAAATCTGATAATTCTCTAGCAAAAGTCCTTGAAAATGATTCAACACCAGCTTTTGAGGCGGTATATACAGACTCTCCTTTTATTCCTAATCTGACTGACAAGCTTGAAAAATTAATAATTCGACCAGATTTATTTCTAATTAACATTGGAGCAAAGATTTGGTTTGTAAAAATAGTTCCTAGTAAATTTGTTTCAATTATCTCTCTAGTTTTTTTTTCTGGAGTAGTAAGTGCAAGATTCATTGAGGCAATTCCAGCGACATTTATTAAAGCATAAATCTTATTATTACAGATTTTTTTTATTTTATTAGAAACTATTTTTAATGAGTCAAAATCCGATATATCGCACTCAATAATATCATCTTGATTTGTGGTTCTAGCAATTCCAATGCAATCCATGCCCTTGCTTTTGAGCGTATCAAATATCTTTTTGCCAAGACCTCTTGATGCACCTGTTATAACAATCATTTAGATTCTTTTTGATTTTTAAATTCATTTGCAAGCGTTTTTACACTTCTAAACATACTTTTTGATTTTGACATAGTGTCACCAGACCAGTCAAAAATAAAGCCAAACTCCTCACTAATTTCTTCTAGTCTTAGACATAAATTAACTAAATTCATTGAGTCTAGTATTTCACCACCATCCATTAAAGATGAATTTTCATTGATTTCTAAATTTGGATTATCAACGATTATCTTTAATTCTTTTATAATTATTTTTTCAATATTCATTATCTTAACAAGTCTTAATTTTAATAAAAAACTTTATAAATATAACATTATTATAGAGTATCCTTTATTGCAATACTAATGGATTAATATCTCATATTGAGTAAAAAATATGTTTTTTGTAACCTTATAGATATAAAAATATATTATTTAATATAACATAAATATTAATCATCTGATAATCTTTCGGATAAATATAATGATTGTCGAAAAATAGACTAAAGAAACTCTTAAATGGAAATAAAAGCAGAATTATTTAATGAAAAGGAATTAAGAGAGTTTGTAGACTTTAGCAAAACCTTTTATGAAAATCCAAAAACTAACTTGATTGATAATGTTAGACATAAATTTAAACAATTTAATAACCAAAGATCTTTGCACATTAAGGCGTATGAAAAGGATAAGATAATCGGGAGAGTAGTTCTAAATGAAAAAAAGTTGCATCTGGGAAAGAAAAATTTTACTGTTACACAACCATCTGATCTATTGACTTTAAGAGATTTTAAAAATCCATTAACTGTTTTTTCTCTTATTAAATCATTCAATCAACTGGATACAGATTTAGTTATACATACTTCTAATGAAAAAAGTGATGTTATATATAAAAATATATTTAAATTTCCAATATTATTTAAATGTATAACATATGGTTTCCCAATTAGTCCATTATCTTTATTTTCTAAAGTATTTTTAAAAAGAAAATACATTTTACTTCAGTTTTTTGACTATTTTATAAAAATTTTAATTAAAGTTATTATAAATTTTATTATGTGTTTTAATTCTATTAAGTTAAGAGATTTTAATTTAAAAGATATAACTGAAAGAGAATTGACTTTACTTCAAAAGAGAGAAGTTAATCTATTTTCTAGAAATAAAGATTTCATTAAATGGAAATATTTAGACTCTAAAGAATTATGTAAATGCTATAAAATTTTTAAAAAAAATCAAGCTTTTGGATATATTTTTATTAAAGAAAGTAATTTTAATAATCTCAAAGCTTTTTGTTTAATGGATTTTTTTATTCTAAGGAACTTAAAAAAAATTGATTATTTTTTTGTAAGATTAGCTATTATTTATCAAGCGCTCCATAGTAAATGCGATTTAATTTATGCCATTGGAAATATGAATAATACTACATTATCAAATTTATTTAAATTACCATTCATTCATATTAATGATTATTTTTTACCGCACTCAACACCCATCTACACTAGCTCTGTTAAGGATAGCTGCAATATAAATGATTGCAAAGATATCTATTTTACACTAGCCGATACTGATTATTTTTAATTAGATTTGTTATGTAATGACTTTACTAATAATTTATTTTATTAGTTGTTTCATTTCACCTTGGTGTTCATATATTTTACAAATTTTACTAATCTTTTTTTCTACACTTTTATGGCCTAAGTGTGACCACTGCATTTGCCTAATCCATACGTATAATCTTTTACTAAATGGTAAAAAACTAATCTCATTCCATTTAATCCAAAAGTCATGATTTAACGTTAATTCATATGGATGAATATATAAAATAGGTACATGGCCAGCTTTAATTGTTTCATTTAAAGCCTTTATAGTTAATTGAGCATTAAATAATCTTAAAAAAGTTCCACCTGTCCTTATTTTAAAAAAATTTCTAAAAATTGGCATTTCATAAATAAAGAACTCGATTAGCTCGTTATTAAGATATTTAAAATTCTTATTTTTAGATAGAGACTGAATATTTTTAGATGTCTTAAAACTTGAATCATATAAAAATCTCTTACTTATTTCCTCGTAAGCCCAAGTATTAGATTCATCAATTGCAAAATTTGCAGCTCTAAAACCTACAGGTTTTACTCCAATAGCTTTTTCAATGCTTTCAATAGCCTGGTCCAAGTTAAAAGAAAAATCTTTTCTATTACTTTTGTTAATATCCTCATGATAATTATAGTGACATCCAATTTCATGTCCATCATTATAGATTTTTTGAATCAGTAATGGCATTTGTCTTGCAACTATACCAGTAACAAAAAATGTAATTTTTTTATTTTCAAGATACTTGTTGCATATATACTTAATTCTTTCATAGCTTTTTATTAAAGCCTCCTTCTTATATGGTGGATTCACCATATTTAAGTGTCTCAAAGTATCGTAATAAAAATCTTCAAAATCTACAGTAAAATAAAATGGAATTCGGTTTTGAGTCATAAAAAATAGTTTAATAATTTAACAAGTAATTTAAGTATATAATTTTCTTAAAAAAATATTAAAGTGAAGCTTGTATTCTAATTAATTAAATTATTAAATAACCTGATTATATCAAATGACAGAACATTTTGTAACTATATTTAATTATAATTTTATACCTCAAGCACTGGCTTTATATAAATCAATGAATGATCATATTGATGATTTTAATCTTTGGGTCATTTGTGTGGATGATAAAACAAAAAAATTTTTAGATAAAAAAAACTATAATCATATTAGTACTGTTAGCTTAAATAATCTTGAAAATGAAGAATTAAGAGGAATCAAGAAAAAAAGAACAATTGGTGAGTATATTTGGACCTTAACACCTTTTTTACCTGATTGGATATTTAGAATTGATTCTAAAGTTAATCGACTAACTTTCTTAGATGCTGATACATTTTTCTTAAAAAATCCAAAGCATATATATCTAGAATATGAAAATTCAAATAAGCCCATACTTATTACAAGGCATAACTATGATCCTATTTATGATCAATCAGAGAAAAGTGGAATCTATTGTGTTCAGTTCATCATTTTTGATCGACTAAATGGAAAAGAAGTAAGAGACTTATGGAAAAAAGAATGCCTTGATTGGTGTTACAATAAATTTGAAGATGGCAAGTTTGGTGATCAGAAATATTTAGATAAATGGCCTGAAATATTTAGTAGTGAAGTGCACGTTTTATCAAAAGACAACGCATTTCAAGCTCCATGGAATGCAAGAGTGTACAATTATTCAGATGCAACAATGTGGCATTTTCAAGGATTTAGAATAATAAAAAAAAACAGATTTGTATTATTTGGAAATTATAAGGTGCCACGAAAAGTTATAAATAACGTTTATAGTGATTATATAAAAATTATAAAACTTAATCTATTGCAACTTGATTATGAAATAATTCAGGGTAAAAATTTGCCAATTATTAATAAAATTAAAAGCCAATTTAAATTTTATTTAATTTATTTTAAAAGTTTTTTTAGATAAAATATTTCTTTTCTTAACAAATTTACTTACATCATTTATAAAATTATTTTTATAAATTATTTTTTTCTTAAAAATAATATGATAAAGAATAAAAATTGGGTATGATACAGTGCTTGATCTCAAAATTTTTTTTAAGCCTATCTTCAATTTTTTCTGAAAACTAATCTTATAATTATTTTCATTTTTAATAGCGTTTAAAATAAAATTTCCAATAAATAACTCATAAATTAAATAATTATTGAATTGCAAATCTTCAATTTTATTATTATTAAATAACTCTTTAGAGATTGAACTTATAGTCAAATTTAATTGAGAAAAATTTCCATTAATTATTACACTTGATATTGTTCCATACCCTTCATCTCTTGCAAGCATTTCCCTGTGATTTTGGTGAAGCATATAAATACCTTTAGAATGATTTATTTTTCCATATATAGTTAACGCAAACGAAAGATAGATATCTTGAAATGGAAAAAAATAAATTTTATTAGAGCATAATGATTCCCATGCCTTTAACATTATCTTTGTTCTAGCTATATCATGCCATAAAGCATTAAAATTTTTTGAAAAAGAGGTGATTCTATCTAAACTATCGTTTTCATTAAAACATACATCATTATATATTTTACTTACTGTATTTAAATATCCACTTACTTCTCTATAGGATTCAACTGAAAAATCATATATTTCACTTCTGGAGCAGCAATACTCTATATTTTTTTCCAGGAAGTTAATATTTTCATCAATACTATCGATTGAATAAAAGTCATCATTTGATGATTGTAGAACATATTCAGTATCTATTTCTTTTAATGCCGTAGTAACTTTTAATGAGTATTTTTCCAAGTTAATGTCTGGGCCATAGTAGATATATGTTATTCTTGAATCATTATAATTTTTTGTGATGTAATTCTCTATCAAGTTGTTCTTACTTCCATCGGCAATAAGCAATCTATACTTAGATAAATTATATTTATAATACTCTAGCCATCTATAAGTAAATTGATGTCTATCCTTTAAAATCAATAGGATAGTTAATTTATTTTCAATGTTCATAAAAAATTGAATTAATAAATATTAGATTGGATTAAAACTTTTAACTATTTAATTCTATAATTAAAGAATTTCCATCTGAATAAAATTAATATTATAGAGGCAAGTATTACTCCAAAAGTTGATAAAAATAAAAGAGTTGATATGTTACTTTTATTTATGCCAAATCTAATTAGTTCTAAATTATAGTTAACAACATTTCTGCTTTTCAAAACATCCTGAATTGTTGCATATATTGTTAATGCTCCAGGTGACGCATATTGTAATTCAGGCTCAGTAATTCCTATACCTAAAGCTATTTTTTTATGCAAATCAATTCTTTGTTTTAATTGAGAAAGACTAAAGATATCTGACTCAAGACTTCTAGAACTAGAATCTTTTGAATTAACAATTGCAATTTCTTCTTTAAGAAGTTTGGATCCGAAAAAATATAGTGGTATAGATCCATTGGAATAAGGTTCATAATGGTTCGTAGTATCTGCTTCAAACATTACATTATTTTGTTTCTGAACAAATGGAGTTTGTGGCAGCTGTATGTCAATAATATTAAGTTTTTCAGCAATTTTAAGGTTAAAAAATAATCCTTTAAGTACTTGTTCTTTTTCAATAATTAGATTTGATTTTATTCGTTCGATTTTCTGCTCTTTATTATAAATCTTATTTTCAAGTTCTATCTGTTCAACATTATTAGATAGAAGTAGCCCATTTTTTACCAAGCTCAGCCATTCAGTTTTAACTCTTTCTTCAACATAAGGTACGTACCATATAATAAAAAAATTACTAAAATCGAGATCTTTAGTTTTAAAGTTAAATATCATGTTATGTTCTCTAGTATAATCCCAACTTTTCATACCTTTTAAAACAAACCTTGATTCTGCCAACAGTGAATCGTCAGTAAATTTTATATTTTTTCCTGAATAAAAAACCCTCAAAGCCTTAATAATATTTTCTCGTTCAAACAGTGCATCTCTATACGCTTCAAAAAAAATTTTCTTATTATACATTTCATTATTACCTAAATTGTAAGAACTTAAGGTTGCAGTATTTAATGAGGCATCAAATATATCAAATGTTTGCGTTGAAATATTTATTTCAGACTCATGAATTACATCTTGGTTTTTGCTCCACAAAAAAACTAATGTATAAGTGACTATTAATAAAATCATAATCAGATAAATATGATTTCTTATTAATCTGATAAATAGTGTAGCATTTATTTCATTATTATTAATATTATCTGAGTCGATCGTCATTTTTGTCTCCATATGAGATTATAATATACTTGTTAATGATCAATATTAAACAATTAATTCATCTTATAGTGTTGTTTTTTTAGATAACCCTTTTCTATAAAAAATAAGGATTAATAAAAAATACAAAATACAGTAGATAAGCATTATAATTAAGGAAATTATTGTGTTATAGCTAGAATACAATGAAACATAGAAGAAAAAAAACATATTAATTGACATAAGAAAAAATAGAAAAATTTCAGACACATTGGGGTTGTTGAAATAAGCAATAGTCATATGAGCAAAATGATTTGTATCTCCTTTAAAAGGACTTTTATCATTTTTTAGTCTTACAAAAACTACAATTATTACATCCAAGAAGATAAGTAAAAAAATTAAATTATTAATAATTAATGTATTAATTAATTCAAAAAAATTACTATAAGTATACTGATCCCAAAATATTTTTATTGATAAAGCTCCAATTATTGATCCTAATTGAAGTGATCCAATATCGCCCATAAATAGTTTAGATGGAAATCTATTAAAAAAAAGAAATGCTAATAGTGAACCAATATAAGTTAAAATTAAATAGGTTATGTTCACAGATCCACTATTAATTAAATTAACAGATAATAAGGTAATAAATGAAACAATAGAAAAAATACCAAGTGAAAGATCTACATTGTCAAACATATTAGTTGCATTGATAAAGATGAACAACCAGATTAAAGAAAATATAATATTCAAATAAAAAAAATTTGATAATGGGATGACAAATCCAGCCCATAACAGAATTGAAACTATAATCATCTGTAATATTGTTTTAGTAAAAGGTTGAATATTCTCTTTTTCATCTACAATTCCAATTATAGTAGATAATAAAATTACAAAAAATAATCCAATAAAAGATTTGTATTCTTGATTTACATCACCAATAATCAAAGAATTATTAAATATAATTATTAGGCAGCAAAAGATAGAACATATTGATAATGCTAGTCCACCTATATGTGGCTTGTTTGAGTCACCCCATCTGTCCTGAGACATTTTGTATGATGAAACTTTTTTAAATAAATTATATTTTAACAGTATTTGGCTTATAAAAAAATATGATAAGGATATAGAAATAAGAAATATTACAATTGAAGTAATATAGGTATTTTGATAAATCACAAAAACTATTTATGAAGATGAAAATCTATTACTTTCTTCATTCCTGTTTCAATATCTATTCCTGAAACAAAATCAAAGTTATTAATAATTATTGAATTATCGGCAATAAAAGTCTTAATTTCGTTAGGTCTTGAAGAGGTATTTTCAATTTTTGTTTCTGGAAAATGTGATTTGACTATTGATGCAATTTTATTGACTGAAACATCATAGCCACTACCCACATTCAGATATCTGAAATATTTATCAGAACTAATAACGTTAATTAATAAACTTATAGTATCATCAATATATGTAAAGTCCCGTGCTTGATTGCCATCTCCCTCTATGATTATAGTCTCTTTATTGATGGCTTTTTTAATAAAATTTGGAATAACGGCATCAGTCCCTTCACTTGGACCATATGTATTAAAGAAATTAAGCGAAGTAATCTTTAGATTCTTAGAATACATCATATATACATTTGACAGATACTCATTAGCAACTTTAGTTACTGCATATGGAGAATAAGGCTTAAAAATACTTTTTTCATCTAGCTTTTTATCTTGATATCCAAATATTTCACAAGTTGAAGCAAGAAAAATTCTATTTACACTGGCATTAACACAAGCACTAAACAATTTTATAGTCATTTCATAATTCTCAATAGAATTTTCTAAATTATAAAATGAGTCGTGAACATTTTTTTTTGCAGCTAAATGTATTACAATATCTACATGCTTATCTATAAGAAAGTCAGCTGTTATGTCTTGAACATTCATCACAATCAAGTTTTTACTTGGTAGAATAAGTGGATTAACACTCAAGTTGTCAACCTCTATAACTTTATGTCCTAGATTACTTAAGTTTTCAACAAGTTGCCTACCAATAAATCCAGCTGCACCAGTAATTAATATATTTTTCATTAAAGCTTTTTTGTTATAATTTGCACTTATAAATCATAAACAGTAAAAATCAATTTAATTTTTTCGAAAAATAAATTTTTTATCGATGATTTCTAAGGCAAATAAATTTAGATAAGCTATAAAAAATGATAGATAATCAAATGAACGCACATAGAGCCTTAAAAGTGCTCCTTCACTAAAAGCTAAGTCTATCTGTGATGCTGATAATCCTATTATGATTTCAGAAACACCAATGTTTTGAGGAGTGATTTTAATGAAATCTACTAATACACTTAAAGAAAATAATATAAAAATTGTAAAAATTGATGTTTCAAAATTTAAAACTGTCGATATGTAAAAAAATACTAAAAAACGAAATATGAATTTTAATAAAGTATAGAATATTAATTTTGATAAAAGTACTTTTTTAATATTTAAAATTATTAGGTAGTCTAGAAACTTACTCAAATAATTTTTAGATTTAAATTTTATTTCACTTGCATATGTTTGTAACATTATTAATAAAATTGAGATTAAAATCGCAAAAAATGAAATCAATATTCCAATTGGAAAACCAATTATAATTGAATTAGGAAACTGATAAATTATAAACCCACCTAAAAAAAATAGTAATATTAAAACCTCATATAAATAAAAATTTAGATAAATTTTAAAATAATTAATATATTTTAAATCATGACTTCTTTTTAAAAAAACTGCATTAAAGATAATTCCTGACTGTGGTATTACAAGACTAATTATTTGTCCAATAATAAAAATTTTATGCCAAAAAAATTGTTTTAGTTTATTTGATGTGTATTCCTTCAAAATAAAAAAAAATCTATAGGATACAAAATAGAGATAAGCTAATGACATTGATATTATCAATAAAAAATCGATAAATGAAAACGCAATCAAATTTTTTATAATTATTTGTTCTGATGACAGAATGAATATTAGTGTTGAAAAACTAACTATCCCTGCAAAAAAAGAAACTAGTGAAAAATTATTTAATCTTAATCTACCATCATCCTCTTTGTTTTGAGAAACACTTAATAATAAAAAGTATATAGAAAGATATAGTTGCTCTATCTTTCTTCTTCTAAATTTAAAAGTATTTAAACTAAGGAATAAAAGCCTAATTCTGCTAAGTGGTTTCTCTGAAATAATATTGTTTAATCTTAAAATATTAATTAACTTTTTAACTTTATATAAAGCATTCCCACTCCAAACTTCTTTTAATCTAGCAAAGAAACTTTTTATATCTAAATTAACACCTAATTGATTATTGGAATGCTGTCTGTAAAGAATGTATGATTTCTTATCTATAAACCACTTGTAATTATTTGATCTTGCATATGCATAGATTAACCAATCATGATGTTCAAATTTATTAACATCTAGCCAGTTATCTGTAATAAACCTTTTTATTTCTAAGGCAAATTTTTTTTCAAATACGTAAGTACATCCAGGTCCAGCACTCTCAAAAAGGTGATCAAGCTCTTTTTGGGGCTTTGCTTTATCAGTATTAATTTTTTTACCTGATTCCCAGAAAGCTGTAGCATTGCTAGAATAGGCGACACATTTCTTTTCAATAATACATGTAATAGCTCTACATATTTTATTTTCTAGCCAAATATCATCTTGGTCAGACAAGCATACATAGTCAAAGTCAGAAAAATCAACTTTTTTGAATAGATGGTAAAAATTTTTCTCAGCTGACCCAAATTTTTTTCCTACTTCTAAAGCAAAAATATTTTTATTTTTTTTACAAATAGCTTGGACTAATTCTTCAGATTTATCAGTCGATTTATCAACATTAATAAAAATTGAAATATCAATATTTTTTTGACTAAGAATACTTTCTACTTGTTGATTTAAATATTTAACACCGTTGAAAACGCTCAATAGGACAGCAACCTTAGGGTAAATATCAGCTTGTATCTGATTATTAAGCATAATCAGTTATTTCTTTTTCAAAAGCTGAAAAAGATAATTGCCATAGTCGTTATTTTTATAAGAATAAGCAATTTTCTCTAATGCACTATCATCAATCCATTCTTTGGTGTGAGCAATTTCCTCAGGACAAAGTATTTTAAGACCCTGCCTTTTTTCAATTGTAGATATAAATATAGATGCTTCCAATAAGTTTTCATGTGTTCCGGTATCAAGCCAAGCATAACCTCTTCCAAAAACTTGTGTATATAATTTATTTTCTTTTAAATATAAATTATTTAGATCTGTTATCTCTAACTCTCCCCTTTTGGAAGGTTTAAGTGACTTAGCTAAAATTGAAGCATCTGAGTCATAAAAGTATAAACCTGTAACGGCATAATTAGATTTAGGTAATTTTGGTTTTTCTTCAATACTCCTAACAACAAAATTATTATCAAAATCTACTACTCCAAAGCTAGATGCATCTTTAACCCTGTACGCAAATATACTAGCTCCATTTTTTTTGCTATCCGCATTTTTCAATAGGGTTTCAAAATTATTTCCATAAAATATATTGTCACCTAAAATTAATATAGAGTCATTACCATTTAAAAAATTTTCTCCAATAATAAGTGCCTCAGCTAGGCCATTAGGTGCCGATTGAATTGCATATTCAATACTAATGCCCCATTTATTTCCATTACCCAGAAGCATTTTATATTGTTCAATATCTCGCTCTGTAGTGATAAGTAAAATTTCTTTGACATCAGCAAGCATTAAAACACTTAAAGAATAATATATCATTGGTTTGTCGAAAATAGGCAATAACTGCTTAGAAATTATTTGTGAAGCAGGATACAATCTTGTTCCTGATCCGCCCGATAAGACAATACCTTTACGCGCCATGGATACTATTTATTTTTTTTAAAGTCATTTTAATATCACGCTTCCAAGTTGCAAAGTCCTCAGACAATAGTGCTCTTACTTTCATTGTGTTTAACCTTGAATTATAAGGTCTTTTAGCAGATTGCATATAATCTTTAGTTTTTACTCTTTTAATATTTTCTGAGAGTAATTTTGTCTCCATTTTCAGTATTTTGAGCTGCTTAACAATTTCAACAGCAATATCAAACCAACTTGCCTCACCTTTTGGAGCTATATTGTAACATTGGTTTATCATTGTATTAGATTTAATATCATTAGCATAGAGCTTTATAAGCCTTAGAGTAATGGCTGATACAAAGTCAGAGCTTGTGGGCACACCTATTTGATCATCTATAACATCTAAACTGTCCCTCTCTCTAGCAAGCTTAATTATAGAAGTCAAAAAATTATTTTTACCTGAGCTATAAACCCACGAAGGACGTAAAATTAGATATTTGCATAACGATTGTTTGATTTCTGTTTCGCCAAGCAATTTAGCTTTTCCATATTCATTTAAAGGATCTTTATTGTCATTTTCTTTCCATGGTAAAGTGCCAGTTCCGTTAAATATATAGTCTGTAGAATAGTGAATTAAAAGCTTATCAGTTCCTGCTAATTCAGAGGCAATTGCCTGTGGTGCCAAGTGATTTACTTTATAGTTTTTTTCAAATTCAATTTCTGCCTTATCAACTTGTGTGTATGCCGCAGCATTTATAACAATATCAGGATTAATTTTTTTGATCGAGTCAGTAAGTCCCTTTGTATCTTCAAGATTACCACAATAATTATAACTATCTCTTGAAAGAGAAATTAATTCAAAAGCATCTGAGAGATAATTTTGCAATTCACTTCCTAATTGTCCGTCTTTACCAAATAATAGTATTTTTATCATTCATTCATTTTCTTTTTGAATAATTTGATTTTATCCAACTGTTGTAATCTTTAGATTGAGTTTTTTTAATCCAATCATTATTTTTAAGGTACCAATTTATAGTTTTATCAATCCCTTTTTCTAGAGACGTTAGAGGCGCCCAATTTAATTCTTTTATTATACGATTAGAATTAATTGCATACCTGAAATCATGTCCAGGTCTATCAGCCACAAATTTGATAAGTTTTTTGTAACTCTGATTATTGTTTCTAGGCCTAATAACATCAAGTTTATTACAAATTGTATTAACAATACTTAAATTGGTTTGTTCGTTATTGCTCCCAACATTATAAAAAGTAGATTTTAAAGTTTTTTTATTAGTGATAAGCTTTAAAGCAGCACAATGATCTTCGACATATATCCAATCACGGATTTGTTTTCCGTTACCATAAATAGGTATAGTTTTTTCATTAAGTGCATTATTAATTATTAATGGAATTAGTTTTTCTAAAAATTGATATGGGCCGTAATTATTAGAACAATTTGTCACAAACGTTGGAAGCTTATAGGTTTCTCTATAGGACCTTACTAGGTGATCTCCAGATGCCTTACTTGCTGCATATGGACTATTTGGCTTATAGAGACTTGTTTCTAAAAAAGGCTTCTCATTTTTTTTAAGTGATCCGTAAACTTCATCGGTAGATACTTGTATAAATTTAAAATTATTTTTATTAATATCATTTAAACTATTATAATATTTTTTAGTTACTTCTAATAAGTTAAATAAACCAACTATATTTGTATTAATAAAAATCTCTGGACTAAGTATTGATCTATCAACATGACTTTCTGCAGCAAAGTTAATTATTACTCTAGGTTTTTCTTTTTTTAAAAGATTAGAAATTTTTTTTGCTTCATTAATATTATATTTTTTGAATTGATAATTTTTCTTATTTTTAAATTTGACTAAATTTAAATTATTTCCAGCATATGTTAGGCAGTCAATATTTATCAACTTTTCATTTTGATCTTTGAACCAAGAATGTATGAAATTAGACCCTATAAAGCCTGAGCCTCCAGTTATTATTATTGTCATAAATTACTTCGTGAAAGAGCCTGTTTATTTATATTGACAGTTCATACCATATTATAGATTAATTACCATAAAACATAAATAAATATTAATGAATTACTTAGTTTACGCAGGATTATTATTTTTTCCCTTACAGTTTTTATCAATTGATCTTGCCACATCATCTTATGATATTAGTGTTTTTATATTTATAATTATTGGCTTTATTTTACTATTCTACCAATTTAAAATAAATATTAATTTAGTAATAATCCTATCAATTTTTACATTATTGCAAATAATAATTTTCATTATTGTTGGCGAAGCTCCTGGCAAGAGGCTTATTTCAGGTTTAATTTGGATTGGTTGCTTACTTTTGTTATTTGTTAACGGCAATAAAAACTTAGAGCAATTAGATCTAAAAATTATATGGAACATTATTATTAGTTTAATTATTCTAACTTCTATAATTTTATGGTTTGAATATTTTTTTATAATCACCCCTGAAAGATTTAATACTGAAAGACTTTTAAGGCCAAGATCAACTTTTGGCGAGCCAAGTTATGCATCCTTAGTATTTTATAGTGCGTCAGTTGCATGCTGTGCTTCATTGATGCTATCTAAGCAAAAAAGAATTTTTATTATTTCTTTATTTTTACTTTCATTTGTCTCAGGTGTCATAACATTAGGAATGCATATAATTACATTTATAGTCACACTTGGAATAATTAGTTTAATTTGGTTAAGTTTAAAAATTTCTATTAAAAGATTTTTTTTATTTTTTTTGATAGCAGGAATCGTAATTTTTTTATTTAGTTTTTTAATGAATTTTGAGCATTTTTATACAAGACTAAATTTTATTGGGATTGAAGGAGGTAATACAAATGGATCACTCTTAAGTTGGCTTAGAGGTTTTGATCAAATGAAAGCATCCATTCTTAGGTCTCCAATATTTGGAATGGGTCTTGGTTCAACTGGATATTTTCCATTTGACTCAATCTATGGCGAACTTTTAGCTAGACACGGCTTATATGAACTCACTCTACGTGATGCTTATTCTTTAGCTTTTAGATTTATTATTGAATTAGGTATATTTCATTTTTTAATATTAACTATTTTTATGATTTATAAATTATACTCATTTAGAAAATATTTGATTAAATTTAATGATTTCAACAATGTAGATTATTTAAATACAGTTTTTTTACTAACATTTGCTGTTTCTTTATTCATTGGATCTATGATTAAAGAGCCAAACTATGCAAGGTCGACTATATTTATTGCAGTTTTTTTAATCGCTATATTGCCACTAAATCATAAAAAAGATGAATAATTTAACTCCACTAGTTTCAATTATAATCTCAACTTTAAATTCTGAAAAGTATTTAGAAAAGGCTTTAAAGTCATCAATTAGCCAATCTTATTTAAATAAAGAAATAATATTGATTGATGGTTTATCAACAGATAATACAGAAAGTATAATTAAAAAATACTCTCAAAAAATCAAATATTGGAAATCTGAAAGTGATACGGGTATATATAATGCTTGGAATAAAGGGTTAAAAGTAACTAGTGGAGAATGGATATGTTTTCTTGGGTCTGATGACGAATGGTACTCAAGTAATTCTTTAGAGCTTTTAGTAAAAAGTATAAATTCTAAAAAAAATATAAATTTTGTAAGTGGAATAATTTTTATTGTTAATGAATATAATGACTATATTTCTTCTATGGGGAAAAAATGGAATATAAAAAAAATTAGAAACAGTATTACAATAGGTCATCCAGGATCACTGCATAAAAAAGAACTATTTAATAAATACGGTCTATTTAATGAGAGCTATAAAATATGTGGAGATTATGAGTTTTTGATCAGAAATAGAAAGCATATTAATGCAAGTTTTGTTAATAATTATGTTGTTAGAATGAAAAACACAGGAGTAAGTAATAAAAAACCATTTATTGCCTTTAAAGAATCAGCGCGAGCACTATTTCAAAATTTAAATTTTGGATTTTACTTTTCAACTAAATTTTATTTTCTATCAATCTTTAAATATGTAATTAAAAATTTTATTATCAAATGAAAAATTTAAAAAAAAAGAAAGTAATTATTTCTGCCACAAATATTTTTGAAGGTGGCCCTTTAACAATATTGTATGATGCTGTAGATACTCTATTAAAATATTTTGGAAAAGATGTAGAAATTATAGTTTTAGTAAATAATAAAAATATTATTAATAATACAAATATCACAATCTATGAGTTCCCATCGGCTAAAAAATCTTGGTTAAATAGAATTTATCATGAATTATTTGTTTTTAATAAATTTTCTAAAAAGATAAAACCATTCTTATGGCTTTCTTTGCAAGATTATACATCAATAGTAAGTACACAAAGACAAGCTGTGTATTGCCACTGTCCAATATCATTTTACAAGTTTTCTATAAAAGATATTTATTTAGAGCCAATATCTTTTATAAGAGGACTTGTCTACAACTTTATTTATAGAGCAAATATCCATAGAAATAATTATGTAATAGTTCAGCAAGACTGGATTCGAAAAGAATTTAAAAGATTATTTAATCATGATAAAATAATTGTTGCAAAACCCTTAATAGAAAATCAGATCTTAACAGAAATACAAGATAAAGATCCTAAGAAAAATGAAAAATTTATTTTTATATATCCTTCATTACCAAGGTTTCAAAAAAATTATGAAGTTATATGTGATGCTGTAAAAATACTAAATAAAGAGAATATTAAAAATTTTGAAATACAATTCACATTTTCAAAAAATGAAAATAGATATTCAAAATATATTTATAAAATATCTAAAAATCTTGAGCAAATAAAATTAATTGGAAGACAAGATATTAAAAATATGAAAACCTTATATAAAAAAGCTGATGCATTATTATTTTCATCTAAATTAGAAACATGGGGCCTTCCTATTTCAGAATCTAAAAATTTTCATCTTCCAATGATCTTGGCTGATCTACCTTATGCTTATGAGACGCTTGGAAATTACTCTAAAGTAAATTTCTTTAAATATAATGATCCCATTAACCTTTCACAAAAAATTAAAGATGCAATAAAAAACGAGTGGTCAAATAGCAATATAAAAAATCCCGAGCCTTTATTTTCAGAGAATTGGATTGATTTGTGGAAAACTTTACTCAAATAAAATTAGTATGACTAATTATTTATTATTAAAAAGTTTAATTATTTATACATTTAAATTAAATTAACAATTATGGATACAGATAAAAAATTTTTTGTTGCTGGAGCATCAGGTATGGCTGGAAGTGCAATTGTTTCAGAACTTTTAAAAAAAGGGTATGAAAATATATTAGCTCCTACACATTCTGAATTAGATTTTTTAGATAAGAATAAAATTGATAAATATTTAAAAGATAATAAGCCAGACCATATAATACTATGTGCTGCAAAAGTTGGTGGAATATTGGCTAATGAAAATCAGCCTGCTGATTTTATTTATGAAAATATTGCCATACAGACTAATATTATTCATTCAGCTTTTAAAAATGATGTTGTTAATTTAATGTTTTTAGGCTCAAGCTGTGTATATCCGAAGTTTGCAAATCAACCTATAAAAGAAGAAGATTTGCTTTCAGGAAAACTTGAGGAAACCAATGAATCGTATGCCATTGCAAAAATTTCTGGTATAAAAATGTGTCAAAGTTTTAAAAAACAATACGGTGTTAATTATACATCTGTAATGCCAACAAATCTTTTTGGTAAAAGAGATAATTATGACTCTAAAACAAGTCACTTAATGGCTGCATTACTTAGAAAAGTGCATAGTGTAAAAATAGGTGAAGAGAAAGATATAATCTTATGGGGATCGGGCAAACCTAAAAGAGAATTTATGCATACTGATGATTTTGCAGAGGCATGTGTTTTTCTTATTGAAAATGAATGTAATGAAGATCTTGTGAATATTGGTACAGGTAAAGATATAACGGTATATGATCTCTGTCAGAAGATTATGGACATACTTAAGGTAAAATGTGATATTAAATTTGATCTAAATTTTCCTGATGGGACTCCTAGAAAACTATTAGATATAGGAAAATTAAAATCTTATGGTTGGGAGCTAAAGTCAAATTTTAGTGATCGAATACTACAATATTATAATGAAAGCCCATTTAAAAATGAATAAAAAAAATAAAATTGCTTTTATTACTGGTTTAACAGGACAAGATGGTTCTTATTTAGCAGAATTTTTATTAGAAAAAAATTATATAGTGCATGGGCTAAAAAGAAGATCATCAGTAATAAATACTGAAAGGATTGACCATATTTATGAAAAAATTCAAAAAAATAGTAAGCGACTTTATATTCATTATGGTGATGTAACGGATTCTATAAATATAACTAATTTAATAAAAGAGATAAAGCCAGATGAAGTATATAATCTAGCTGCTCAAAGCCATGTATTAGTAAGTTTTCAATCACCAGAATATACTGCCAATGTAAATGCTATTGGCGTTCTCAGAATCTTAGAAGCTATAAAAGTAAATGGGTTAGCAAAAAAAACAAAGTTTTATCAGGCATCTACATCAGAACTATATGGAGGGACAATTGAAGTTCCACAAAATGAAAAAAGTAAATTTTATCCAAAAAGTCCCTATGGTGTAGCCAAACTTTTTGGGCATTGGATAACAGTAAATTATAGAGAATCATATCAAATGTTTGCTTGCAATGGAATTTTATTTAATCATGAGTCCGAGCGTCGAGGTGAAACATTTATTACTAGGAAAGTAACTATTGCATTATCAAAGATTTTTTTTGGATTAGAAAATAAATTATATGTAGGCAATTTGGATGCCATTAGAGATTGGGGACATGCAAGAGATTATGTAGAAATGCAATGGCTTATGTTACAACAAAAAAAACCAAGTGATTATGTAATTTCATCAGGAATAGAATGTTCAGTTAGAAAGTTTATTGAACTCTCAGCTGAAACGATTGGTTTCAAAATAAAATGGACTGGAAAGGGAATGAAAGAGTATGGGTATGTTTCGAGTACAAGTAAAAAATCAATAAATGTGAAAATAGGTGATAAAATAGTCTTTATAGATAACAGGTACTTTAGGCCCGCAGAAGTAAATAGATTATGTGGGGACTCAAGTAAAGCTAGAAGAGTACTTAAATGGAAGCCAAAAACCACTTTAAAAAAAATGATTAAAGAAATGGTAGAAGCCGATCTTAAAAAAGCAAAAGAAGAGCTTTTTTTAAAAAATTATCGTATTAAAGAAAAAATTTAAAATGTTTTCCAAGCTTTTATTTCTTCTTGATTTAGATCAGAAAAAATCTGTAATTAAAATTTTTATATTTTTATTAATTGCCATGATGTTAGAGGTAGCAGGTATTGGAATTGTAATACCTATGGTTGGATTAGTTATTGAATCTGATTCTATATTAATTCAAAAAATATTCTTATTATTTGCTTCAATAGGAATTAAAGATTATTTTAATGTTATAATATTTATTCTTTTTTTATTTACGCTATTTTTTTTAATAAAATCAATTTTTTTGACATTTGTGTTATGGATACAAAATAAGTTTATATTTGATTTAAAAGTTTCAATATCAGATAAGCTTTTTAAAAAATACTTATCACAAAAATATTCATTTCATTTGAATAGAAATTCCGCTGAATATATCAGAAATATAAATAATGAGGTTGATACTTTAAGTGGTACGATTAATTTTTTACTTACATTAATTACCGAGTCTCTTATTTCAATTGGAATTTTAATATTTTTGATAACTCTCGAACCTTTACTAACAATAACTGTTATATGTATTTTTGGATTTGTAGCGGGAATATTTTATTATATTATTAGAAATAAATCCCTTAATTGGGGTTTAAAAAGACAATATTTTGATGGAAAAAAAATACAACAACTTCAACAAGCATTTGGTGGAATCAAAGAAATTAAACTTCGGAATAAAGAGGATATTTTTCATCAATTTTATTCAAGGTTCAATTTAGGTAGTAGTATTATGAGTAGGAATCAAAGCTTTGTTTCCTCATTTCCAAGGTACTGGTTAGAATTTTTGGTGATAGTTTGTTTTTTTCTAACTGTATATATTTTAAAAATTTCTGGGCAAGATTCCTCCAACATTTTACCTACTCTAGCTGTTTTTAGTGCTGCAGCATTCAAAGTTTATCCATCAACTAATAAAATTTTAAGTAGCCTACAAATGGTAAGGTATAATTTGCCTGTAATTAATTTAATTTTTAATGAAATGAGCTTACGGGAAGATAATTTAAAAATCGCAGAATCAACAAATCATAGCAATAATATTACTTTTAATGATCAAATTAAAATTGATATAAATGAATTTAAGTATTCAAATAAAGGCATTAAAATTTTAAACAAAATTAATTTTCAAATTCCTAAAGGGACTGCAATTGGTATTATAGGCAATAGTGGAGCAGGTAAGTCAACTTTAATAGATATCATCTTGGGTTTATTAGATGTTGATAATAATTCTGTAACAGTGGATGGTATAAGTATTAATAATAATATTATCTCTTGGCAAAATAAAATTGGATATGTTCCTCAAAATATTTACTTAATGGATGACACTCTAGTAAAAAATATTGCTTTTGGAATTAAAGATGAACTAATAGATAATGTATCTCTTGTTAATTCTTTAAAATTAGCACAATTAGATAAATTTGTTAATGAATTGAGTGAAGGTGAACAAACTTTTATTGGGGAAAATGGAGCTAGATTGTCTGGTGGTCAAAAACAAAGAATAGGAATTGCTCGAGCATTATATTCTAAACCAGAAATTTTAGTATTAGATGAGTCGACCTCAGCACTTGATCATAATACTGAAAAAGAAATTTTAGAAACGATAAAAAATTTAAAAGGAGCAATCACATCTATTATTATTTCGCATAAGGTTGATAACTTAAGCTTTTGTGATAAAATTTTAGTTATTGAGGAAGGAAATATTAGCTACTTTGATAATTACAACAATCTTCCTGATAAATACAAGAATTAATATTTAGTATGCAGATAGAAAAAACATATATCCCTGATCTAGTAATTCTTAATCCGCATATACATAAAGATAGCAGGGGTCTTTTTTATGAAAATTTTAATAAGCAAAGCTTTGAAAAGACGATAGGACGTAAAATTGATTTTGTTCAAGATAATCACAGCTATTCTATAAGAAATGTATTAAGAGGACTTCATTATCAAATTAATAAACCACAAGGAAAGCTAATAAGAGTTACAAAAGGAAGCTGTTTTGATGTAGCTGTCGATTTAAGAAAATCATCTAAAACATTCAAAAAATGGTTTGGGGTCGAATTATCAGAAAAAAACAAAAAAATATTTTGGATTCCTGAGGGTTTTGCTCATGGGTTTTTAGTTACAAGCAAAGAGGCCGAGGTGCTGTATAAAGCAACTGATTATTACTCGCCAAAAGATGAAAGGGCAATAATATGGAATGATATAGATATTGGAATAAAATGGCCAAAGACCAAAAATTTAATTATTTCTGATAAAGATCTAATCTCGCCTACTTTTATTAAATCTGATTTATTTATTTAATTCTCAAGTTTATTACTATAGTGTCAAAAAAATAAAAACTAATATTATGATATTTAAAAATAAATCAATACTTATAACTGGTGGTACAGGATCTTTTGGCAAGGCTTTTATTAAAAAACTGCTTAAAAATAATAAACCAAAGAAGATAGTTGTTTTTTCAAGAGATGAAGTCAAACAATCTGAAATGCAGAATGAACCAATATTTAAAAAAAACTCAAATGTTTTAAGATACTTTATTGGAGATGTAAGAGATGAGGAACGATTAGAGTTAGCCTTAAAAGATATTAATTATGTTGTACATGCAGCAGCTTTAAAGCAAATTCCTGCAGCAGAATATAATCCAATGGAATGCATTAAAACAAATATTATAGGAGCAAATAATATAATTAATGCCTGTCTAAAATCAGATGTAGAAAAAGTAATTGCTCTATCTACCGATAAAGCAGCAAACCCGATTAATTTATATGGAGCTTCAAAACTTGCATCAGATAAACTTTTTGTAGCAGCTAATAATCTTGTAGGTAGAAAAAGACTTCAATTTTCTGTTGTAAGATATGGAAATGTCTTTGGTTCCAGAGGTTCGGTTGTACCTTTTTTTAAACAGCTAATTAAAAATAAAAGTAAATTTATTCCTATTACCCATAATGAGATGACAAGATTTTGGATTCATTTAGATCATGGCGTTGATTTAGTAATACAGTCATTCCAGAGAATGCGTGGGGGTGAAATTTTTATACCAAAAGCCTCTTCAATTTTGATAACAGATTTAGCTAAAGCTATGGCTCCAAATATTCCAACAAAAATTATTGGAATAAGACCCGGTGAAAAAATCCATGAATTTTTGTTCTCAAGTGATGATTCTTTGAATACATTAGAATTTAAAGATCATTATGTAATAATGCCTTCTATTGAAATTCAATTTAATAAAAAACTTTTTTTTAAGAATAAACTAAATGAAAATGGTAAGTATGTTAAGCCTGGATTTGGCTATAGCTCAATTTCAAATCCAAACTTTATGAGTATAAATCAAATAATTAAATTTAATAAAAAATATAGTTATGATGATTCCTTATAGTAGGCAAAATGTTACCAAAGAAGATATCAAGGAAGTTAATAAGGTTTTAAAATCTAAATTTCTAACTCAAGGTCCAACAGTAAATTTATTTGAAAAGAAAATAGCAAAATTAGTAAATGCTAAGTTTGGAATTGCTACTAATAGTGCAACCAGCGCATTACACGTTGCATGCCTTGCTTTAGGATTAAGTAAAAATGACTACCTATGGACAACAGCTATATCTTTTGTTGCATCTGCAAATTGTGGTTTATACTGTAATGCAAAAGTAAATTTTATTGATATAGATATAAATACATTTAATATTTCAATTGCTGAACTTGAAAAAAAATTAATTAAGGCAAAAAAGAATGAAACCTTGCCTAAAATACTTGTTCCTGTCCATCTAGCTGGAAATCCGACAGATCAAAAAAAAATTTTTGCACTTTCGAAAAAATATGGATTTAAAATAATTGAAGATGCTTCACATTCTTTAGGAGCATTTAATAAAAATGAACCTGTAGGCAGTTGTAAATGGTCAGATATTGCTGTTTTTAGCTTTCACCCTGTTAAAATTATTACAACGGGAGAGGGAGGAATGGCAGTAACAAATAATAAAATTTTAGCAGAGAAAATGAAGATGTTTAGTGAGCATGGAATTACTAAGCATAAAAAAAATTTTATAAATAAAATTGATGGTGGCTGGTATTATGAGCAGCAAGTATTGGGATATAATTATAGAATGTCTGACATACATGCGGCATTAGGAATTAATCAATCAAAAAGACTAAAAAGTGATAATAAAAAAAGAAATAAATTAGCTGAAGTCTATAAAAAAGAACTCAAAAATTTGCCAATCAAATTTCAAGAAATACCAAATGATAATATTTCTAGTTATCATTTATTTATAATTTTATTGGACGATAAAATTAAAAAAAATAAGCACAAGAAATTATTTAAAGTTCTCAGAGAAAAAAATATACTGGTAAATATTCATTACATACCTATATATCGGCACCCATATCATAATAAAAAAATAAATATAAACTCCTTTCCAAACTCTGAAAAATATTACCATAGCGCAATATCAATTCCTTTATTTCCACAACTAGCTGCTTTACAACAAAAAGAAATAATTAGAATAATTAGAGCAGTTTTAATATAGATAAACAAATATGGTCAAATATAATATTGATAAAATTAGTTATAATTTTATATGAAAAAAACATTAAAAATTTTGATAACTGGCTCGAGTGGCTTTCTTGGTTCACAGATAGTAAATACTCTTAAAAAAAAAGATAATATAGAATTAATTTTAATTGTAAGAAAAAAAAATAAAGACCTATCAAAACTTGATAATGTAAAAATGATTTTAACAAAAGATCTTTTCTCCGAAACTGTATCATGGTGGAAAAGAAGAACAAAAAATATTGATATAATTATTCATTCTGCTTGGTATGTAGAACCAGGTAAATTTATGACTTCAACAAAAAATTTTTATTGCCTTAACGGAACATTAAACATGGCTCTTGGAGCTGCAAAATCAGGTGTTAAGAAATTTGTAGGTATCGGCACCTGTGCAGAATACGATACATCAAATGGATACTTGGATATAAATACCAAATTAAATCCTACTATTCCATATTCTGCTGCAAAAGCATCTCTTTTTATTGCTCTGGAAAAATTATTGCCAATGCATGGGGTCGATTTCTGCTGGTGCAGAGTATTCTACTTATTTGGTGAAAATGAAGACAAAAGAAGATTAGTTCCATATCTGAGAGAAAGGTTGTCGAAGGGAAAAAAAGCATTGCTAGGGTCTGCCGAAGGTATAAAAGACTACATCAATGTAACTAAAGCAGCAGAATTAATTGTTAAGCATTCTTTGTCCCATAAAGGGGTTGGGGCAAAAAATATATGCTCTGGGAAAGGTATTACTCTAAGAAATTTAGCAGAACAGATTGCCGATGAATATAATAGAAGGGATTTACTAGTATTTGGTGCAAGAAAATCAAATCCTTTTGACCCTCCTGTAGTTGTCGGTATTTTATAGATAAAGTAGCTATGATATAATGAAAGAAAAAAAATTATTCGATATTAATGATATAATTCATGTAAATCTTAAATCTATTTTAGAAGAGAATGGCACCCTTGTTGTTTTGGAAAACAATGAGATTGATTTTACTATGGAAAGAATATTTACTGTGAAAACAAATAAACAAGAACTTCGTGGTTATCATGCTCATAAAGAATGTTATCAATTACTTTACTGTTTAATGGGTGAAATAGAAGTTTTATGTGATGACTCAAAAAATCAAAAATCATTTATTTTAAATAATATTAGCAAAGGCATAATTATACCTCCAACAATTTGGGCAATTCAAAAATATAAATCTGATATATCTTTGCTAAATGTAGCTTGTAGTCATAGATATATAGAAAATGATTACATACGTGATTATGAAGCTTTTAAAAAATTCCGAAAAAATCTAAATAAATAAGGATTACTCATGAAAATAGTTATCACGGGAGCTTTAGGGCATATAGGTTCAGCTTTATTTCTAAATTTAATAGCTGAAAAAAGAGTTAAAAAAATTCTCTTGATAGATAATTTTTTAACTCAGAGATATTCTTCACTTTTTGAATTGCCTAAAAACAAAAAATTAGAATTTGCTGAATTAGATATCACTAAAGCTAAACTTAATAATGTATTAAAAAATTATGATTACGTAATTCATTTAGCTGCTATGACAGATGCAGAATCTAGTTTTAAAAACAAAAGAACGATTAAAAAAAACAATCTTTTGGGGACAAAGTATGTGGCAGAAGCGTGTTCAGATTTAGGCATTAAACTAGTTTTCTTATCATCTACAAGTGTATATGGGACACAAAATAATATTGTAGATGAAAACTGCAGTAAGACAGAACTTAAGCCCCAAAGCCCATACGCAGCAACAAAATTAAGTGAAGAAAATATTTTAAAAAAAATATCTAAAAATCATGGATTAAATTATACTATACTTAGATTTGGTACAATTTTCGGTGTATCCAAGGGTATGCGTTTTCATACAGCAATTAATAAGTTTTGCTGGCAAGCATCATTTAATATCCCCCTTACAATATGGAAAACAGCATATAATCAAAAAAGACCTTATTTAGATCTTAAGGATGGAGTAAATTCAATTATATTTATAATTAATAAAAACTTATTTAACTCGGATATTTATAATGTTCTAACTGTCAATACTTCTGTTAAAGAAATTACTTTATTGATTAAGTCT
>Ga0114997_10000705_pt1 | contig 27798 bp, 27 predicted proteins | sample ArcticOcean_MG_C_2_FD_87045 | JGI IMG/M metagenome (GOLD analysis project Ga0114997, IMG submission 87045) | Marine microbial communities from western Arctic Ocean - ArcticOcean_MG_CB4_136 | ecosystem: Environmental > Aquatic > Marine > Oceanic | place: Arctic Ocean: Canada Basin | collected... | reverse complement strand
GACCAGTACAGAGCAGATCCTTTAGATGTCAGTTTAACTAAAATAGCCGTAATAATAATAGGAATCAGTAAAGTACTTATTGCACTTAATACCAAGAGAAGATCAAATAGTCTTTTCATTTTCAAAATATGCATCCACAGTTTTCTTTAATTGCTCATCCATTGTAATAACTGGTTTCCAACCCAATAAATCACGAGCTTTCGAGCTATCGACCTGCAAAGACCCAAACAAACGATTGGCCACTGCTCCTTTGCCCAAGAGTTTTGCTACAAAAGTCATTATAAAAACAGGAATAGGCACTAACCAGGCCTTTATGCCCGAGGGGGTATGGTGATTAAGGGCTTGTCCAACCTTTCTCAACAATTGCGTTGTAGAAACATCTTCACCATCGGAAATCAAAAACACTTGATTCGCCGCTTTCGGTGATTTTTCTCGATCGACACACAAATTAATAAAACTCACCAAATTATCTAATGCCACTAAAGAACGTTGATTATGAATGGCGCCAAAAGGTAAAGGAATAGACCTACCTATCCACTTAATCATAGAGGCAAAATTGGCTTTAACGCCTGGCCCATACACTAATGGCGGGCGAATAATAACCACTTCCATCCCTGTTTCTTGTGCCAAAGCTAATAAGCCTTGCTCCGCCTCATTCTTAGACAAACCATAAGGGTCATCAGGAACATGCACATCATCCGGTGTAAAAGGGAGACCAGGCCTAGTCATTTCACCATTCACTTTAATCGAACTCAAGAAAACAAACCGCTTAACCCCAAATTCAGCCGCCAAACGTGCCAGAACCAAAGTTGCATCTCGATTTACTTTTCTAAATTCAGTCAATGGATCAGAAGCATCATCATTCATTACATGCGCGCGAGCCGCGGTATGCACCACCACGTCAACATCCTTAAATGCCTCTCTCAAAAAACTAGAAGAACCATCCAAAGCCAACTCAGCCAAATCACCCACGACTACCTGTTCAACAGCAAAAGGCAATGCCACATAAGACTGACGAACAAGCGCCTTAATATCAAAAGCCTTTGACAGTAAATACGTAACCAAAGCCTTGCCGACAAAACCAGTGGCACCTGTTAGCAAAATCACGACTGCTCTTCATTTCGCAGGGCACTAAGATCAGCAAACCAACCCTCTAACTGGGAAATTAACTTACCTCGATCAAACTCATTGTGGGCATAGGTTTTAGCGTTATTAGCCAAGACATTCAAATCTTCGCAACTTAGCCAAATCATCTTTTGAATATTATCTATCAATTGTTCGTAATCGCCTGCATCAGCTACAAACCCACAATAGGCCTCTTCAACGACCCTAGAGCCTTCTCCAGAAAGCATCGTGAGTATAGGCTTCCCTGCTGCCATATATGTTTGAACCTTCCCTGGTATGGTCATTGAAAAAGCGGGGCTGTCTTTTAGCGTCACTAATAAAGCATCAGAGGCGGCATAAAAACATGGCATAGATTCAAGAGGATGACGGCCCAGCAAAAAAACATACTCTTCAAGGTTACGTCGAACAAGCTCAGATTGTACCCAATCAAAAGCCCTGCCGTCACCAACAATAAAAAATTTAGCATTAATTTTATTAGACTTTAGCAATTCAGCAGCAGCAAGAATTGATGGAAAATCTTGGGCTTCTCCAATATTACCAGCAAATAAAACTTTGAATGCATTCGCATGCTTACCAAACCCGTCTATAGGTAACGTTTGAGCTTCAGATACAGTAGTATCTGACCAGCTTGGAAAATACTTAATCTTAGTCGGATCGTCGCAATAACGTGAAATGCCCGTATAAAATGTCTTAGACTGACCCAAAATCAGATCACAGCGGTTATAGATAAAACGCACTAAAAGTCCCACCCAATTAAGAATTTTAGGGGATTTTACAACGCCAACCGCCTCTAAAGTCTCTGGCCATAAATCAAGCACCCAAAAAACCACAGGTGTTTTCTTAATTTTTTTGATAAAAATAGCTGGAAGACCAACTGTGACGGGTGAAGGTTCGTAAACAAAAACAACATCCAACTTTTTCTGCCTCAATCGCCATGTTCCCCATAAGGATGCCGAAAGCACATAGGACAAATAGTTGGAAATCAATTTAAGTGAGCTATCCTTGCCTCTTGCAATCATAGGTACCCGTACAATTTCGCACCCGTTGTAATCCATAAAGGCGGACTTGTTTTCACTATATTCTTTAAAGACTTGGCCATCAGGATAATTTGGTTTGCCTGTCAGAACAGTTACTTCATGACCTCGGTTAACCAACTCAACACATAAATCATTAATTCGAAAATTTTCAGGCCAAAAATATTGCGTAACAACAAGGATTCTCATTGTTTAATATTTTTTCCAAACCACGCGGTTCACATAATCGGTATAGCTATGAATAATGCGGACAATTTTGTCTGAAACATTTGGCATAGAATAATCATAGACTTGACGAATAAGCCTCTCGTCATCCCTTGGCTGCGACTCTAAAATAGCTAAACCCTGCATAATACGTTCAACCCCTAATCCAGCCATAATGACTGCCGCCTCTTCCATGCCCTCAGGTCTTTCATGTGCCTCTCGCAAGTTCAAAGCAGGGAAATTCATAATGGAGGACTCTTCATTGATGGTGCCACTGTCTGAAAGAACCGCTTTAGATGAGACTTGTAGTTTGTTGTAATCTTTAAATCCTAACGGCTTCGATAATTGAACCAAAGGATTAAATTGTACTCCCATTAACTCAACACGCCTTAGGGTACGCGGATGAGTAGAGACAATAACAGGCATTTGATAAGTCTCAGCAATAATATTTAAAGATTCCACCAAGTTGGAAAAATTTTTATCTGAATCGATATTTTCTTCTCGGTGTGCACTGACAACAAAAAACTTATGTTTTTGTAGCCCTAATCTCTCTAACACATCAGAAGACTCAATGCCTTCGCGGCAGGTATTCAGTACCTCAAACATCGGACTACCGGTTTTAATAATCATATCTGCTGGCAAACCTTCACGTAAAAGATAGTCGCGGGCGATACTACTATAGGTAAGATTAATATCCGCCATATGATCAACTAAACGGCGATTGATTTCTTCTGGCACACGTTGGTCAAAACAACGATTACCAGCTTCCATATGAAAAGTTGGAATTTTTCTGCGTTTAGCAGACAGCACGGCCATACAGCTATTAGTATCCCCCAACACAAGCATCGCTTCTGGGTCAACTTTTACCAGTACTTTATCTACAGCGATAATCACATTGCCAATGGTTTCTGCACCCGTTGCACCCGCTACATCTAAAAAATAGTCTGGCTTGCGAATACCTAAATCGTTAAAGAAAATTTCATTTAACTCATAATCATAGTTTTGGCCAGTATGCACAAGAATATGTTCACAATACTGATCAAGCTTTGGAATAACACAAGCCAGGCGGATAATTTCAGGACGTGTCCCAACAACCGTTACAACTTTTAACTTCTTCATCTTAATCCTTAAAGTGGCTTTGCATAAGTGTCAGGATTTTCGCGATCAAAAATCTCATTGGTCCACAGCATCACAACCATCTCGTCTTTACCTATATTGGTAATGTCATGCGTCCAACCAGGAACCGTTTCCACCACTTGTGGCACATCTCCCAATGTTTTGATCTCATGAATTTCATCAGTCAGGACATGACGAAATTTAAACAGTGCATTACCCTGCAGAACCAAAAACTTTTCGGTCTTGGTATGATGATAATGCCCACCACGGGTAATCCCAGGATGCGCCGTAAAATAAGAAACCTGTCCACTATCCTTGGTTTTTAACATTTCAACAAAAACACCACGCGGGTCTTCATGCTTCACCAGATGATAAGAAAACTGTTCAGGTTCTAGGTAGCTCAGATAAGTCGAATGCAACGCTCTATCAAATCCAGTTCCAACGGGCTCAGTGATTAAACTCTGACGAGAATCCTTAAACAAGTGAATTTTTTTGGCTAAATCTCCAACCGTCACCTCGTAAACTGGGTTTACATCGCAAAACCCAGGTTCAAGCAATGCACCATCCATAATAGAAATGAAATGCTTAACCACATCATCAACATAAACTAAACGGACTTTGGTAGTCGCATCATTAATTTGAATAGGTAAACCATGCACGACGTTGTAACAAAAAGTCGCCACAGCTGAATTGTAATTAGGCTTACACCACTTACCGAACACATTTGGCAATCGAAACAAGTAAGCGGGTGATCCCGTCTGAACTGAAAAGCCCATCAAAAATTTCTCTGCGGTTAGCTTACTTTGACCGTAAGGATTATCCACATCCGCTTGAATGGAAGAAGTATAAACTACTGGTATTGATCGTTTTGTTTGAGCAATTGCCTGGCATAATGACGAAGTTAAATCCGAATTTCCTAAAGTGAACTCTTCAACATTCTTTGATCGGTTCACCCCAGCCAAATGAAAGACAAAATCTACCCCATCAAGCTTTGAAACCAACAAAGCTAAATCATCATTTCGACTAAAGGTAACCACCTCTATTTCATTTCGTTCAGATAAATGTACCCTTAAATTATTACCAATAAAGCCATTTGAACCCGTAACTAAGACTTTCATACACTATTCCTCAGCAACCGCATTCTCACCGCGTGCAATAGCTTGCATAAAGTCTAATTTCAATAACAATTTTTGCATGCCATCCACATCCAAACGCTCAGTGTTATGAGAATTATAGTCTTCTGCACGTGAAATCTTATCATCACCCTCTTCAACAAACTTTGCGTAATTAAGGTCTCGTAGATCTGGAGGTACACAGAAATAATCCCCCAGATCTGCAGCACACGAAATTTCTTCACGACTTAGCAAAGCTTCATAAAGTTTTTCTCCATGTCGTGTGCCAATAATACGAATTTCATGGTGTGGCCTTTCCATTAAACCAGTCAATGCTTGTGCTAAAACTTCAATAGTTGCTGCCGGTGATTTCTGCACAAATATTTCACCAGAGCTCCCATTTTCGAAAGCGTATAGAACTAGATCAACAGCATCATCCAGTGTCATCATAAAACGTGTCATGTTAGGGTCTGTAATTGTAATAGATTGACCTGAACGTATTTGATGGACAAATAATGGAATAACAGAACCACGCGAAGCCATTACGTTACCATAACGGGTTACACAAATAATTGTAGAGTTACTATTGCGCGATTTAGCAATAGCAACTTTTTCCATCAAAGCCTTAGAAATGCCCATCGCATTAATAGGATAAACAGCCTTATCGGTGCTTAAACATATGACGCGAGTAACACCACAAACAATAGCAGCCTCGAGAACATTTTCAGTGCCAATAACATTTGTTTTTGTCGCTTGAATCGGGTGGAACTCACAAGATGGTACCTGCTTCAAAGCAGCCGCATGGAAGACAAAATCCACTCCACGCATAACATTAATAACAGAATCGTAATCTCGCACATCACCAATATAAAACTTCAATTTAGTATTATTATAATGTCTACGCATGTCATCTTGTTTTTTCTCATCTCGACTAAAGATACGAATTTCAAGTAGATCAGAATCTAAAAATCGTTTAAGCACCGCATTGCCAAAAGAACCCGTGCCACCTGTTATTAAAAGAGTTTTATCCGTAAGCATTTATCTTCCTATTAATTTCTATTAATAAATTTTTTAGAAGCGACCGTAGCTATAAATTTAAATGTTTCATTTGCACAATCATCCCAAGAGTATTTTTTCGAGATCACCCATGCTTTTTCAGCTATACTTTCGCGAAGCTTTGTATTTAGCACCAGTTTTTTTATTGCAACCGCAATTGATGCTGAATCATTCGGATCAAAATAACCACCCGCATCACCAAGAACCTCAGGCATTGGCCCATGGTCAGAACAAACAATAGGTAAGCCTGACGCCATCGCCTCAATCATAATATTGGGTAAATTTTCACAACTAGATGCAAACACAAACATATCAGCATGCTTATAAAATTCATGCAATTTTGAGAATGGTTCAGAGCCAGACCAATGCAAAAATGTGCGTTTTGGGTCTAAAATGTTCAAATAATTCTTGAATTTCTCACCATAACTTCCCCACGTTGCACCGACAAACTGTATTTCTATGGGTAATCCCCCAGCACGAAGTTGAAAAATTGCTTTTGCTACTTCTATTTGATGTTTATATGGCATCAAGATAGAAACATACAATAATTTAAATGGTTCCAAATAGGAGCATTCAGTAGTATTTCTTTGAGCCCTGGGCTTCAATCTAAAACGTGATTCAATTCCATGCGGCACCAAGGCCTGTAGGGCAGAAGTGCCACCCAATGTTTGAGAAACTGTTTTTTGAGCATAATTCGTTAAAAAAATAATCCCATTAGCCCTTTTAAATGACGCACTTTGAATGTGACGTAATAAATACATTTTACATCTCATTATACTAAAACGTCCAAACCTTGACGCTTCATTTGGCTCAAAAGGCAGCATATTCTGTGACATTGTTATCGTCGGTAAGCTAACTTTTGGTAATGTCCCACCAGGTGAAAAAACAACATCACAACCCTCTTTAGTAATTTCTTTTGGAAGAATAAATTGTTGATAAAACAATCTGTATGGCAAAGAGGCTTCGATCCAAAAATTACTTCGTATGGATAACCATGGATAGGTTGGCAACAAATCAGCTGTTGAATTACAAGTCCAGACGGTAACTAGTGTAATATTATGTTGAATTGGTTTAGCAGCTTGTAACAACTGCGACAAATGGGTAACCCCACCACCCTGTCGAATGTTCGTGGCATCAATTGCCAAATGAAAATCAGACTTATTTTTATAACTAGGGGACCTTTTAATTTCATTCATTTATTGTGACGCCACCTTGAAATTTTTTATGGCACTATTAACGCGTTCGTTGGGATAAATTTATTATTCATTCCAATAAAACTGATATCGCTATAATTAACGTTTTTTTCAGCTAAATCGATCTCAGTGTCAGATACACGCCATACTTGATGCCCAGATACACTGGCTAGATCACTCACTCTGTAACCTTGGTAAGTGATTAGGGAGGTATCTATACATAATTTGCGTATTCGTTATCAGTGCAGGGCTGTATTCAAGTATTTGAAAATAATATAGACCACACTTTGTTAAGGAGATTTTGTTGAAATGGTATTAAATCTCTCCCTAATATTCCAGTAATGAATCAGGCCAATTGTACATAAGACAAATATTCCTTGATACATCGTTAATGCAACCCACATATCAAGACCTGAACCAGTGAGCCACCAATAAAAGGAAAAAACAATATACGTATAAAACAGGCTAAAGCTGGCCACAGAAGACGCTTTAAAGCTTAGAAAAGCCCATTTAGCTATAAGTAAGATAATAGAATATAAAAGAAATGAAAAGAATCCAAGCAGCAAATGCCCCTCAGCGAATACGGTTATCAACTCTGAATTTAGGACACTCCCAGAGGGACCGTGATACGCACTAAATATTGCTCGGCTAGCAAATGGGACACCAAACACATCAAATCCGGGTGTTATTTTATCAACTAGAGCCTTAGCATAATAAGTAAAGCTTACATAAGGCTCATATACAGGATCTGAAATCTTTTGAATAAAGAAATCAAGGTAACCAACTCTATAGCTGAAAGTGTTTATTTGATCGGACCAATCTCCTAGTACGAAAAAAAATCTATGAAAATAATACACAAATACCTCAGGATCCATCCCTTGATTGTTTACAGACATCGCCCTAACGACTTTTCCAATGGAAAACAACAATAATGTACTAAGACCGATAAAGCCTAATACAAACAATCCACGGATATTAAATACCGTTGGGCCTCGCACAACAAGCATTGCCAAATAGATTAGCAGAACTAGCTGTATTAGGCCGGATTTGCTTCCCTCTCTTAGAGAGATGAGTAAAGCAACAAGGAAGATCCCCCCAACGGCATATTTGTATTTTCTTAACAACCCCTTCTCAACCATCAGCGATGACACAAAAATCAACATCATTATGTTATTCACGGTAAAAATCGTCTTCAATATCGCTGGTATATGCGACAGTGTCCCACCATATATGCTGAAGAAGAAAATAGTCTTTACAATATTTCCTACCATTAAAAGCGAAGAAAACAACAATATCTTTTTAAAAATTGGCTCAGATATGAAATTGGTGATATTTTCACGCGGTATTCTTGGATTAATAGCCAAAATACAGAGCAATAAAGAAAAATACTGCACAGCGAGCACAATCAGGTACCAAGGATTATTGTACATATCAACTTGTCTAAGTAAAACATCACTCGCCACATTATCCATAAAAACAAATGGGATTCGACAGATATAAAATATAACAAAAACAACGTTTAATACTTCAAGGAATTCATTATTAAACCGAGAATTAATTAAAAGCGAGGCGAGCGCAACGCCTATCAACAGGAAAACCTGCGCTTCCAAGCCATTTAAATACGTACCACTCGTATCTGCAATAAAGAAGAAACATAGAACAGTTAGAACGAAAATTATTAGAATACTATTAAGTCTTATCTTCATTACGAATTAAATCCAAGTTGGAGGGTAATTCCCCATTAAGAACCGACGTCAAAAGTAGGGATTTATGCAGTCGCCAATTTCATCATTGGACTAATGCCGCTTAACGCCGTAATTGGAGGGGTTCATTATTGTAAGTCTAAATCCCCTGAGTTGCATGATTTTGAAACTCTTTAATGCTATCAAACAGGTAATGATTCAGCCAGTCAGATCGAACAATTCGGTTATATTTAACATAGGCATTCTGCTGAGGATTACCGGAAAAACTTACGGATTAATGTTAATGCCTCTCCATGGAACAGAAGCCGCCTTAGCCCTCCCAAAATATAGCCTTTCCGGATTTGAGTGACTGCAAAAGCAGTCTGGTGGCTTCGTATTCCTTTTTTTGCATCATCTCCAGGTAAATACTTACTGACGATTGAAATAGCTTCCCGGTAATTATCCTCTAGCTGTGAATGCGATAAATTTGAGCCATGAATTCTGTAGCTGCACACGACCTCCTGTACGGCTCTAACTCTGAAATCTTTTGATACTTTAACGAACAGATCATAATCTTCCGCCTGTTTGAGTTTTGGATCAATGCCTCCAGACTGCCAATAGGCTGAACGAAGAACCATACAAGACAACAGCGGTACAAAATTTTCCTTCAGCAGTTCTGGGAAAATATTACCCTCTGGGAGATGCTGCCGAATTCTGCCTTGCTTATGGGCATGCATGAGTTTACCCCAGCCAGTGTTTGATCCACTCCCTTCTTGCAATAACATTTTCATATGCCCATAAACCAGCCCCAGATCAGATCCCTCTAATTGAATAATTTCAATCTGCTTCGTCAACTTATCTGGAGACCATAGATCATCGCAATCCAGAAAGGCTACCCATTCGCCATGAGCCTGTTCAACAGCTAGGTTGCGTGCATGGCCCAGAACGGTGTACTCGGGTGCACAATGGTAACAAAGCCGCTTATCTTCGTAACTCTTGAATATGGATGCACTATCATCGTTAGATTGATTATCCCAAAAGATCACTTCCCAATCACTAAAAGTCTGTGCTAAGACACTATCTAGAGCCTCTCGTAAATATTCGCCACTATTATAGCAATTCATAATCACACTAATTAAAGGACGCTTATTATTCATCCTTAACTTTATCACCTTCTAATAATAATCGTAATTTTTCACACACATACTCTACATCTGACTTATACAAATCAGGGTGTAACGGTAAAGTTAATAATTTAGAGTAAACCAATTCAGTTTTTGGTAATGGGAATTCACAACTTTTGTTATATAAAGACAACTTGTGATTTGGCAAATAATGAATGCCCGTTTGAATTCCATAACTGAGCAAATTAGCGCGTAATTTATCCCTATCATATATGCCCTCAATCAACACAACATATATATGAGGTACAACAAAGTAGTAGTTTCTATCCAGTAGGGTTAAACACGGGGATGATTTCAAAAGCCCATCATATAAAAGGGCTACTTCTCTTCGCTTAGCAGATAATAGTGGGAATCGTTTCAGCTGCTCTAATCCAATAGCTGCCATTATGTTGCTCATATGATAGCGCCATCCCTGATCTGATACATCATAGTCCCAACTTCTCTGACCAGAGAAACGCATATCAGTATCTTTTTCAACGCCAAGTAATCGTGCATCTTTGATTGCGGAGAGAATGCGTTCATCATCCGTTACAATGCAACCACCTTCTCCAGCAGTAATATTTTTAATCCCATCAAAGCTAAAGCAAGCGATATCTCCAAAGCTACCTACACGCTTCCCTTCAAATACACTTCCAAATGCATGCGCTGCATCTTCAATTACACGCAATCCATGTTTCTTAGCAAAAGCGTATAAAGCATTTATGTCACCTACGTCACCACTATAATGGACTGGCATTATCGCTTTTGTACGAGAAGTAATACGCTTTTCTGCATCGCTCAAATCAAGTAATAAACTATTAGTGCTAATATCACACGCAATTGGAGTTGCTCCAGTCGCTGATATTGATTGAAATGAAGCTACATATGTAAGCGATGGAACGATTACTTCATCACCCTTCCGAATACCACATGCTTGTAAAGCAAGATGAAGTGCTGCAGTACCGCTCACAACACAGACAGTTGGTCTGCCAAAAAACTCCGTTAGTGCATGCTCAAATTCTTCTACCTCTGCACCCATTCCAAGAAATTCTTTATCGAGTACATTCATAACTGATTTTTTTTCTGAATCACTCAAACAGGACTTTGACAGCCTAATTAATTTTCGGCTCATTACGGTAACCCATCTGTAGTATGTTGGGCCCACTCATAACTAATATCAAAGTCTTCATCCTCACATACTTCAGACTCGCTCGGTTGATGAGGCATATCTGCACAATTAGCGATCAAAGCTGGCCTATCAGATATACATTTAAACCCGTACCATAACCCAGGAGCAATGCTCACTCTATTATAATTATTTGGCCTACCCATGATAAATGTTTGAATAACACCTTTTGAAGAGGAATCTCGGCGAGTATCGGTTATCACCAAACATATTCTCCCTATAGGAACAGCTAAGTTTTGCGTCTGTATACGATGACGTTTCCATGCCTTAATCGCTCCTGGTTGAACCTCTGAAAAATAACACTCCCCAAAAGTAGTGAACTCAGGAGCATCGTTTCTGAACATATGTAAGACAGCACCTCGCTCATCGTAAATTTGTTTCAACTCAGTCAAAATAACACCATCTATTTTGTTTGACAGATTAACCATGTATACCTGCCCAAATGCGGTTTCTTTCAATTGCTATATCTTCGTATGATTCAACCTGTTGCTTAGTGAAGTCAAGCATATCAGAACTATTGCTGAAAAATGAGCGGTACCAATCTCCAACTAACAGAATCATTTCTTCATACTTTAAATTCGGTTCCCAATTAATATAAAAAAGTGCCTTATCACAATTTAGCTTTAGAAGGCCCGCCTCATCAAATGGAATATCATCTGTAATGTTATAAGATTCTTCATGATTACCATGACCAAATGATTTTCCTAAATCAGATAAGAGTTGAATTACAGTGTGATTTTGTTCCGCCCGAGGGCCAAAATTAAAAGCCTCACTATGTAGAGTGCCATCCTCATAAATAGCTTTACCAAGCAAAAGATAACCGCTTAACGGCTCTAAAACATGCTGCCATGGTCGAGTGGCCATTGGGCTACGTATATTTACAGTTTTATTATCACTCCAAGCCCGCATACAATCTGCGACTATACGGTCACTCGCCCAGTCGCCACCTCCAATAACATTTCCTGCTCGTCCGACCGCAATACGCACTGGATGTTCATTTTGAAAAAAAGAGGCAACATATGACTTGATAACTAGTTCCGCTGCTCCTTTAGAACCACTATAAATATCTTTACCACCAACCTTATCGGTTTCACGATAACCCCATACCCACTCTACATTGTCGTAACATTTATCACTGGTAATTAGGATTGCTGCACATCTCTTTGTGTAGAACCTAAGTGCTTCTAAAATGTTAATTGTTCCCATTATATTTGTAGACATAGTGTCAAGAGGATCAGTATAAGCAGTTGATACAATTGCCTGCGCAGCCAAATGAAATATAAAATCTGGTGACTCTTCGTCAATGATTTTCTTAACAGATGCTAGATCTCGTATATCAGCATTTATATATTTAATATTTCCCGATAAATTTAAAACATTAAACATTGCAGGTTTGGTAGGAATATCTTTAGATAGCCCTATTACTTCTGCGCCAAGTTTTAAAAGCCAAACAGTCAACCAACTTCCTTTAAAACCAGTGTTACCTGTAACAAGTACTTTCTTACCATGATAAATATCACCAAACATATATTATCCTTTCCAAGGAGCCTTTCCGGTATCCCATAAATTCTGTAAATTATCTCTATCACGGACTGTATCCATACACTGCCAATAACCAAAGTGCTCATAAGCCATTAACTGCTCATCACGCACTAATCTTTCCAGTGGAAGTTGCTCTAAGACCGTTAAATCATCATCCAGGTAATCAAATATTCCGGATTCAAAAATAAAGAAACCGCCATTTATCCAACCCTCTCCCACTTGAGGCTTTTCTTTAAATTCTTTTACCTGCTCATTTTCAACTAACATACCACCAAAGCGAGCAGGTGGTCGCACTGAAGTCACCGTTGCTAAGCGCCCATGCGATTTATGAAATTTCAAAAGTGATGTTAAGTCAACGTCACTGACTCCATCACCATATGTCAGCATGAAAGTTTTTTCTGAGCTCAGATAATCTTTTAACCTTAACAAACGCCCCCCTGTTAGCGTGTTTGCACCCGTATTGATTAAAGATACCTTCCAATCTTCCGCAGTAGGATTTGAATAATCAACAGCACCACTTTTTAGAGACACCGTCAAATCACTTTGACGAGCGTGGTAATTTAAAAAATAATCTTTTATAAACTCTCCTTTATATCCCAACGCCAACACAAATTCGCTAAACCCATGTTTTTCATAAGTTTTCATGATATGCCAAAGAATTGGTTTACCGCCGATCTCAACCATTGGCTTTGGTTTGATTTGAGTTTCTTCTGATAGACGCGTGCCTAAGCCACCACACAATATTACAGTTTTCATACATCCAACCCTTTAACTAAGATGATATAAATTTTATTAACTGCAAGTGGTTAATATGATAACTTTTTAAAAGCTATCTTTAACACACAAAACAACAGTGCTGTTATGCAGATAATTTTCGAGCAGTTAATAAATAGTTATCTTGAAAAACTGGATTTTCTTTTCAATTCAGCCTTTATAAATTTTAAATTACCTCCCACTTCGCGTTTCATAAAGCGCAACGGTACTCTTAAATGTGTCGGGAAATTAACTATATGTTGACAAACATATTCGGCTACTGGGCATGAACCCAATGTATAACTAACTAAATGAAGATCATTTGTGCGGCCCGAAACAACACTCGTAAACCAAACACCAAGATCAAAGCTCTCTTTAAACGCTGATTCAAACTTACTTCGATCCTTAACTAAAAATGAATACCTAAGCCAACTTGCTCTATTAATTTCATCTTCATCAAATTTATACCAGCCAATATTTCTATCCAGATATCCAGCAATATTTCTTCGGTGAGCAAGATTCATGTCTAGATTATTAAGTTGCGATAGCCCAAGTTTTGCTTGCACCGCTGAAAGCCTGCACGGGAATGGATATTCTTGAGGCATCTCAATTTTTTGCTCGTCAAGGAAGTAGTATAAAAATTTTAATCTGAATAATACAGCGTAAACGTTTTTCCCAATCCACATTAATCTAGGGTGAAAACAAATATATTCGACTAAAAATGTACCAATTATTTTCCGAATAGAATGCACATCTAAAAATGGTGCATCTTCTTGTATAGCCCTTAATCGCATTGCGATTTCATCATTATTTGTAAGAGCAATGCCACCCAAATGAGAGTTAATTATTTTAGAATGATCTGAAGTACAAAACGAAACTTCCGTCAAAGAACCAACCAACCGATTATTATATTTCGCACCTAATGCGTGAGCAGCATCTTCAATAATTGGAATATTATATTTAATTGCAATTTTACGTATGGCATCGACATCACAAACAACACCAAATGTATGTTGTGCGTACAGCGCTTTTGTTTTAGGTGTAATCGCTTCCTCAATCTTCGAAACATCAATATTAAAGTCACTTATATTGATATCAACATATACCGGTACCGCACCACGATATAGAATCGCATTTGGCACAACCACACAAGTAAAGGCGGGAATAACCACCTCATCGCCATCGTTTATATCTAGCGCCTCTAGAACTGCATATAAAGCCATCCGGCCAGCCCCAAAACTAATTCCATGTTTAGTATTGGTGCTTTTTGCAAAGGTATTTTCATAAACAGATATTGTGCTCTGCGGACAAGACTTTGGGGAAATCCAAAAAAATAACATCTGAGACCATTCTAAAAAGGTGTTGGTACCAGTAAAAATATTATACCGCTGTCGAAAAGGCAGAAGGAATACGTTTAATATTTTTTTATATATCACTATTAATAATCCAAAATTTTATTTACCATGGGACTTGAACGTTCGTTCATTCAAATATTAAATCGTCAGCATCTATAATATATGCAGTTGCATCATAACTTTCAGTTATAACCTGATAGCCATTTTTATTTAAAGATTGACATAATGCCATAAACTTATCAGAAGGCATTATGTTATTTCTTACGCCATGCTCAAACCTAATCATTCTTGGTTTTATCAAGGAGAAATCTATAGCCATTAAAATATCGTAATCATACCCCTCTGTATCTATTATCAATAAATCTAACTCACATAAATTCCGTGTTTCTATAAAGTCCTGAAACGTTATACACTTTACTTTAACCCCTTCCATACAGTCTTCATTTGGAATAAGTGTAGTTTTTACCCAATGTTCTGAATTAAAAGATGCTATTCCACCAGCAAACGAATGACTTTTCTCAGCATACTCAGGCTTGACTCGATGTAACACCATTTCTTTTTCAGAGTTATGAATAGCTAAATTTACAGGTATTATATCGGGTGAATTTTCATAATTTATAACAAGACGTTGATAAATATCTGGAAGTGGTTCGAGAACATACCCAGACACCCTGCTTTTATTAGCCATGTTAAATTTATAAATAGGATCGTTCATTACACCATCGTTAGCACCTATTTGCACAAAAGTTAATTTATTATGCACAGCCAAATGCCTATACAAAAAACTATCAAAATTAAATACTGTATACGGTCCAATCCTGCTTATTCGAAGTTTGAATAAATACAACAATTTTTTAACTATATTTTTTACATACTTAAGTATATTCATATCATCTAATTAACTAAAATTTATCGTTAAATAATTTAAATGCTATTTCGCAGCACTCACCCAAAAAAGCAACCCATTACCTTACCAACGACGAAGTAATTTAAGCTACTTTATATAGAAAAATTGAACTTGACCTTAAGATACTGTTAAACCCAGATATCAACCAAAATAAAATCACAAGCATCACATCAATAATTCATAATATTTTTCAGCCATCCTCTTTGCAGTATATTTTTGTTCAAATGTTTTTCTACCATTGTTTCCCAGTTCCACAGCCAAGTCTGAATTAGATAAAATTTTGATAATCGATTCAGAAAAACATCTGGGGTTATCTTTTTCACATACATAGCCAGCATTGCTGCCTGCAAGAACCTCAGGCATACCACCAACATCAGTAACTACAACAGGCACATGCAGCGACATAGCTTCAATTATAGTCATCCCAAACGACTCATAGGCTTGGGATGGCATTAGCAATAGGCTTGAATTCATAATCAAGCTTGCTGTATCTGAGATAAAATCATAGAGGAAAACATTTTTTTCGAGCTTCAGTTCCCTTATCTCATTTAGAATATGCTGTTTTTCATAATCTCTACCATCACCGTAAATATATAATTGAACATCTGGATATTCTTCAATAACACTTTTAAAAGAATGCAGTAAGAATGAATGCCCTTTCCGTGGTTCCAAGGTTGCAAGCATCAGGCAGTATTTACTCTTGTAATTTAAATTTAAATTCATATTAGCCAGAGGTGCCTCAAGCAACAGATCTTGAATACCGTTATGTATATATTTTAGTTTTACTGATTTTGCGAATGCTTTTCTGACTTTTATTGTATTAAGACAATTTTCAGATACACTCACAATGTTTTTTACTGAGTCCTCAACAAGCGCATCAATTATGTATTCAGGAAGACTATAATGACGCGGAGGTTTTGTTGCAGAATTATGAAAATTAAATAATGCTAATTCCTTTTTCCCCGAAATTTTCCATGCAATCGCTGAGGATCGACAGAGTAAACTTGCGGGATAACCGCCGTTCACTATAATTAATCTATCAAAGTGACTATATCTAAAATAGAATGTTAACGATAGGACATACCAAGGGAACAGAACAGGGTACTGCAAGATTCGTAGCGACAAACCAAAGAACGCTCTTACTGGAAAAGACCTTGCAAACTTGGTTTTACTTTGACCTAGCGCCAGTTTACTAGAAAAAAACCTATTATATTTTATTATACTAACAGGAATTTTGGTTTTTTCTGAAATTGTATCCAAGCCAGGATGATTCTCATTGCAAAGCAAAGAAATACTATCTGATTTCATGGGCCAAGAATTAAATAGATTTATAATAAATGTGTCCAAGCCTCCTTTATAGCTATTTTCCGTAAAAACACAAATGTTCATAAACTCAACCATTCCTCAGAAAATCAAGAAAAATATCTTTGGTACGACTATTCTCAGATTGTGGAGATGTTAAATAATCATATTTATACTTTTCGTATAGATTTGAATCCACTTTAGGTAGCCTAATCTGATCTTCACTATGGATCTCATCTACATTATAAAGAACACCTCCCACGACTTTCGCAAGGTTCTCAATAAAAGGAAAAACCCATTTCGGCCCACAATCTTTTATACCATTGCTGTATAACGAAAGGATGGGTTTTTCATTCAAAACAGCACAGCTAACTGATGTGCTAATTTGACTAATAACGAACTCACAATCCTTCACCAATTCATTGGTTTTATATTTAAATATTTCCCTGCGATGAAAAATAGACTCTTCGTAATCTGATGTTGGATGAGCCGCAATTATTATACGAATACCCCATTTTTTTTCCACCAAATCAAAGAATTGGTTCAGCCCTCGAAAATAATTAATAGGACTGATTGTCTTCATTTTTAGTGCATGCCAACCTGGATGGAAAGGCATATTAGTATCAAGAAATACTGCATATCTCCCATTCACCAGCTTTGTAGTTTCCCCCTTCAATGAAAAATATTGATCAAAATCAAAATGATTCACTTCTATAATTTGGGATTCCACTTTATATCGCAAAATCGCCTGCCTCCCCACAGTAAAGACTACGTCGTATTTTTTTGCAAAACCTTTGGCGCTAATCTGTGAAGCAACTCTATTAAGAAACCCTTTCCAAATGTTTACTACTTCTCCCGACATTACTCTCTTAATGATTTGGTTAACTCGATCAACACCTATTACCTTCGCTGGAAAAGGCAGGGATCCTCTCCCAAAAAAAGCCGTATGACATCTACATTTTGTAAACAACCTATATAACCATAAAGTATCCCACTCATAAGGAGCACTAGGTATGAAAATTGTATGTTCAATATCCTCACAAACAATTCTATTTTTTACCTCATTCTTATTGTGAATTTTAACTACGATATCCAAGTTTACTTGATCTGTTATAGCAAAATGGTGAGAATAAATAATGCTTAGATCCCAGTACTCAACTGAAATACCATTTTGTATAAGCTCAGGGATGAAAAAACTCTTCGAGATTTGCTTGGTTAGAGGCTCTGTACTTATATAAATAACTTTGTTCATTGAGCCTCTAATATTAGGGATTTAATCTTTTTCATAAAATTTTCTTCAAAAATTCACTGCCGATTTAGGGGAGCTTGCCAAAAGCTCTTATACATTATAAATACCCGATTTATATCTGGCTAAATTAATCGGATCAACAAACCAATCAATCGTTTCACTCAGGCCACGCTGAAAACCTTCACGTTCACCATACTCTGGTGCCCACCCACACAATTTAAGAGCCTTGCTATTATCAGCCCATAAACGCTCAACCTCACTCGCTGATGGACGAAGACGCACATCATCAGTCTCTATTTCAACTTCCACTTCCATAATTTCTGCGATCATCTTAACTGAATCACCAACTGAAATTTCGTAATTACTTCCAATATTTATAACCTGTCCTATAGCCGCGTCAGATTCCGCAACCGCTAAGAATCCCCTCACAGTATCCATCACATAATTGAAATCGCGTGTAGGGTGAATTGCTCCAAGTTTTAAGCGACGGGCCCCATTTGCGATTTGCGTTATAATAGTGGGAATTACCGCCCGCGCTGATTGGCGAGGTCCATACGTATTAAATGGCCGAATAATGCAGACCGGGGTTTCAAATGATGCATAAAAAGAATAAGCCATCTGATCGGCTGCAATTTTTGTGGCCGAATAAGGAGACTGCCCCAGCACTGGATGCTCCTCAGTGATCGGCACAAAACGAGCCGTGCCATAAACTTCACTGGTACTGGTATGCACCACACGTGATACATTCAAATCACGCGCAGCTTGCAACACATTCAAAGTTCCTTTTATGTTCGTGTCGACATAGGTATCAGGTGAATGGTAGGAATACGGAATGGCAATAAGTGCAGCTAGGTGAAATACTAAATCACATCCCTCCATTGCTTTACGCACACCATTTGGATCACGAATATCTCCAGTGAACACATCAAGATTATCACGCACTTCTTTTGGCACATGATCTAACCAGCCCCATGAGTTAAATGAGTTGTATAGCACAAAAGCTCGCACATCATGGCCCCGTTTCACTAACTCTTCCGTGAGATGTGAACCGATAAATCCATCAGCACCAGTAATAAGTATCTTACTCATCTAATTTTCCTTGCTAGTCCACGGCCACAATACAAGTAACCCATTTTTAATAAATCAAATAATTAACATCAAGAGCCATAACATCTAAATACTCTTTACTAACTAACTCTGTGTTCTCTCTATATCTTGGTGCGGCACCAGTATAATCCTGATAATCAACATATTTTAATATCTTGCTTATCGAGCCATTAGTGGTGATTGTTGTTAAATCAATGTACTGCGCTGCCAACCCAAGAAAGTCGGTAACATGGTCATCGTTATACTCAATTTTACCTCTTCCTTTTTCATAAAAATGCAGAATACGCTGAGGTGAATGGGTGTAATCACAACCTACTAAGTGTGCACTTTTAAATCCCATGTAAATAGCCATGCCTATTAATGCATCCAACATACCCCTGTAATATAACGATCCAGTCATATCAAATGTATCGTCACTTGGGTTCTCAACATCAAAATGATGCACATAATAAACATTATCTCCGAATATCCCAAACCTGTTAGACAAACTGGTGAAGAAGTTGATATGCGGGTAGAGCCTCTGAATCCTTTTCTGCATTGAACTTTGATAGTTGCGTTTATATTGCCCACTTATGCTGTGCCGCCAGTATCGATAAAACCAGAATGGAGCGATCGTGGCATAATATTTTACATTTAGTGCATCAAAATCTTTATGAAACCATAGATAGGTGCAACCGAATGATACCTTGTCATTAAATTTCCCCAAATCCATGTCCTTGAGAGAAATGCCATTACCAAAAATATAACAACTTTCTCCTTTATGGCTATTTTTGAAAATTCCATTTCTTGCAAGAATATTTTCTGATAAAACAGATAGCGCCTTGTTTTTTATGTCCATAGAGCTTTTCCTGTATCATTTACAACTATTGATGTTTCTAACCATTTATTTGGAGCGGCATCAGAATCCTTGGGTAAGTCATTGGTGTCTAGACGAGGTAATATAAGAGGATCATGTTTTAACAAGTCGGTTATATCTACCTTTGTACTCAAGCCTACTAAACAGTTTTTCTCCTTCAGAATTGATAGCAATGATTCGTCATAACCTCCATATGGATAACACATAATCCAGCGCTCAGTATCACTTCCAATTTGCTTTAGAAATTGGAGAGACTGTTCTACTTCCTTCCTTTGTGCATCTGATGAAATTGAATTTAGCCAACAATGTTCATATCCATGACTACCGATATACATGTTATTATTTTGTAAATATGACAATTGATCTAGGCTCATATAAAGCTCTTTTGAAAATGCAACACTGTCTTGAGATACGAAATGTTCAAACAAGCGCTCGGTTATTATGCTGCGCAGTGGATTGGATAAATCACGTTGCAACATCCGTTTAACAAATATTATTTCTGCAGAATCAAATCGGTTTGAAACTCCACATTTTTTCCAATAGTAGTTATTTGATTCAAGCTGATAAGTATGTCTATATTCATCTAGGGCGTGGAAAATATAATTTACAAGAACTTTTTTATTAGGCGTGGATGCAATAATGAAATGGATTTTATTAACATCTAACACCCTATTTTCAAGCACAGGTTTTGCTGCAGGAAAGAAACAACCTGGTAGTTTTTCTTTTTCAAGAATAGGAAAGACCTCAGTAAAGTGATCTATATATCCATCATCAAATGTTAATAGTAAAGCATTAGGCGGCAAGCAAGAACCGAATTGAACTGCATCCATAAGTTCGTATGCACTTACAACATTGTAATGTTTCTTGATATAAACGATTTGTTCCTTAAATAGATTAGTTTCAAGCCATTTCATCTCAGGAAACATAGAATTTTTAAGTTGCCTAATGTAATGGTACATAACAATTGTTAGTTTCATAATCAGCTATTTACTCTGAATTACTTGGTTGTTCATATGTATCCATCGTAGGTCTATCAAGGTCAGCATCCTGTTTGGTTACATATAATTTAGATATATCAGCCATTTCCAAAAGATTATCTCGACTCCAATATATTAAGGATGTTGTAGCTGGAGTCCTAAGTTCTATGGGATGAAATAAATGAGGAAACCGCAAGCAGTTATCATCATTAACTGAAAACCATCCATTACCAACAAAATATCGACTTATTTTTGTAGCTGTACAATAGAAATCAGCCACATCAATTTTATTCTTTGTACAATAATCATGAATAAAACTAATTGCTGCAGGCATGTCATGTTGATCTCCAATCACATCCATTACGTGCACAATTTTTAGATTCTTAACACTTGTTTCTTCTCTCAGAGCAACAAAAACTCCTTTACCCTCACTGTCCTTCGAATGGATTATAAATTTTTTATATACAAAAACAGGATGATTTATGTAACGCCATTCAAGAAACTTAAAATCTCTGCTGAAAAAATTCATTTCTTCTTGAATAAGAGGTTTTAAAATATTAATACTTTTACTATCTGCAACGCTAATTTCGAATGGTATCCCATTACCCAAGTCAATCCATTGCTTTGCAAGCTTTTTTGCTAATATGCTATTTTCCGAATATACAGAGACTGAATCAAAATCAAAGACTTTTATGTAACGCGGAATGGCCCTTATGTAACGAAAACCGCTTCGCATATAGACAGATAATGCTGCATCTGTTATCCCCATACCGATCAGCACATCGTATTTTTCCTGAATTTTTTTAATATCTTCGGCCCAATACCTTTGCCAAAGTATTTGTCATCTACAACCCATGTTGTCAGCTCGGCACCCTTTACTTCAGAACCATTGATGCAAAATGGCCTCGTATTCAGTCCCATGACACCAACTAATTGATTTGAAGTATTATCAATAGCAACCATACAATGGTCATATCCCGCGTCAGATGGTGATCCTGTAAACTGCCATTCATAAAAAGAGCGATTAGCTAATGCAACCTTTCTCTTCCAATGATTTTCATAAAAAGAACAAACACTCTCACTTTTGATATTTAACTCATGTGAATTGCCAACAATTACAGTCATATTTATCTCTTATTTATCTATTAGCAATTAACATCAACAGTTTATCTTTCTATTGTCTCCAGCATCAATCAATTTTGCGAGCCACCATCACTGAAAAAGAACTTGACCCCTCGAAAAAGTTACATTCTTTTTTGTTAGGCAAACCTAAAAGACAGTAAAGAAGCCATTTAAGTTCACCAGGATGAGGACTAACTCTTGATGGTAGTAAATTGAATAGCTTACGCAAGCGAAATGGAAGACTCAACAGGAGAGAACGGTATAAATGCCACCATGAAACTACTCTAAGTTCGGCCACTACCTCGACTTTAAATCCTGCTTTTTCTAGTTTGGCAACCCACTCTTTGCGACAAATTTCATGTTCACCATTCTGCCGACGATTCAGCGGACCTAAATCATAACCATTAGCAGCTAACCATTCAGAACTATATTTCACATCTAGCATAAACTCTCGTTGTGCATCAGTTACTCCATTATGATGAATTCGATCAATCATAATGAGAGGTGCACCCGTTTTAAGAACTCTACTTGTTTCAAGCAGAGTTACCAAAAGATCGTCGCTATGATGAAGAGAAGCATACTCAAAACAAAAATCAACACTTGAATCAGAAATCTCCATATCGTCAAATGAACCCAACACTGACAATATCCGTTTCGAATCATCTGAGCATAATGCTTGAATAATTTTTGGCTGAAGTACCTTTACAACTTTTGGAACCACTTCTACCGCATATATATACTCGCTTTTTGGGAAGCGTCTAGTAATATATGTAGAAAAAATAGAGACCCCAGCTCCAAGCTCAAGTCCAACACCATGAAGATTGGCATTCCCTATTGCCAAAAACGCTTCATCAAAAAAGGTATCCATGCCTTCTGCAGATTTACCAACATAACCTTTTAGAATCTCATCAACACTCTTAGTAGCAAATGCTTCTGCAAATCGATCACGATTAGACACAACAGGTGAGTCAATCCAAGAAGGCAACCTCCACTGAAGAAAAATAGATTGAGCTTCTTTATCCATATTGATTACTCCTTTGAGTAGATTGGACTTCTTTATTGATATTGATTGTTCGTTTGAATAGATTCACAGAAATGTACTGAGTTCTATTCTACTGGTCACCATGCGCCCCAACCACCATCAACAACGAGATCATGACCAGTCACATAACTTGATAAATCACTTGCTAAATATGCAATGGCACCTCGAAAATCGTCTTCCGTTGCCATTCTTTGCATAGGTGTTCTTGATTCATAGCGTTCGACAAATTTAGTAGGCTGATCACGAAAGACACCGCCCGGAGAGATTGTATTAACACGAATATCTGGCGCAAGCGTCGTTGAAAGCCAACGAGTCAATTGAGTCAACCCACCTTTTGAAGCAGCATAAGCTGCTGAATTACCCAAAGGCGTATCCTCATAAAGTCGATGATCAGGGCCATAAATGCCATATATTGAAGATATATTAATAATGCAGCCGCCACTACTGCGTTTTAGCATAGGAGTAAAACTTTTAGATAAATCAAAAACTGCTGTCAGGTTTACTTCAATAGCTCTTCGCCATGTATCAACTGACTGCAATTCAAAATCCGTAGTCCATCCTTTTAAATCAGTTGTCCCAACAAAAGCAGCATTATTAATTAATACATCCAGACAATTAATTTTTTGCCCAACATACTCAATTAATTTTTTTCTTTCTTCTTCTACTTCTAGGTCGCAATCAATCGCTTCTACTGCTACACCCCAAGTATTGGTAAGCTCTTTGATGAGAGCATTGTAATCTGTGCCTGGAATATCAACTAAAAATAAGTCTGCTCCCATTTCAGCTAACGTGTGTGCGAATATTTTACCAATACCTCCTGTAGCACCGGTTATCAATACATTTTTATTTTTTAGATTCATTAATATTTCAAGGGTTACCACTGACTCATTCCTTTATTTTTTGATTGATTGATTAGACATTCTGCAATTTTAAAATCAAGCGGAGTATCGATATCCAATGCACGTTCAACTGGAATATGTACATGCCGTACACGACCGTCAAAAATCCGATCTTTCTTTAGTACATATTCAGGCTTTGCTACAAAGGCGACTGTTGTCATATCATAAACATCTGGTGCATCTTGCCTTCTAAACACGGCATTATCTGGAGGTATAACTAATCCCATCGTTTTATTTTCATTTTGCTTTACCATATTAAAATATGGATTACGATGTGCATCTGTAACCGTTATCACAACGTCAACCTCTCCCTTTTCATATTCATCTAAACAAGCTTCTAAATCACTAGCGGCACGTAATGGGGCTGTAACGGGTATAGCTATCAAACCATCAGGATAATCGCCTGTAGTTTCTTTTAGAAAATTTAATGCATGACGCCATACCAACCATTCAGGGCTATTATCTTGGGCTAGTTCACTTGGTCTCATGAATGGTACCTCCGCCCCCGACTTACGGGCGACCATGGCAATCTCTTCTGAATCAGTTGAAACGATAATACGTTCAACTCTTTTTAAGCCTTTAGCTTGTTCAATAGCCCACGTGATTAGCGGCTTACCAGCAAGATGTCTAATATTTTTTCCAGGTAAACCTTTAGAACCACCACGAGCACATATTAATGCTACATATTTCATATCAATTTTTATAATATTTTTTAAATATTACCCTTAGTTTCTATATATACTTTTGAACCTATTGATGAAGATTCACGTATAGCCTCAATTATCTTCAACACAACTAAACCATCATTACCTGTAATTTTTGGTTTATCCGCCTTAGTAATGCACTTCAGAAAATGATCTAATTCAGCTGTAAAACTGCTATCACGCTCATTTTTATTTTCATACAATAATTGCCAATCAGTGTTGCCTTGCTCAAAATATTTAATATCACCATCAACACCATTCCAACGGAGCGTTCCCCTATCAGCGATTACAGTGCAACTACGCGTACTATCATGACGTATAAAGTCCATACTCAACGTCGCAACAATAGGTTTTTTATCTGCTGTATTCTCAAATCCTAAAATCATATGTAAAGTATCTTCTACATCTATTTCAAGATTGCCTTGCTTAAGCTCAATCGCATTAACCCATTCAACCTCTCCAAATAACCAACGCATGTAATCAATCTCATGACTCAACTCTAACAAGACACCTCCACCAAGTGTGGCATTCGCTGATACATCTTTCTTATAATCAGATTCAGGACGCCATGACGGCAAGTATTGACCGACTTCCGCACGAACAGAAAACACACTTCCACAAAAACCATCCCTTAATAAACTTCTAAATTTTAGTAATGAAGGTAAAAAGCGTAAATTATAACCTGTCATCAAAACAGTGCCATTATTACTACAAATGTCAATGAGTTCAGCGACTCCTTTAGTAGAATTAGAAATTGGCTTTTCAATTAATAAGTGAACATGTTCTTGGGCCAACTGGGTAGCGACATCGATATGAAAGCTCGCTGGATTTGAGATTATTGCGGCTTGAGGCTTAAACTTTAAAGCTTGAATTATATTGGTCACACAGTTTTTTATACCTAAAACTGATAAGTCTTGACACTCCTTATGCCTAAGCACAGTGATTTCTACGTTTGGAACAATTTCTTGAAGAATGCGGACGTGACGCTTGCCGATACTTCCTAATCCAACAATTAAAATTCGCTCAATCATCTACGTTAACTTATCCCTGTTAGCTATTTCATAATCTTCCAACCTACCAACATCCATCCATGGCTCATGCATAGGATAAACTATCGTTCGATGTCCATTTTCTTGTAATCGGCTAAAGAGTGCTGGCATATCACAATATTCATTTGCTACAAGCAACTCGATGGCCTTGGGTTCTAATATATAGATACCAGCATTAATATGACTTCGCGATATGGGTTTTTCTTGAAAGTTTTTTATATCTACTCCTTCAGTAATTACTACGCCAAAAGGATGTTGCCATTCATGTAAGCGAACAGCCATTGTGGCTAATGAATTATGGAGGCAGTGGTAGTGGAGTAACTCGCTATAACGTATATCAGTTAACACATCACCATTAGTGACCACGAATGGTAATGTTGGTTTGCTTTCTAGTAATCCTATCGCACCGGCTGTTCCAAGAGGAGCGTCCTCTTTAATATACTCAATTTTAACTTGCCACTGGCTGCCATCACCAAAATACTCTTCAATCATGTGCCCCAAATAGTGAATAGAAATAATAAAATGATTAAACCCCTCAGCCTTCGCACGTTCAATAATATGCTCTAACATTGGCTTATTTCCAACAGGCAATAAAGGCTTTGGACACTTTTCAGTGTGTGGCCGTAATCGAGTACCCTTTCCGCCAGCCATGATGACCATAATATTAGGGAGGTCGCGTGGGGCATTTAGCTCATCCCAAATATGCAAGCCAACCACTCTTTTATTTTTATCAACAATGGGTAATTGATGGATTTTATTGGCCCGCATAATTTGCAGCGCTGTATCTCGACCAACTTCTGGAGGTACTACCAGGGGTGTGCTAAACATAATTGAGATAATCGTACTACTCAACTCTAATCCATTTAACAAGCCTCTACGGATATCACCATCAGTAAGGGTTCCAAGTAATTCTCCATTGGGATTCACCACCAATGAAATTTGCAGATGCGAATCATTAAGGTTTTTAATAGCTTCGGCTATTATTGCCGTCTGCGGAATTAGAACTGTTTTCCAATCATTCAAAATTTAGTCATCCAATTTTCATAAAAAATAATCTATTACCAAATAACTCATCTCGACATTCCTGTTAAAGTGTCAACTTTTCTTAGAAATATACAAACAATTTAGGTTTCTGGAAGTACCGTTTATCTTTTCTCTATTGCCATAAAAAAACCAGAATATAATGGCCAACTGTGATTATGAGTATCCAATCCTGTAAGTCTATTCTTCAACGACAGAAAAGCGCACATCCAAGACCAAATTTAACAACTTATCCTATACAATATTGAACCAGATAAATTTAACATAACATGCAGCACTATTGATTTATGATATTTCCCTTCATTATGGCTTTACCTAAACTATCAATGTCTAGTCTTGTTTTCTCAGGTTGAAGATTTCCGCCTATTGTGAAATTTATTTCATCAATCATCGTGTTTTGTAGGTTTGTATTGGACTTCCCTATTAAGTATCTCAATGAAATTCTAAACTTCTCAGATTCATGCTTCACTCTTTGAGTACCATGTAAGGTACAGTTATGCCAAAGCCCCACATACCCAGCTTTACCCGTTAACACTAAAGCTTCGCACTCAATCTTATTGCCGTCGTCATCTTCATAAATCCAATTATTACCGCTAGACTTTTCCAACTTATGCGGGAACATGGTTGCGCCTAATTTATGACTTTTAGGGATGATATGCAGAGGTGAGTCATAAGTATCAACGTCGTGGATATAAACATATAGAGTCAAAAACGTAGACGGTTCTAAATCCGTTGATCCTTTTGGCCAGTCAATTATATCTTGGTGGAAATCAATACCTCGAAAATAAGTGATATCTCGATATTTTTTCTTAATGAACGGCCCTAAACATGCAATATTCACTCCATCAATTTTAGCTTTAACCCACTGCGGGACCCATGAATCAGGGACCCCACAGACGAGTTTTTTGTCCACGATTACATTGTATCTTTAATATTCGGATTTTCTTCAACAAAACGAAGGTCACTTGTAAATTGATTAAGAAAGTTAAAGGTTGGTGTAGGATTGGTTTTAAGATGGCTGT
>Ga0114997_10000702_pt1 | contig 27878 bp, 26 predicted proteins | sample ArcticOcean_MG_C_2_FD_87045 | JGI IMG/M metagenome (GOLD analysis project Ga0114997, IMG submission 87045) | Marine microbial communities from western Arctic Ocean - ArcticOcean_MG_CB4_136 | ecosystem: Environmental > Aquatic > Marine > Oceanic | place: Arctic Ocean: Canada Basin | collected... | reverse complement strand
TATTTATTGATGAAATTGATGCAGTGGGTAGAAGTAGAGGGGCAGGACTTGGTGGAGGAAATGATGAGAGAGAACAAACGCTAAATCAGTTGCTCGTAGAGATGGATGGTTTCGAAACTAATGAAGGTGTAATAATTATTGCGGCAACTAATAGGCCGGATGTTTTAGATCCTGCTTTATTAAGACCCGGAAGATTTGATAGACAAGTTGTAGTAGGGAATCCTGATATCGTTGGAAGAGAAGCTATTTTAAAAGTTCATATTAAAAAAATAAGTATTGGTCCTGACGTAAAATTAAGAACAATAGCTAGAGGCACACCTGGATTTTCTGGTGCAGATTTAGCAAACTTATGCAATGAATCAGCTCTACTAGCAGCCAGAAAAAATAAAAGAATTGTTACAATGTCAGATATTGAAGAAGCAAAAGATAAAGTGATGATGGGAGCTGAAAGAAGATCCATGATAATGACTGAGGATGATAAAAAATTAACAGCATATCATGAAGGAGGTCATGCAATAGTTGCTTTAAATGAAGAAGCTTCAGACCCTATTCATAAAGCAACAATTATTCCTAGAGGCAGAGCTTTAGGTGTTGTTTGGACATTGCCAGAAAGAGATAAATATTCACATACAAGAGAATACATGGAAGCAAATATATCTAAGGCTATGGGAGGCAGGGTTGCGGAAGAAATGATTTTTGGACACGATAAGGTAACATCAGGAGCTTCTTCAGATATAGCAATGGCAACTAAATTAGCTAAAGATATGGTTACAAAATATGGAATGAGTAAAGATCTTGGTCCATTGAGCTATGGGGCTAACGAAGATGAAGTTTTTCTTGGAAGACAAATTACCAGACAAGAACACATGTCAGAAGAAACTGCAAAAAGAGTAGATGCAGAAGTCAAAAAATTAGTTGATGCTGGCTATCAAAAAGCAAAAAAAATTCTTACAGAAAAGTTGGATGACTTACATAAAATAGCTAAAGCTTTACTTGTTTATGAAACGTTAACTGGTGAAGAAATAAAAAACTTAATATTTAAAAATACCCAACCAAGTAAAAAAGATAAAGAAGATAGTAAAGATTCAGAAGAATCGACAGTCTTGGGCTCTTTAGGTTTAAAACCAAAACCAGCGCTTTAAATTTTAATGAGAAAATATTACACTAGACCGTGTAATTTCTATTATGGAAACTATGCTAGGTATTTAATTAAAAAAAAAGAAGCACTACCTTTAGCAGGAAACCCAAATATAGCTTTTGATAAAATTGAAATTTTAAATAAAAGAGAGAAAAAAATTTTAAAAAAAAATTTTTATTCTTTAAGAGAAATAAAAAACTTAGATAAAACAATAAAACTTACTGTAGAAGTTGATTTAGATAAAATAATTTCAAAAAGAAAAAATATATCAGGACTAAATTTTGATATCCCTCAAATTATGGGAATTCTCAATGTAACCCCAGATAGTTTTTCAGATGGAGGAAAGTTTTTTAAAGAATCAAAAGCATATCAACAAGCCAGCCTAATGGTGAAAAGCGGGGCAACAATTATTGATATTGGAGGCGAATCTACTCGACCTGGATCAATAACAATCAATAAAATTGATGAATGGAATAGAATAAAAAATATTATTACTAAATTAAAAGAAAAATTTAAAAAAATACCTTTATCTCTAGATACGAGAAAATCTTATGTAATGAAAAATGGAATTACCAAAGGTGTAAATATTATAAATGATGTTTCTGGTTTAAATTTTGATAAAAATTCTTTCAAAATTATTAATTCAAAAAAAATTCCTTTTATTTTACATCATATGCAGGGAACAACTAGAACAATGCAAAAAAATCCAAAATATAATGATGTTATATTGGATATTTATGATTTTTTTGAAAAAAAAATAAATTACTGTTTAGCTAAAGGATATAAAAGAGATTTTATTATATTAGATCCTGGAATAGGATTTGGTAAAAATTTAAATCACAATTTGAGGATAATGTCTAAAATTTCCACATTTCACAGTCTAGGCTGCCCTATATTATTAGGAACTTCTCGAAAAAGGTTTATAGAACATATCGTAACAAATTTTGATACCCCAGACCGCGTAGGAGGGACATTGGCATCTGTGTTGTATGGACTTTCTCAAGGAGTTCAGTTATTCAGAGTTCACAATGTTAAAGAAATTAATCAAGGAATATTAGTTTTTAAAAAAATTTTAAATACAAATTAACTAATTAACAATGAGAAATAAATATTTTGGAACTGATGGTATAAGAGGCACTGTCAATCAAGGAAATATAACAGGAGAGAAGTTTTTTAAGTTTGGATTAGCAGCTTCGACGTATTTTAAAAATCAAAAAAAAAATAAACAAGTTGCAATTATAGCTAAAGATACAAGATTGTCTGGTTATACGTTGGAACCTGCTTTAGTATCAGGTTTAACATCCGGTGGAATGCATGTTTTTACATTGGGTCCATTGCCAACCAATGGACTTGCAATGCTTACAAAATCCATGAAAGCAAATATGGGCATTATGATAACAGCGTCCCATAATCCTTACTATGATAACGGGCTAAAGTTATTTGGACCAAACGGCATGAAATTATCAGACCAAATAGAAAAAAAAATTGAGAAATTAATAGATGCTAAAAATACAAAACAATTAACAAACCCTAATTTACTTGGCAGAGTCAAGAGGCTTGAAGATGGTAATGAAAGATATATAAAAATATTAAAAAAAAACTTCCCAGAATATTTTAATCTAAAAGGCACCAAGATAGTTTTAGACTGCGGTAATGGAGCAGGCTACATTGCTGCACCAAAACTACTCAAACAACTTGGAGCTAAAGTAATTTTAATAGGTGTAACGCCTAACGGCTTTAATATAAATAAAAAAAGTGGATCAACACACCCATATAAAATTCAATCAGCAGTTAAAAGGCATAAGGCGCATATTGGAATTTCTTTTGATGGGGATGCTGATAGAATAATTATGTGTGATGAAAAAGGTAAAATTATAGATGGAGATCAAATTATAGCTATGCTTGCTTTAAGATGGAAGTCAAAAAAAATTTTAAAAGGAGGTGTTATTGGAACATTGATGTCTAACTATGGACTAGAAATTTTTTTAAAAAAAGAAAAAATTAAATTTATTAGATCTCAAGTTGGAGATAGGTATGTAAAAGATAACATGAAAAAATTTAATTTCAATTTGGGTGGTGAACAGTCTGGACATATAATTTTGGGAAAATTCGCAACAACAGGCGATGGTTTAATGGTAGCTTTAGAAGTTTTATTTTCATTAAGAAAGGGGGGGAAAGCAAGCCATTTATTAAATGTTTTTAAACCTTTACCACAAATTCTAGAAAATATAATTGTAAAAGATAAAAGTATAATTGATAAATCAAAGTGTAAAATTGCTATTAAAAAAGCTAACAAACTTATGAATAAAAATGGAAGATTGTTAATAAGAAAATCAGGAACTGAACCTAAAATAAGAATTATGGGTGAATCTAATAACAAAAATTTAATTTTAAAATGTATAAAAATAATTAAAAGTTCGATCAAAAAGTGAAACCTAAGTCAAAAGTACTAATAATAGCAGGATCAGACTCATCAGGGGGGGCGGGAATTCAAGCAGATATTAAAACTGTCACTGCTCTTGGAAGTTACGCAATGACTGCAGTAACAGCAGTAACTTCACAAAACACAAAAGGAGTAAAAGGAATTGTACCAATATCTACCAAAAGTATTGAAAAACAAATAACAATGGTTTTAGAAGACATAGGTGCCGACGCAACAAAAATTGGAATGCTCTACAATACTAGTGTAATAAAATGCGTTTATAAAATTTTAAAAAAATACAAGTTAAAAAATATTATTCTTGACCCTGTAATGATTTCTAAAGGAGGAGCTAGATTAGTAAATCATAATTCGATTAAATACTTAAAAAAATTACTTTTACCTCTATGTAATATAGTTACACCCAATATACCTGAAGCAGAAATATTAACAGGATGTTCAATTTCAAACAAAGAAGATATGATCAAAGCTGCAAAAAAAATCATCAGCATGGGAGCAAAAAATGTGTTATTAAAAGGAGGCCATCTAAAAAGTAAAATGATTTTTGATATTTTAATTTCTAAGAAAGATGTAAAAATTTTTCCAAAAAGAAAAATTAAAACTAAACATACCCATGGAACTGGTTGCACTTTGTCATCTGCATTAGCAACGTGTCTATCTCAAAAAAAAGACATATATAAATCATGCAAAATTTCACTTAAATACGTTGATGAAGCAATCTCTACTGCACCAGGTTACGGAAAAGGCTTTGGGCCACTAAACCATTTAGTTTCGTTAAATATGAGGAATATTGATGCCTAATGTAACGGTAGTAGGAGCACAATGGGGTGATGAAGGAAAAGGAAAGATTGTAGATTGGCTTTCAGAAAAAGCTGATGTGATAGTAAGGTTTCAAGGCGGCCATAATGCGGGCCACACTCTTGTAGTTGAGGGGACAACATATAAATTAAAATTATTACCATCAGGTATAGTCCGAAAAAATAAAATTTCTATTATTGGAAACGGTGTAGTTATTGATCCGTGGGCACTTTTAGATGAGATTAAACAGATAGAAAAGCTAGGGATAAAAATCACTAAAAAGAATTTATATATAGCTGAAAATGCAACTTTAATTTTACCACTTCATAGAGAATTAGATGGAATTAGAGAAGATGAAAAAAGTACTGACAAAATAGGAACGACAAGAAGAGGAATTGGTCCAGCTTACGAAGACAAAGTTGGCAGAAGAGGAATACGTGTAATAGATTTAGCAAATAAGAAAAATCTGTCAAAAAAAATTGATATGATCTTATTTCATCACAATTCTATAAGAAAAGGTTTAAAGAAAAAATTAGTAAATAAAAAAAAATTACTGAATGATTTAAGTAAGATTTCTTCTAAAATATTAAAGCACTCAAAACCAGTTTGGAAAAAAATAGATGAATTTAAAAAAAAGAAAAAAATAATTGTGTTTGAGGGCGCACAAGGAATGCTACTTGATATTGATCATGGAACATACCCATTTGTAACATCGTCAAATACTGTTGCTGGAGCAGCTTCAGCTGGGTCGGGTTGTGGACCTGATAGTATTAATTATATTCTCAGCATAGTTAAGGCATACACAACTAGGGTTGGAGAGGGGCCCTTTCCTACAGAATTAAAAAACAAAATTGGAAACAAAATTGGAAGAGTAGGTAAAGAATTTGGTACAGTAACTAATAGAAAAAGAAGATGTGGCTGGTTTGATGCAGTTTTAGTTAAACAATCGTGTACTATTTCGGGGACAAAAGGAATCGCACTGACAAAAATTGATGTTTTAGATGGATTTAAAGATTTATACATTTGTGTTGCGTACAAACTTAATGGAAAAAGAATTGATTATTTACCCAGTGTTTTTGAAGACCAAATAAAAGCAAAACCAGTTTATAAAAAATTTAATGGATGGTTAAAAAACACAAGTGGAGTAAAGAAATGGAATGATCTTCCTAAAAATGCCCAAACATATATAAGATTTATTAGAGATTATTGTGGTATTAAAATATCAAGCATTTCCACAAGCCCAAAAAGAGAAGATACAATTCTTTTAGAAAATCCTTTTAAATAATGAATAATTTTAATTAAGTAAATTATTTGATTTTGCTAAGCTCAGCATAGCTTTTTGCAGCTTATCAAAAGCCTTACTTTCTATCTGTCTAATTCTTTCTCTGCTAATTTTATACTTTTTACTTAAATCTTCTAGGGTTAAAGGATCCTCAGACAGCCTTCGGGCTTTTAGTATTTCTTTTTCTCTGGCGTTTAAAACATGCATAGAACTATACATCAATTCTTTTCTTTGATTTAGTTCTTGATCTTGTGACATTTTTAATTCTTGGTCAATTTTATCATCAACAACCCAATCTTGCCATTCACCACCACCATCTTCATTTATTTTTATTGGAGCATTAAGTGATTTTTCTTTGCCTAACAAACGTCTATTCATTGAAACAACTTCTTCTTTTTTCACTTTTAATCTCTTTGAGATTTCATTTACATGTTCTGGAGTCATATCCCCCGAATGTGAGGCTGAAATTTGATTTTTAATTTTATTTAAATTAAAGAATAATTTTTTTTGTGCTGTTGTTGTTCCTATTTTTACCAAACTCCATGATCTTAAAATATATTCTTGAATAGATGCTCTTATCCACCACATTGCATAAGTTGCTAATCTAAAACCTTTTTCAGGCTCAAATTTTTTTACAGCTTTCATAAGACCAACATTTCCTTCAGACACCAACTCGCTGACTGGCAAACCATATCCTCTGTAACCCATGGCAATTTTAGCAACTAATCTTAAATGACTTGTTACTAATTTTTTTACAGAGTTTACATCCCCTCTGTCTTTCCAATTTTTTGCTAGCATAAACTCTTCTTCTAAACTCAACATAGGAAATTTTTTTATTTGAGCAAGATAGCTTGATAGACTATCTTCAGTAGATATAGCTGGTACATTTGAACTAGTTGTTTTAAATTTCATGATTGTTATTTATGTATTATTAAATTAAGGCGAATACAAGACACCTAAATACTGCTTATTTTAAGGGTTTTTAGCAGTTCGTCAAAATCCTTTGGTCTTTTAGCTTCAAAGAAGATTTCTTTTTTTGATTTAGGGTGTATAAAACCTAAACTTTTTGCATGCAAAGCCTGTCTATTAAAATTATTTATTTTGCTTTCTAGCTCAGAATCAATTTTCTTAAATTTCCTTTTTCCTTTTCCATAAGATTTATCTCCTAAAATTGGGTTACCTTTAAAATTCATATGAACTCTAATCTGATGTGTTCTTCCCGTTTCTAATTTACATTCAATTAGACTTATTCTTGGAACATGTAAATTTTGAAAAATTTTTAAGGTTTTGTAATTTGTAACTGCTAATTTTCCTTTAACTTTGCTAACAGACATAAGTTGTCTATTTTTTTGGCTTCTAGAAATTCTTTCACTTATTTTTCCATTCTGTGGTTTTAATGATCCCCAAACTAGAGCTTCATACTTTCTTGTTATTGTATGCTCACTAAATTGTTTAGATAGATCAATGTGAGTAAAATCATTTTTAGCAACAACAATTACTCCACTCGTGTCTTTATCTAATCTATGAACGATACCTGGTCTTAACTTTCCTCCTATATCTGATAATTTTTTTTTATATTTAAATAACAGTGCATTAACAAGAGTATTATTGTAATTACCAGCCCCAGGATGAACAACCATTCCCGCAGATTTATTTATTATTATTAAATCATCATCATCGTACAAAATCTTTAGAGGCATTTTATTTGGCAAAATTGTTTTTATTTTGGGTTCTGGAAAAAAAATATAAATTGCATCATTTGCTTTAACTTTTTTTGCAGTTTCTTTGATTACTTTATTATTTAACTTAACAAAACCATCATGAATCAAGTTTTGTAATTTTGTTCTACTTAACTTAGTAAATTCTATTTGTAAAAATTTATCTATCCGAATGCCGCTATGGTAGGAAGAAACCGTTATATTAAACATTTTTTTTTCTATATATTATTCTATATACTGTAATTGTGAATTATTAAAGCGCTCGTAGCTCAATTGGATAGAGCGTCTGGCTTCGGACCAGAAGGTTGAGGGTTCAACTCCTTCCGGGCGCGCCAAACTAAAAGTTATATTATCCAACTCTTATACTTTTCAATATTTTTTATTATATATTTTGGAAAGGTATTATCAATTTCAACTTTTTTATATTGAATATTTCTATTAAAGAGATCTTTATTATTTTTTATTCGCTCTGCTATTTTTTCTTCATTAGTAAAGTTTTTTTTATTAAACTCTTGGTGGGAATAAGATACAATTTTTTTAGCAATATCCTTAGGCTCCTTTAAAAAACTGAAATGCCACCCACCATCAAGTATAAGTTGTGGCTCTTTTGGTTTATAAATTTTCCAAAAAGATCTCTTTTTGGTTTTGATATCTCTTAACCATTGAGGTGATTTGAGGTATTTTTTTTGACAAATTTTTGTGCCCATCCAATACTTATCTGAAACGTTTAACAAATTTAATTTAGATTGAAAATTTTTTTGCATAAAACATGCATATTTATTTTTTATATTAAACTCTTGCAGTTTATCTGGATTGGGAATTTCATCTATATCAGATATCATTATTAAATCATTTTCATTGCAGTTTTTAAAACCTCTGACTAATGAATTTCTTTGAAATTGGTCTCTCCAGTGATTTGCGTCCCAATTTTTTTTTTTTGATTTTACATCAACTGGAACGTCATCAATTATTAAATAATTTATTTTATCTTTAAATTTAGAAAATTTTTTAAGATTAAAATTTAATTTTTTTTGTTTTCCAGCATGATCTCTAGTAGCTTCAGCGATAACAAATGTATCTATATAATTATAAAGAGTATTCAATCGAAGATCTAATATTACATCTTCATCAAAATACATAAAACAATCAAAAATTTTCATTTAAATTATTCTCCAACGTTAATTAAAGTTCCTCTTCTTCTTGCTTCATCAAAAGCCTTAAAAAATATAAAAACTGATAATAAAAAATAAATAAAATTTAATACTAAAGCAGATATAATATTAGAATAATTCACTACACTATTTAATAAAATAGATCTTACTTCTTCAAATATATAAACTAACGGTAGTGCTTTAGCCACTATTTGCAACCAATCAGGTAAAATAGATAATGGGTAATAAATACATCCAAGTGGGGCCAAAAGAAATAACGAAGACCAAGCTACATTTTCAAAAGCTGGACCATATCTAAGCAACCCTGAAACTACAAGCAGACCTAATGTCATTCCAAAAGTATATAAGCTCAATAAAAGCAGTACTAGAGAAGGTCCTAGATTAAATATAGAAACTCCAAAAAAAGGAGAGGCAAGTAGTATTGCTGGCACTATACCTATTAATGTTCGAATTAAAGCCGTACATGTTAATGCAGTAATGATTTCACTTACTTTTAATGGAGATATAAATAAGTTTGTAAAGTTTCTGCTCCATATTTCTTCAAGAAAAAGCATATTAAAACTAATACTTGATCGAAATAAAAAATCATAAAGAATTGCGGCTGTCAAAATAATACCAACAGTATGATTGTAGAAATCACTGTGCATTGTGAAAAATTTTGAAATAAATCCCCAGAGAATTATTTGAATTGTAGGCCAGTAAATTAAATCTAAAATTCTTGGAAAAGAACTTTTTATTAAATAAAAGTGACGAAGATATAATGCATAAATTCTATGAAATTTCATTTTTGTTCCTCACTATTTTTAAAAAAACTTCCTCTAAGTTTTTTCGTCCATGTTTATTTACTAATTCTTTACTTTTTCCTTTATCAATTATCTCTCCATTTTTCATCATCATTACTTCATCACATAATCTTTCAACTTCATCCATATTATGAGAAGCTAACAAAATAGTTGAACCGTTTTTATTTGCAAAGTTTTCAATAACACCGCGAACATAATCTCCAAGATCAGGATCTAGACTTGCTGTTGGCTCATCTAGAAAAAGTATTTCAGGGTCATTTATTAGTGCTTTTGCTAAAGAAACTCGATTTTTTTGTCCCGAGGAAAGCTCTCCTGTTTTTCTTTTTCTAAGGTCAGTTAATTTTAATATTTCCATTAACTCTAAAACCTTATTTTTTAAATTCTTTACTCCATACAGTCTTCCGTAAATCTGAAGATTTTCTTCAATGCTCAATTTTTTAGGCAATTCAATGTATGGAGAAATAAAATTAATTTTTTCTAGTAATTTTGTTCTATTATTTTCAATATTTTTTCCATTTAGCAAAACAACTCCTGATGTAGGTTTTATTAAACCTAACATCATACCAATGGATGTTGTTTTGCCACATCCATTAGGACCAAGAAGACCAATTGTTTTACCTTTATTTATTTTTAAGTTAAAATTTTTAACCGCAAATACTTTTTTATAACACTTGTTTAAGTTATTAATTTCAATAGCGTGCATATTTATTTGAAAGAAGCTTTTTTTAATCTATCATTTATCGCTCGACCTATTCCCTTATTTGGTATTTTGCAAACAATCATTGACTTAAATTTTTTTTTCTTAATTTTTCTCATAATTCTATATAAATTATTTGCTGCTTCATTTAGGTTATTATCTTTGCTTAAGTTAAAACGATTATTAGCATCTTTAAATTTATTTCCGAAGGTAATAAATGCCTCATTTTTTTTTGGTGTAGTTTTATTCATTAAGACAGGTATACCGGGGTAATAATGTGATTTTAGTTGTCCCGGAGCTTTGATTGATTTTGATTTTTTGTTATTAATAATTTTTTTTCTTAATATTTTTTGAATTTGCTCTGCAGATACAGCTCCATGCCTCAAGATAGTCAGCTTACTTGTTAGATCAATAATAGTTGACTCTAAACCTATCTTACATTGACCACCATCAAGTATAAATTTAATTTTATACCCAAATTCATCAACAACATCTCTTGCGGAAGTAGAACTTAATTTAAAAGAGATATTTGCGCTGGGAGCGGCTAGGGGGATTTTTAAAATTTTTAATAAATTTCTAGCAATAATATGTTTTGGAACCCTTACTGCTACAGTTTTTTTTCCTGCAGTTGCTATTTTAGAAATCTTTGATTGTGATTTTTTATTCAGAATAAAAGTGATGGGACCTGGGCAAAAAGCTTTATAAAGCTTTAAAAAAATAGGAGTGCATATCACATCTTTTTTTAATTCTTTTAGACTCTTAAAATGAACAATAAGAGGGTTAAATTTGGGTCTTTTTTTTAATTTAAATATTTTTTCAACAGCCTCATCAGAATACGCGTTTCCAGCCAATCCATAAACTGTTTCAGTCGGCAAGCCAATAATATTATTATTTTTTATGATATTTTTTGCTTTTCTTAAATTTATATTATTAGGTTTAAATATATTTGAATAGATATTTTTCATAAATTATTTAATATATTGATATATTATGAAATCAAAAAATATTCCAGCCGATATAAGACTAAAATCAATAAAAGACGCTCAAAATGAAATTAGGGATATTATTTTGTACCTAGAAAATAATGAAAATAACTTAGAAGATTCAATGCAAAAGTATAATAGAATGATGCATTTAAACAACCATATACAAGATGAATTTAGGAAAAAAGCGAAAGAAATAACAAATATTGATAATTTAAAAAAGAGGTAATAAGTATTTTTTAAAACCTTTTATGTCAAATTTTTTAAGTAAACTAAATAAAATTGCAAAAGATGTTAACAATTACCTGAAAATTTTATTTTTAAATCAGGAAAAAGATTCGTTTCTAGTTAAACCAATGAAATATGGACTTTTTTCTGGTGGAAAAAGATTTAGAGCTGCAATTGTTATCAACATGGGCAAAGCTTACAATATAGATTATAAAACATTAATTGCTATCGGTGCTGCAGTTGAATGTATGCATTCTTATTCTTTAATACATGATGATTTGCCTGCAATGGATAATGATGATTTAAGAAGAGGAAAACTTTCAACTCACAAAAAATTTAATGAGTTTACGGCTATTTTAGCAGGCAATTCACTTTTAACTTTAGCATTTGAAATTTTGTCTTCATCTAAATTAAATTTAAAAGAAAAAATAAAAAATGAATTAATTAAAACACTTGCAAAATGTTCTGGTCATTCAGGATTGGCGGGAGGTCAATATTCAGATTTAATTTTTGAAAATAAAAAAGTCTCAAAAAAAGATATTATTAATATGCAAGAAAAAAAAACGGGAAAATTATTTGGTTTCTGTTGTGAGAGCATTGCAATTATAAAAGAAAAAAATTTTAAAAAAAGAAAAATTTTAAAAGAAATTGGTTCTAATATTGGTTTATTGTTTCAAATATCTGATGACTTAATTGATTATAAGGGAGATAGTAAAGTAGTAGGAAAGCCAACTAAAAGTGATGCAAAAAAAGGAAAAGCAACATTAGTAAATTTTATTGGTTTTGATGAAACTATAAAATTTGCAAAAAATCTTGAAAATCAAACTATTAAAAAAATTAAAAAATGTGGAGTTAAAAATGCAGATTTAATAAAATCTGTTAATTTTATTTTAAGTAGAGAGCTTTAGCCGCATTGGGCACGATTTAGCAGATAATGATCTAATAAAACACAAGACATCATCGCTTCACCAACAGGCACGGCTCGAATACCTACACAAGGATCATGTCTTCCCCTAACTGCTATAGTTGTACTTTTCCCAGACTTATTAATTGTTTGTCTTTTATTTATTATTGAAGAAGTTGGTTTCACCGAAAAAGATGCAACCACCTCTTGACCAGACGATATACCTCCAAGTATACCTCCTGCATTATTAGATTTAAATTTAGTTTTTCCAGCTAGGCCAATCATTTCATCAGAATTTTCTTCACCACTAAGCAAAGATGCATTCATGCCCGCTCCTATATTTACACCTTTTACAGCGTTTATACTCATCAGCGCGCTAGCTAGATCTGAATCTAATTTTGAATAAATTGGTGCTCCTAATCCAACAGAAATTCCTTTTGCTCTTAATTCAATAATTGCACCACAAGAAGATCCAGATTTTCTAACTTCAAGAAGATATTTTTCCCATAATTTAACGGATTTTTTATCAGGGCAGAAAAAAGGATTTCTTTTAATTTCCTTATTATTCCAATTATTTTTATTACAGCCTAGCAAACCAAGTTGTATTACTGCACCAGTAATTTCAAATTTTTTTCCAATTAATTTTTTTAGAACAAGTTTTGCCACAGCACCTGCAGCAACTCTACTTGCAGTTTCTCTTGCTGACTGCCTGCCTCCACCACGATAGTCTCTTATTCCATATTTCATAAAATAGGTATAGTCAGCATGACCTGGTCTAAACTTATTTTTGATAGCTTCATAATCTCTAGATTTTGAATCTTCATTGTAAATAATCATAGATATCGGAGTACCTGTAGTTTTCCCCTGAAAAGTTCCTGAAAGTATTTTGATCTTATCAGGCTCTTTTCTTTGCGAAGTAAACTTAGATTTTCCAGGTCTTCTACGATTCAGATCATTCTGTATATCTTTTTCAGATAAAGCAATGTTAGGAGGACAACCATCCACCACGCATCCTATAGCAGGGCCATGGGATTCTCCCCATGTAGTAAAACGAAATATCTTTCCAAAAGTATTAAATGACATTACATTGTATTATATAGAATATTTTGACTACTTTATGAATCAAAAAAACACATTAGGTTTACATTCTTGTTTTATGGATTTAGAGAATCCCTTGGAACTATTTAAAATATGGATGGAAGAGGCCAAAAAAAACGAGATTAATGATCCAAATGCATTATCTCTAGCCACAATAAACAAAGATAATGAACCAAGCGTCAGGATGGTTCTTTTGAAAGGAGTAAGCCCAAAAGGATTCGTTTTTTATACAAATTTAAATAGTCCCAAAAGTTTAGACCTTAAAATAAATCCTAAAGCTGCAATGTGTTTTCATTGGAAGAGTCTCCAAAGGCAGATAAGAATTTCTGGAAGCGTAATCCAGGTTTTAGATCAAGAAGCAGATACATATTATAATAGTAGACCATATGAAAGTAGAATCGGTGCATGGGCGTCAGACCAATCACAAACAATGAATCAAAGAGATGATTTTTTAAAAAAGATAAAAGAACTTAAGGAAAAATATAAAGACCAAAACAATCTACCTAGACCTAAAAATTGGTCGGGCTGGTGTTTGACACCGATGTCATATGAATTTTGGTTAGGAGATAAATATAGAATTCACGAAAGATTAAAATATAGTAAGAATATAAATAATTGGAAAAAAGAAATTTTATATCCTTAAAAAGATCTATTGAGGCTAAAATCAGTTAAATTTTGTAAAATTTTTTTCTCTGCACTATCTTCAAATATTCCAAGCGCGCCGCAAGATATATTAACAAAGTATTCAGCTCTTTTTAAGCTTGCTTGCACTGCTTTATATTTGTTTATTAAAGCTAAGGTTTCACTAAAATCCTCCTCATTTCTCTTTTCTTTTTTTAATATTTCGGTAAGAAAATTTCTTTCTTCATTATTGCCACTTTGAAATATAATAATTAAAGGCAATGTAGTTTTGCCTTCATAAAAATCTTTTCCAATCTTTTTTCCAAAAAGCACATCTTTAGAATAATAATCTAGAGCATCATCGACAATTTGGAATGCTAAACCAAGGTTTTTTCCATAAGATTCTAAAGCATCTTTTTCTTTTTTATTTTTATTTCCTATACAAGCGCCAATTCTAGTAGCAGCAGCAAACAAGGCTGCTGTTTTCATATTTATAATATTAAAATAGGTTTCTTCTAATACATCAACTTCTCCCTTTTGTTCTAATTGCAAAGCTTCCCCTTGCGCTATTGTTGAAGATGTAGATGATAACAATTTTAATATTTCTGGTGATCCATCTTCAACCATTAATTCAAAACATCGACTAAAAAGATAATCTCCAACTAATATCGAAGATTGGTTTCCCCAAACTGAATTTGCTGTTTTAATCCCTCTTCTTAGATCACTATCATCGATTACATCATCATGTAGGAGTGTTGCACTATGAATTAACTCAACGCATGCAGCTAGATTAATATCTCTATCTCCATCTTTATAACTACATAATTTTGCAGCTGCCAAAGTTAACAAAGGTCTTATTCTTTTCCCTCCGGAATTTAAATGGTGATCAGTCATTTTATGAATTAAATTGATTTCGCTTTCTAGTTTACATTTTATTACTTGATTTACATCATCAAGTTTCCTTCCGACGAGATTTCTAAGCTGTAAATAAGAATTATTTATTTCTTTTTTTAATGGAATTACTGCACCCATATAAATAGTTATAGCTTTTTATTTTATATTAAAAAAAACTCTTTTAACCACTAATGACGCACCTATTAAATTACAACCTAAGGTAGCTTTAAAACTTTACTTAGACTTTAAAAGAATCTAAAAACTATGATAATTAGAATATAATCATCGCATGTTTTCAATATTTAAAATTTTTAAAAAGAAAAAGATAGTTCCTCACATTAGGTTGTCAGGCGTAATAGGATCAGTAGGCAGATTTAAGCAAGGGATAAGTTTTGTTGAACAACAAGAAATTATTGATAAAGCCTTTTCTATTAAAAAATCTCTAGCAATTGCTATATCTATAAATTCCCCAGGAGGTTCACCAGTGCAATCGCACTTAATATATAACTATATAAAAAAACTGGCAAAAAAAAATAACAAAAAAGTTTTAGTTTTTACCGAAGATGTAGCGGCTTCAGGAGGCTATTTAATAGCCTGTGCTGGAGATGAAATTTACGCAAACTCAAGTTCGATTGTAGGATCGATAGGAGTAATTTCTGCATCATTTGGATTTCAAGATGCTATTAAAAAAATTGGTATTGAAAGAAGGGTATACACGGCAGGAAAAAATAAAAGTACTCTTGATCCTTTTAAGGAAGAAAATGAAGAAGATATAAAAAGATTAAAAAAAATACAATTAGAATTACATTCAGATTTTATAAACGTTGTTAAAGCCAGCAGAGGTTCAAAACTTATAGATACTGAAAAAAACAATACTTTTACTGGAGAATTTTGGTCTGGTTCTACAGCAAAAAAATTGGGTTTGTTAGATGGTATAGGTGATGCTGATGAGATTATAAAAGAAAAGTTTGGTGAAGATGTTGATATAAAAAAAATTGAGAAACCAAAAAGTTTCATAGCAAAAAAACTATCATCATCATCACTTGATAATCAATTAAATAGTATTGCAAATATTTTAGAAGAAAGAGTTCAATGGCAAAAATTTGGTTTGTAGATGCCTAATAAAAAAATTTTAAAAAATAAAAAAGGCAAGCCAACTCCAGTAAATTTTCAGGAAACAATATTAAATTTACAGAAATTTTGGGGAAATTATGGGTGTGTAGTTTTACAACCTTATGATATGGAAGTTGGCGCAGGAACATTTCATCCCGCTACTACACTACGTTCTCTAGGACCGAAACCGTGGAGAGCCGCGTATGTACAGCCTTCAAGAAGACCAACGGATGGAAGATATGGAAAAAATCCAAATCGTTTACAACACTACTATCAATTTCAAGTAATAATTAAACCATCAACTGATAATATAAAAAAAGTTTTTTTGCAAAGTTTATCTAAAATAGGAATAAATTATAAAGAACATGATATTAGATTCGTTGAAGACGATTGGGAAAGCCCAACACTTGGCGCATCTGGTCTGGGTTGGGAAGTTTGGTGTGATGGAATGGAAATTACACAATTTACTTATTTTCAACAGATGGCAGGAATTGAATGTAAACCAGTATCAGTCGAACTAACTTATGGACTAGAAAGAATTTGTATGTTTACACAAGGTAAAGATAATGTTTTTGATCTAGATTGGAATAATTCTGGAACAAAATATAAAGATGTATTTCAACAAGCTGAAGAAGAGTTTTCAGCCTACAATTTTGAATTCGCCAACATAAAATATCTACAACAAAACTTTGAAATAGCTGAAAACGAAAGTAAATCATTATTAGAAAAAAAACTTTCATTACCAGCTTACGACCAATGTTTAAAAGCTAGTCACATATTTAATATTCTTGATGCACGTGGAGTCATTGGAGTTGCCCAAAGATCAGAGTATATTTCGAGAATAAGAGATTTAGCAAAAGGTGCAGGAAAAATTTGGTTAGAAACTCAAATTTAAATTATGGCCGAACTCTTTATAGAACTGTATAGCGATGAAATACCAGCAAAACTTCAAATTGATGCAAGAAAATATTTGAAGAAAATTATTGAAGAAAAAATACAATCTAAAGAAATTAATTTTAAGTCTAGTAAATCTTTCTCAACTCCAAAAAGACTTGTTTTTCTTTTCGAAGGAATGCCAGAAAAAATAGAGCAAAAAAGTAAAAACTTAAAAGGGCCCAAAATAGAAGCTCCACAAAATGCAATAGATGGTTTTATTAAATCAAACAAACTTAAAAAGTCAGATATTTATAAAAAAAAAACAGAAAAAGGAGAATTTTATTTCGCAGACACTAAGCCTAAATCAATCAACGTTTTGGAAGAGCTGCAAATAATTATTCCCGAATCTATTCAAAATTATTCTTGGAAAAAATCAATGAAATGGTCAAATTATGCTTTAAATTGGGGGAGACCATTAAGATCAATTATCGCTTTATTTGAAAGTAAAGTAGTTAATTTTAATTTACATCATTTAAAAAGTAGTAATTTTACTTTTTTAGGAGAAGCTGATGAAGAAAAATTAAAAAAAGTAAGCAACTACAGTTCTTACAATAATGCCTTAAAATCAAAAAATATAATCTTAGATCAAGACAAAAGAAAAGAAATAATATTAAAAAAATTTAATCTTATCTGTGATTCAAAAAAATTTGATAATAATTTTAATGAAAAGTTAATTGAAGAAGTAGTGAATTTAATTGAGAATCCAAATATTATTATTTGTAAATTTAATGACATTTTTTTAAAAATACCAAAAGAAATATTAATTATCACTATGCAAAAACACCAAAGGTATTTTCCATTATTTGAAAAAGATAAAAAATTGAGTAATTTATTTTTATTAGTATCTAATATGCCGGACACAAAGGGGTATATAAAAATAGGAAACCAGAGAGTTATAGAAGCAAGATTTTCTGATGCAAGTTTTTTTTGGAACAAGAACAAAAAGCAAAATTTAGTAAAACAAGTGAGTAAATTAAAAAATTTATCTTTTTTTAATGAGTTGGGAACATTTTATGATAGAACTCAAAGATTAAAAAAACTTGCAAATCTAATTTCCGGACAATTAAACATTAATAAAGAAAAGGTAGAAATTACTTCATCTATCTGTAAAGCTGATTTGATATCCGATTTAGTTGGTGAATACCCTGAATTACAAGGCGTTATGGGAAAATATTTTGCCAAAGAACAGGGCTTTGAAGATGACATTTCAACAGCGATTAGTGATCATTATTTGCCAATTGGAATTAACAGCGAAGTACCTAAAAAAGTTCTAGGGTCAGCTGTAGCCTTAATTGACAAAATAGATATTCTTGTTGGTTTTTTTGGAATTAATGAAAAACCAACTAGTTCTAAAGATCCTTTTGCTTTAAGAAGAGCGGCTATTGGTTTATTAAGAATTATAATTGAAAATAAATTAACTATTCAAATAAAAGATTTAATAAAATATTCAATTTCTGCGTATAAAGAACAAAATGTTAAATTAATTAATGATCAAACAGAAAAGGACATAATGAATTTTTTACGAGATAGATTTAAAAATTTATTAAAAGATAAAAAAATAAGAAATGATATTGTTGAAGCTGTTGATGCATCAAACATAACAAATGACTTCTTATGCCTTTATAAAAAATGTGTAATTATTAATAAAAATATTTCAAAAGACCAATGTAAAAATATTATCGAGATATATAAAAGGGCGGCAAGCATTGTTGATAAAGATTTAAAAGTTAAAAAAGAAAATATTTTGGGTCAACCAGAAGCCTCGTTATTTAGCAAAGATGAAGAAAAAAATTTATTTAGTAAAGTTAATGAAATTAGACAATATTTTTCAAGTAATAGAAAAAAAGAAAATTACGACGAAACATTAAAAATATTAGCAGATGCTAAACCTATTACAGATAATTTTTTTCAAAATGTTATAGTAAATGACAAAAATTCAGATATAAAAAGAAATCGTTTAGAATTATTACAAATGCTTTGTAAGACTTATAATAATTTTGCGGATTTTTCTAAAATGGAAGGGGTTTAATTGGAAAAGTTAGTTTTTAGATTTAGTAACCTAAGTTCAGCAAATAAAACCAATAATGATAAAAATGTTTTAGGTGGAAAAGGTGCAAACTTAGCACAAATGGCTAAGCTAGGATTGCCCGTTCCACCTGGTTTTACAATATCAACTAAAGTTTGTGATTTTTTTTATAAAAACAATAAAAAAATTCCAAAAAAAGTTGTTAACCAGGTTAAGAAGGAAATAAATATAATAGAAAAAATTTATAAAAAAAAATTTGGAGATTTAACTAATCCACTACTGATTTCGGTTAGATCTGGTTCTAGAGTTTCTATGCCAGGTATGATGGACACAATTTTGAATCTGGGATTGAATGATAAAACTGTAATTGCACTTAAAAATAAAACTTCCAATGGTAGATTTGCTAAAGATAGCTATAGAAGATTTATTCAAATGTATAGCAATGTAGTTCTTGGGATTGAATCCTACATTTTTGAAGAATTAATTGAAAACTATAAATTAACAAAAGGTGTAATCCAGGATACAGAATTAACAGAAGATGATTGGGATGGATTAATAAAAAATTTTAAAGATGTAGTTAAAGAAAAGACAAAAAAAATTTTTCCCCAAGATGTAAAAGTACAACTATGGGGAGCTATCAGTGCAGTTTTTTTATCTTGGAACAGCAAAAGGGCAAAAAAGTATAGAAAAATAAATTATATACCAGACGAATGGGGAACGGCTGTAAATGTGCAATCTATGGTGTTTGGTAATATGGGAGAAAATTGCGCTACTGGTGTAGCGTTTACGCGAAACCCTTCTACTGGGGACAAGGAAATATTTGGTGAATATTTGATTAATGCACAAGGTGAAGATGTGGTGGCTGGAACAAGAACACCTCAACACATAACAAAAATTTCTAGAAAAAAATCTAATTCCAAAGAATTGTCTATGGAAGAAACTATGCCAAAAATATTCCAACAGCTTAAAAAAATTTTTAATTTATTAGAAAAAAAATATAAAGATATGCAAGATATAGAGTTCACGGTTGAAAATCATAAATTGTGGATGTTGCAAACGCGATCAGGAAAAAGAACAGCTAAGGCAGCAATTAAAATTGCAGTTGATATGGTTTCAGAAAAGCTGATTTCAATTAAGGAGGCAATTTTAAGAGTTGACCCAAATACACTGGATACTTTACTTCATCCAACTTTAGATGAAAAAGCGGAAAAAAAAATAATAGCATCAGGCCTTCCGGCTTCACCAGGAGCAGCAAGTGGCAAAGTAACGTTTTCTGCAGAAGAAGCTGAAAGATTAAAAGAGCAAATGCAGGATGCAATATTAGTTAGAGCGGAAACATCACCTGAAGACATAAGTGGGATGCATGCAGCGAAAGGAATTCTTACAGCAAGAGGTGGAATGACAAGCCATGCAGCTGTTGTTGCTAGAGGCATGGGGAAGCCATGCGTTTCTGGTTCTAATGATATTAAGATTGATTATACTAATAAATTATTTAAATCAAAAGAGTATATAATTAATGAAGGAGATTTAATTACTATAGATGGAGGAACTGGAAAAGTTATGATTGGAAAAGTTCCAACTGTTAAACCAAATATTTCTGGAGATTTTTCAAAAATTATGAGTTGGGCGGACAAGTATAGAAAACTTAAAGTAAGAACTAACGCAGAAACACCAAGAGACACTAAAGTTGCAAGAGATTTCGGAGCAGAAGGCATTGGTTTATGTCGAACTGAACATATGTTTTTTGATGATAAAAGAATTATTTCTGTCAGAGAAATGATTCTCTCTAAAACATTAGAAGATCGAAAAAATGCACTAAAAAAACTTCTTCCATTTCAAAAAAATGATTTTATAGAAATTTTTAAAATAATGAATGGGTTACCTGTAACAGTTAGACTTTTAGACCCTCCTTTACATGAATTTTTGCCAAAAACAGATAAAGATTTTGAAAATATTACAAAAGAATTAAACATTTCTTATAACGATATAAAATCAAGAATAATAGAATTACATGAAGAAAACCCAATGTTAGGTCACAGAGGATGTAGATTGGGAATTTCTTTTCCTGAAATATATAAAATGCAATGTGAGGCAATATTTGAAGCTTTAGCAGAGTGTAAAAAGAAAAAACTTAAGTTAGTCATACCTGAAATTATGATTCCTTTAGTTTCTACAGCAGCTGAAATTCGAATACTTAGAAGTTTAGTTGAAAAAACAGCTAAAGAAATTCAAGAAAAACATAAGATAAAAATAAAATATTATGTTGGAACAATGATTGAATTGCCTAGAGCTGCCTTAAGAGCTAAAGATATTGCAAAACATGCTGATTTTTTTAGTTTTGGAACTAATGATTTAACGCAAACTACTTTTGGGATTAGCAGAGATGATGCGGGAAAATTTTTAAATGATTATGTTGATAATAAAATTTTTAATAAAGATCCATTTGTAAGTATAGACGAAAGAGGAGTGGGGGAATTAATAAAAATTGCAACTGAACGTGGAAGAATGCAAAAAAAATCTCTCAAGTTAGGTATATGCGGAGAACATGGTGGTGACCCAACTAGCATTGAATTCTGTGAAAAAACAAAATTAAACTATGTATCTTGTTCACCCTATAGGGTTCCAATAGCACGCTTGGCAGCAGCTCAAGCTTTTTTGAAGAAAAAAAAATAATATGTTAAATTTCTAGGTTAAAGTTTATAGCTGGAGCACTATGAGTTATTAGCCCCACAGATATTCTTTCAACTCCAGTTGAAGCAATTTGTCTTACATTTTTTAACGTTACGCCACCTGATGCCTCTGTTTCATAAAGCTTACTTGCAAGGCTTATTCCTTTTTTAAGATTTTTAATACTCATGTTGTCAAATAATACTCTATTAAATTTTAAATCCATAACTTTTCTTAATTGGTTAAGATTATCTATTTCAACTGTAATCTTTTTATTTTTTTTATTTTTTATAGCCCTTATAACTAATTTACGAATATCCCCTTCTATAGCAATATGATTATCTTTTATTAAAATTTCGTCACTAAGGTTAAATCTATGATTAAGTCCTCCACCCAACCTAACACCATATTTTTGAACCAATCTTAAGTTTGGTGTAGTTTTTCTTGTACAACAAATTTTACAAGATTTACCTTTTACTTTATTAACAAATTTTTCTGTTGTAGTGGCCACACCTGAGATTAAACTTAAAAAATTAAGAGCGACTCTTTCACTTTTTAAAATTGATTTGCTTTTTCCATATATAACCGCAACAACTCTACCTTTTTTAATTTTTTTTCCATCCTTAGTTTTTATTTTAAAATTAATATTTTTATCTAAATATTTAAAAGCTTCCTTAGCAAAATTTAATCCTCCAATAATACAATTCTGGTTTGCAATAATTTTTGCTTTAATTTTTTTATTATTTTTTATTAAGCTAGTAGTAATGTCTCCAAAAGGTCTTAAATCTTCAGAGATTGCTTGTTTGACTATATTATTCACTTTTGATAATTAACGACCTATTGAAGTCATTCTCTCTACAGATAATTTTGCTTTTTCTAATAAATTATCTGGAATTAAAATTTCATTATTTTCTTTTTCTAGGCAGTCTAATATTTTTGGTAATGTAATTTTTTTCATATATGGGCATAAGTTGCATGGTTTTATAAACTGTACATTTGGATTCTCTACCTGAACATTATCGCTCATAGAACATTCAGTAACCATCATAACTTTTTTTGGTTGATTTTTTTTAACATATTCACTCATACCTGAAGTAGATCCAGCAAAATCGGCAGCATTTATGACGTCCGGTGGACATTCTGGATGAGCAATTACAATAATTCCTGGGTTTTGTTCTTTTACTTCATTAATTTCTTTAGCTGTGAATTGTTCATGAACTATGCATGTACCTTTCCATGAAATAATTTCTACTTTTGTATTTGATGCCACATATTTGGCCAAATATTCATCTGGTAAAAAAATAACTTTTTTAACTTTAAGGGACTCAACAACTTTGACGGCATTAGCCGATGTACAACAAACATCTGTTTCTGCTTTTACATCCGCAGATGTATTAACATATGAAACAACTGGAACACCTGGATATTTTTTTTTTAATGATCTGACATCTTTACCTGTAATAGATGAAGACAAAGAGCAACCAGCACTCATATCAGGTAACAAAACTTTTTTATGTGGACTCATTAATTTTGCGGTTTCTGCCATAAAATGTACTCCACACATCACAATTATATCAGCTTTAGTTTTTGAAGCTTCAACAGCAAGAGCAAGAGAATCTGCAGCAAAATCAGCTATACCATGGTATATCTCTGGCGTCTGATAATTGTGCGCTAATATAATGGCATTTTTTTCTTTTTTTAGCTTATTAATTTTATAAATTAATGGAGCGTGAACTTTCCATTCTATTTCAGGTACTACTTTAGAAATTTTGTTGAAAATAGGGTCAGTAGAGATTTTAATCTCAGTATTTAATTCCATATATAAGATGTATCAACTTGCAGATAAATTGTCATTCATTTATTCTGACGCACGATGCGGCTATGTTGGAATTGGTAGACAAGCTTGGTTGAGGGCCAAGTGGGACATCCCAGTGACAGTTCGAGTCTGTCTAGCCGCACCAAACTAAAAAAATGAGCTATATACTATTAGGTTTTATTACAGGAATGAGTTTAATTTTGGCTCTAGGAGCTCAAAATATTTTTGTAATAGAGCAAGGATTAAAAAAAAACTTTGTTTTAACCATTTGTTTAATTTGCTCTTTATCTGACTTTCTATTAATTTTTTCAGGAATTTTCATATTTCATTATTTTCAAAGTTTTTTTACATCGTTAATAGAATTTATATTAAATCTGTTGCTTTTAATTTTTTTAGTTCATTTTATATGGAATAAAATTTACACAGAAATAAATAAATTCAATATAGCTAGTAAAAAAACAAAAAGCTCATTATCGTCAGTAGTACTTAAAACTTTAGCTTTTACATATTTTAATCCACATGTTTATTTTGATACAGTTTTTTTCCTAGGAAATTTTTCTAAAGACTTTATTTTGAAGCAAAAAATATTTTTTGGTTTAGGTGCATCAATATCATCAATATTATTTTTTTTTACTATTGGTTATGCCTCAAAATATTTATCTAATCACCTCAACTCTTCTAAAATATGGAAGATTATAAATCTAATAATTATAATATTTATGTCTATTCTAGCTGTATATGTTTTTATAAATGTAATTAGTTTTTTTAATTAAAATTTATAAATTTTTATATTTTTTCATAGCAGCATTAGCTAATATTAAATTAGGATCTAAAAAAACTTTAGATAATTTAATTTTTTTAAAAGACTTAAATGCAAAAATTGCTATTGGTAGTTCAGTGCAACCAAGTATTATTTTAGTACATTTCATTTTTATTAAATAGTTTATTGCTGGTTTTATAGCCTTTTCAGCATTTTTTATTTTACCCATTTTTACAAAATTTATTGCTTTGTTAACACTTTCTATTTGCAAATTTTTGTTTGGGTTTATTAGTTTAAATTTTTTATAAAAAAATTTATTATAAACATCTGTTTTTAACGTTCCTTCAGTAGCAAGAATTCCTATTTTTGAATTCTTTTTACAACTATTTTTTGCATGTATATAAACTTCTTTTGGCATGTTTATAATGGGGATTTTTATTTTTTTTTGTAAATCATTGTACCAGTAGTGGGCTGTGTTGCATGGAATAACAATAAACTTACACTTATTTTTTTGCAATAATAGACATCCTGTCATTAAGCTTTTTAAAACTTTATTATATTTGTGTAAATTTTCAGGTCTTCCTGGAATATTAGATTTATTATATAAAATAAAAAGAGGATATTTTTGATCAATTTTGCCTCTGTTTAGCATTGCTAATTTATTGCAGAAATCAAGGCCAGCTTGTGTTCCCATTCCACCCAAAATACCAATCATACTAATATAGATCTTTCAAAATTTTTAGAAATAATTTTTACGATGGTTCGTTGATACCTCTCATAAAAGTTAAAATCAAGCAACCTTTTTGAGTATGAGATGAATGTTTAGTTCCAGGTCCAAAAGTTACAAAATCTCCTTTCTTAAAAATAACTCCATCAGAGTCTATAAGCTCACCTTCTAAAATAAAAAATTCTTCAAATCCAAGATGAGTATGTGTAGTTGTTTTAGTTCCAGGTTCTAATTTTGATATATATGTTCCGTAACCACTTTTTTTATTAAAGCTTATTTTATGCCAACTCATTCCTGGTATCACAGAACCATAACGGTCGAAAGGTTCAAATTTTAGATTTAAAGTATCTGTTATTTTTCTTTTACTCATTTATATAATACATTCATTAAATATTTAATTATTACAATTATGCAAGATATATATGTAAAAGATATTGGAAAAGGGTTTCCTTTAGTATTAGTACATGGTTTTTTAGGTTCATCACAGATGTGGGAATTACAAATTGAATATTTTAAAAAAAATTATAGAGTGATCGCAATTGATCTTCCTGGCTTTGGAAAAAGCAATAAATCTAAATCTTCTAATAGCATTATTTCAATGGCGAAAATTGTAATTGATTCTCTAAAAGAAAAAAAAATAGAAAAATTTTATTTATTAGGCCATTCAATGGGAGGAATGATTGTTCAAGAGATGGCTAAAACAGTTGGAAACCAAGTATCAAAATTAATTTGTTATGGAACTGGTCCAGTTGGAGAAATACCTGGTAGATTTGAAACTATGGAAAAATCTATAGAAAAATTAAAAAAAAGGGGGTTAAAGGTAACAGCAAATAGAATAGCCAAAACATGGTTTGTTAATGGAGAAAATTCTAAATATTTTTACCTTTGCTCCAATGCAGGTAAAGAAAGCAATTTAGAATCTGCAAACAACGCTTTAGTAGCTATGATGAATTGGAATGGTTTTAAGAATTTAAAAAGAATAAAAAGTAAAACATTAATCATTTGGGGAGATAAAGATAAATCATATAACTTTGATCAAGTAGATGCTTTGAATAAAAATATAAAAAATAGCGAATTGCAAATATTCAAGGGATGTTCCCATAATGCGCATCTTGAAAAACCAGATAAATTTAATGTTTGTGTTAAAAATTTTTTACAAAAATAAGATTTTATTAAAAATTTTTCATTTATATTTTTAATTAGGATCAGAGCTAATATTGATATATTTAGAAAAAAAAAGAAGTATAATTAAATCCAATCTGGTTTTAATATTTTAATTTTTGAATCACCACATATTAATTCAATATTATTAAATTCTTTAAGATCTGGTTCTACAATTTTAATTAAAGCAAAAGGGAATGGTTTTTCAATAATAATTTTTCCGACTTCAACATTTTTATATTTAATAATATCATTTTCATAAAATTCTCCAGAAATTTTTTTTATAGGCAAAATTCTTCTTCTTAATTTATTTCTTAACTTGATTCTTGATGTGTTTTCTTGACCAATGTAGCAACCTTTTTTGAAATCAATACCACCCAACTCATCTAAATTATTTTCCAAGCCAAAGATTTTATCTTTTAATTTATCTAAATTAACCTGCGGAATTCCCAAATCAAAGCCTTTATCATAATAATTTTTTTTATCTACAATTTCTAAATTTAATTCTACAATTGCTTGGTGCATATTTTCCATTTTTAATACTATTTTTGCACCTAATTTTTCATTTCTGGGATCAATATAAACAGGATCATTTTGATAAGTCGCAGTTAAGCCTTTTATAATTTTACATTTATTAATTTCTTTAAATTTGTCTAATGAAATCACTAGACTTAAATATGACTCGCTTAAGTTTAATAATTCTACCTTAGATCTTAATCTATAGAATTCTAGAAGTTTTAAAATTTCTAATGTTAGTTTTTTTTCACATTCTAATAAATATCCTTCGTTAGTTTTTAAAATAAAAAATTCATACAAATATTTACCTTGAGGAGTTAAAATTGAAGAAAAAATAGTAAAAATATTGCTTACTTTTTCTATATTATTGGTGAATAGATTTTGGAGAAAATCCTTAGCGTCATCACCTTTTATTTGTATAAAACCTCTATCTTCAAGAGCTATAGTTTGATTTTTTTCCATATTTGCAAGTTTTGAATCTATAATATATTAAATATCTTAGTAATGTCTTCTTCTTTTGATCTTATCATAAAAAACGGCGAATGTTTTATAGGTCGCCAATTAAAAAAAGCTGATATTGCAATATCTAATGGGACTATAAAAGAAATTGGTGATATTGATGCCTCAAATCAAAAAGTTTTAGATGCTACTAACCTTACAATTTTACCCGGAATAATAGATACGCAAGTTCATTTTAGAGAACCTGGTTCTACAGATGTTGAAGATTTAGAATCAGGAAGTAAAGCAGCGGTTCTAGGGGGAGTAACTTCTTTATTTGAAATGCCTAATACGAATCCACCAACATCTAATCAAACTGAATTTAATAAAAAACTTAGTTTAGCTAAAAATAGAATGTTCTCAAATTATGCTTTTTATTTTGGAGCAACACCACAAAACATGGAAGATTTAAAAAATGTAGACAAACTTGAGGGCTGCTGCGGAGTAAAATTATTTGCAGGTTCTTCTACAGGAAATCTTTTAGTTAAAGACGAAGAAGATATAGAAAAAGTTATCTCAAATAGTTCTAAAATTGTTTCTATTCATTCTGAAGATGAAGATATTCTTAATCTTAGAAAAAAATTCATAAAAAAAGGTGATGTTAGTTCGCATCCAATTTGGAGAAACGAAGAGTGCGCTATGTCATCTACCAGAAGAGTTGTTAAAATTGCTGAGAGATATAAGAAAAAAATACATGTTTTGCACGTTACAACAAAAGAAGAAGTAGAATTTTTATCAAGATATAAAGGAAATGTTACTTTCGAAATTACCCCTCAGCATTTAACTATAAATGCTCCTGATTGTTACAACAAACTTGGATCCCTTGCACAAATGAATCCTCCAATTAGAGATAAGAAGCATCAAGATATGCTTTGGAAAGCT
>Ga0114997_10000701_pt1 | contig 27896 bp, 24 predicted proteins | sample ArcticOcean_MG_C_2_FD_87045 | JGI IMG/M metagenome (GOLD analysis project Ga0114997, IMG submission 87045) | Marine microbial communities from western Arctic Ocean - ArcticOcean_MG_CB4_136 | ecosystem: Environmental > Aquatic > Marine > Oceanic | place: Arctic Ocean: Canada Basin | collected... | reverse complement strand
CTGTTCAAGGTTTGCTTCGTCATTTTAGGAAAGAAATAGAAAAAAGAAGTCACGAAGAACCAATAATAAGAAAAAAACCTGATGTTCCTTATCTTGTTGATCAACACCTACTGGAAAAAGATAATGCCTAAAATTATAATTAATAATAAAGAAATAGAGTTTGAAGAAGGTATGACAGTCCTGCAAGCGTGCGAACTGTCTGGAGTAGAGATACCAAGATTTTGTTACCACGAAAAACTTTCTATAGCAGGCAATTGTAGAATGTGTTTAGTTGAAATGGAAAATTCCAATAAACCTATAGCGTCTTGCGCGATGCCAGCAAGTGATGGCATGAATATTAAAACTAACACTCCATTTGTTGAAAAAGCTAGAAAAGGTGTAATGGAATTTTTATTAGCAAACCATCCTTTAGATTGCCCAGTATGTGACCAAGGTGGTGAGTGTGATTTACAGGACCAGTCTCTTTTTTATGGATTAGATAGTTCAAGATTCACAGAAAAAAAAAGACAAGTTAAAGAAAAATACATGGGACCTTTAATCAAAACTCAAATGACCAGATGTATACATTGTACAAGATGTATACGTTTTGCAACTGAAGTTGCTGGAATACCAGAGTTAGGTGCAATTGGTAGAGGAGAAGATATGGAAATTACCACTTACTTAGAAAAGTCTATGGAGTCCGAAATGTCAGCTAATGTTATAGATTTATGTCCTGTTGGTGCATTAACTTCAAAACCCTATGCTTTTGAAGCAAGACCGTGGGATTTAAAAAAAACAGAAACAATCGATGTAATGGATGCTGTAGGTTCAAATATTAGAGTTGACACATATGGATGGGAAGTAAAAAGAGTTCTTCCAAGAATAAATGAAGATATTAATGAAGAATGGATATCAGATAAAACCAGGTATGCATGTGACGGTCTTTTAAAACAAAGATTAGATACTCCTTATTTCAGGGAGAATGGTAAATTACAAAAAACATCTTGGAACAATGCCCTAAAAATTGTTGTTAATAAGATTAAATCATTTCAACCAAATCAGATAGCTGGCGTAGTAGGCGAGTTAGCAGATTTAGAAATGATTTTAAGTTTTAAATCTCTGCTTGAACACTCTATAGGATCAAATAATTTTGAATGTCGCCAGAAAAGAACATATTTAAATCCAGATGATCGAATAAATTACATTTTTAATTCATCAATTAATGGAATAGAAGAATCTGATTTTATTCTTTTAGTTGGAACAAATCCAAGATTAGAGGCTACAATACTAAATTCCAGAATTAGAAAGGCTTATTTACAAAATAAACTTAAGGTATATTCGATCGGTGATCCTGGAGATTTAACCTATCCATATAAAGTAGTTGGAACAGATACATCAGATATTGAAAATCTTATTGCAGGTTCTAGTGAAATTTCTAAAAAAATTAAAAAAGCTAAAAAACCTGTCGTAATTATTGGAGAGTCAGCTCTTCATGGAGAAGCAGGTCAATATATTTTTGAAAGTTTAAAAACTTTTTTGAGTGATAACAATTTTATGACAAACAGCTGGAAAGCCCTTAACATATTAACTCAACAAGCATCTAGAGTAGGAGCTATTGATCTTGGCTTTTATAACATTAAGAAAGAAAATAATTTTTTATTCTTTGATAAGTTAGATAATGATGAATTTAAGTTTATTTATTTATTAGGAGCAGATGAAATTAAATTTGATAAAAAAGACAAATTTATTGTTTATCAAGGAAGTCATGGTGATAAAGGTGCTGAAATTGCAGATGTTATTTTACCTGGAGCAGCTTATACAGAGAAAAATGCTTCATTTGTAAATTTAGAAGGAAAGCTTCAATCAGCTTACAAAGCTTCATATCCCCCTGGTGAAGCTAAAGACGATTGGAAAATTATAGAAGATGTATCTGAAATAATCAAAAAAACGCCTAACTATAAAGATATAAATGATTTAAAAAAAGATATTTTAAATAAAATTGAAACGAAAATTAAGAGTAAAAAATTAACAAATAGAAGAATAAAATTTATAAATCAAAAAATTGTAATAAAACATATTGATTATTATTACACAAACCCAATAGCTAGATCTTCAACCGTTATGAATGAATGTAGAAATATATCAAAAAATTATTCTTACATAGGAGTAGAAAAGACAAATCAATGATTTATATAAACACATTTTTAAACGAAACTTATAAAATTTTATTTTTACTTATCCCAGTTCTTGTATCTGTGGCTTTAGTAGTTTGGTTAGACAGAAGAGTTTGGGCATTTGTACAAAAAAGAAAAGGCCCTAATGTTGTTGGTCCTTTTGGAATATTACAATCTTTAGCTGATGCTTTGAAATACATTTTTAAAGAAATAGTTATTCCAGCCAGCGCAGATAAAATTATATTTATTTTAGCTCCAATTACCACTATGACCTTAGCCTTAATAGCTTGGGCCGTAATACCGTTCAGTGAAGAAATGGTTTTGGCTGATATTAATGTGGGAATATTATATTTATTTGCAGTTTCATCTTTAGGCGTTTATGGAATAATAATGGGAGGGTGGGCATCAAATTCAAAATACCCATTTTTGGGAGCTATTAGATCGGCGGCTCAAATGATTTCTTATGAAGTTTCAATAGGAATTATTATTATTAATGTTTTGCTTTGTGTAGGATCTCTTAATTTAAATGACATAGTTTCTGCGCAAAAAAATGTGTGGTTTATTTTCCCACTTTTTCCAATGTTTGTTATTTTTTTTATATCAGCATTAGCCGAAACAAACAGACCACCATTTGATTTGCCAGAAGCAGAATCAGAATTAGTAGCTGGGTATCAAACAGAATATTCTGGTATGATGTATGCAATGTTTTGGCTTGGTGAGTATGCAAATATTTTACTTCTTTGTGCGCTAGCCTCTATACTTTTTTTAGGTGGTTGGTTAAGTCCAATAGATATTTATCCGTTTAGTTTGTTACCCGGAGTTTTTTGGATGATATTTAAAATTATTGGACTATTTATTTTAGTTTCATTAGTTAAAGCAATAGTGCCAAGATATAGATTTGATCAATTAATGAAATTAGGATGGAAAATATTTCTTCCAATTTCATTGGTATGGGTTGTTATTACAGCAAGTTTTTTATTTTATTTTGAGATGTTACCTAAATAGGAAGATTTAATGAAAATTAGCAGAATAATCAAAACTATATTTATGGCAGACTTTGTTTCAGCTTTATTTCTTGCTATTAAAAAAATGTTTCAGTCAAAAAAGACCATAAACTACCCATTTGAAAAAGGTAAGATCAGTCCACGATTTAGAGGTGAGCATGCCCTAAGAAGATACCCAAACGGGGAAGAGAGATGTATAGCATGTAAACTTTGCGAAGCTGTTTGCCCGGCTCAAGCCATAACCATTGAATCAGAAATTAGAAACGACGGTAGTAGAAAAACAAAAAGATACGATATAGATATGTTAAAATGTATTTACTGTGGTTTATGCGAAGAATCATGCCCAGTTGATGCAATTGTTCAAGGTCCAAATTTTGAATTTTCTACTGAAACAAGAGAGGAACTTTATTACGACAAGGAAAAACTTTTAAATAATGGAGATAGATGGGAAACTGTTTTGGCTGCAAATATTAAAGCTGATTCCTCATTTAGATAAATGCTAGCACATACTATATTTTTTTATTTTTTTTCATTTATTACTGTATTTGCGGCAGTGATGCTTACAATTTCTAAAAATACAATTTATTCAGTTTTTTTTTTAATACTAGTTTTTATAAGTATATCTATACTTTTTATAATGATAGGTGCGGAATTTTTGGGAATGATTATGTTAATTGTTTATGTAGGTGCCGTTGCTATTTTATTCTTGTTTGTAGTTATGATGCTTAATATTTCCAAGCTAACAGCAAAACAAATTACCAGAAAAGGTTTGATTAACAATGTATCGGTAGGATCCCTTGTTGGTGTGATTATTTTTCTTGAGCTATTGGTAGTAATAGGTGGATGGAAGTATAAAAATAACTTTTTACCTTTATCTTATGAAGAAGCAAACAACAATTTAACAAACGCTCATGCAATAGGTAATGTTTTGTATACTGATTATATTCATCTGTTTCAAATATCAGGAATGATATTACTGGTTGCAATGATAGGAGCTATTACACTAACATTTTCTAAACGTGAAAATGTAAAAAAACAAAAATATTTTAAACAAATACAACGAGACAAAGAGAGCGCGGTTTCACTTGTTGAAGTTGAAAATGACATGGGAGTAAAACTTGATGACTGAAATAGGTTTAGGCCACTATTTAACATTAGGTGCAATTATTTTTACAATTGGAGTAGTTGGAATTTTTCTTAATAGAAAAAATATTATTATCATATTGATGTCTATTGAATTAATTCTTTTAGCTGTAAATATAAACTTAGTTTCATTTTCTATTTATTTGCAAGATTTGGTTGGACAAATTTTTACAATGTTTATTTTAACTGTTGCTGCAGCTGAAGCCTCAATTGGGTTGGCCATTATAGTAATTTATTACAAAAACAAAGGTTCAATTGATGTTGAACAAATTAGTTCATTGAAAGGGTAACATGGAATATGCAATTGTATTTTTACCCTTAATTGGTTCGATAATTTCTGGTTTTTTTGGAGAAAAAATTGGTGAAAAATATAGTTCAATTTTAACTAGCACGTTAGTTTCAATATCTGGAATTTTATCAATTATAATTTTTAATAAAGTATTAACTCAAGATTATTCAACTAATAGCGTACTTTTTAAATGGATTAGTTCAGGAAATTTTACTGTTCATTGGTCAATATATGTCGATTCTTTAACTTCTGTTATGTTGGTAGTGGTGACCTTAATTTCATCAATTATTCATTTTTATTCAATTGGATACATGCACCACGATCCTCACAAGCCTAGGTTTATGGCTTATTTGTCATTATTTACTTTTGCAATGTTAACCCTTGTTACCGCTGATAATTTTTTACAATTATTTTTTGGTTGGGAGGGTGTTGGGTTGTGCTCATATTTACTTATTGGCTTTTGGTACAAAAAAGCTACAGCAAACTCAGCTGCAATAAAAGCTTTTGTTGTAAATAGAGTAGGGGACTTTAGTTTTGCTATTGGTATTTTTTTAATTTTTCTCTTTTATGGAACATTAGATTATAACCAAGTTTTTGCGCAAACTTATTTATTTGTAGATAGAGACCTATTGTTTATGGGTTTTGAATTAAACTTAATTACGATTATATGTTTAACACTTTTTGTTGGAGCAATGGGAAAATCTGCACAATTTTTGCTTCATACGTGGTTACCAGATGCTATGGAAGGACCAACTCCAGTATCAGCATTAATTCATGCAGCTACAATGGTAACTGCTGGGGTTTTTTTAGTTGTAAGATGCTCACCTATTTTTGAGTATTCGCCGATAGCTTTAAATACTGTTGCAATAGTTGGTATGATCACCGCTTTTTTTGCTGCAAGTGTAGCTCTTGTTCAAAACGATATAAAAAAAATTATTGCATATTCAACTTGCAGTCAATTAGGTTATATGTTTTTTGCTGCAGGTATCGGCGCATATCATGTTGCAATGTTTCATTTATTTACCCATGCGTTCTTTAAAGCCCTTTTATTTCTTGGATCTGGCTGCGTAATTCACTCCTTTAAGGATGAACAAGATATTCGTTTGATGGGAGGAGTGTGGAAAAAAATTCCTTATACATATGCTTTGATGTTAATTGGAACATTAGCTCTTACCGGATTCCCTTTTTTATCTGGATATTATTCAAAAGATGCAATTATTGAATTTGCATACCTAAAAGGTACTACGTTAGGTTATACCGCAGCTACAATCGGTGTTTTGACTGCATTTATGACAGCCTTTTATTCATGGAGATTAATTTTTAAAACTTTCCATGGAAAATTTAATAATAAGAAACAAAGAATAACCTCAGTGAACGAATCTTATTTGATAATGCTTTTACCCTCAGGTTTACTTACCATAGGTGCCATATTAGCGGGGGTGATTTTTAAAGATATATTTATAGGTATTAATAGTTTTGAGTTTTGGAATAATTCTATTTTTTTCTTAAATACATATAATTATCATCATCCACCAAACTGGTTAATTTATACTACACCAACAATAGTTATTTTAGCTATTCCGCTTTCATATTACTTGTTTTTAAAAAATGATAAAATTTTAAAAAATTTTATCTTTAATAATCAAATTTTGTATAATTTTTTATTAAACAAATGGTATTTTGACGAAATATATAGTTTTATTTTTGTAGAACCATTAAAAAAAATAGGCTTATTTTTATGGAAAAAAGGTGATGTGGATTTTATAGACAAATATGGTCCTGATGGAATTGCAAAAGTAGTTAAAAATTTATCTGATAAAGCAATAAAATTCCAAAGTGGATACTTGTATAATTATGCATTTGCAATGCTAATTGGTTTTACAATTTTATTAACTTATTTTATTTTTAATTAATGAATTTTCCTATTTTATCTACAATTATATTTATTCCTCTTGTTGGATCTTTGTTTATTTTAATTACAAAAGGAAGTGATAAAAATGTTGAAAAAAATTCAAAATACGTAGCAATATTTACCTCTGTAACAAATTTTTTACTCTCATTGTTTCTTTGGTATTCGTTTGATAGATCAACGTCTAATTTTCAGTTTGTAGAAGAAAAAGTTTGGATGGATGGTTTTATTAATTTTAAACTTGGTATTGATGGGATATCAATTTTATTTATTTTATTAACTACATTAATTACACCGCTTTGCATTTTTTCTGGCATTAATAGTCTAAAATTCAAAATTAAAGAATTTCTAATTGCTATTTTAGTTTTAGAAACTTTAATGCTGGGAGTGTTTTGTTCTCTAGATCTTGTAATATTTTATTTATTCTTTGAGGGTGGCCTTATTCCAATGTTTTTAATTATAGGTATTTGGGGTGGCCCAAAACGTGTTTATTCTAGTTTTAAGTTTTTTTTATTTACGCTTTTAGGGTCTGTTTTAATGTTAGTTGCTATTATTTCTATATATTGGATTACAGGCACTACAGATGTAGTCACTTTATTAGACTTAAGAATTGGAGAAAAATATCAGTATTTACTTTGGCTTGCTTTTTTTAGCTCTTTTGCTGTAAAAATGCCAATGTGGCCTGTACACACGTGGTTACCAGATGCGCATGTTGAAGCTCCTACAGCTGGGTCAGTAGTATTAGCGGCAATTCTTTTAAAAATGGCAGGATATGGATTTATACGTTTTTCCTTAGGTTTGTTTCCATTAGCTTCATATTATTTTACCCCAATGGTTTTTACATTAAGTGTTATAGCCATAATTTACACTTCTTTAGTAGCATTAATGCAAGACGACATGAAAAAATTAATTGCCTACTCGTCAGTAGCTCACATGGGATTTGTTACAATAGGCATATTTTCTATAACTAAACAAGGCTTGGATGGAAGTATAGTTCAAATGATAAGTCATGGATTGATATCAGCGGGTTTATTTTTAAGTGTTGGAGTTATTTACGATAGGTATCATTCACGTATGATTTCGTCCTACAGTGGATTAGCAAATATTATGCCTAAGTATGCTTTCATACTAATGATTTTTACGTTAGCTAGCTTAGGATTGCCAGGCACAAGTGGTTTCGTAGGAGAATTTTTAATATTAATTGGAGTTTTTCAAACAAGTGTAATTACAGCTATAATGGCAAGTTTAGGAATAATTCTTGCAGCTGCGTACATGCTTTGGCTTTATAAAAGAATAATTTTTGGTCGCTTAATAAATGAACAAATGAAAGTTATGAAGGATATAAATAAAGCTGAAACTTATATCTTCGCACCATTAATTTTTCTAATATTATATTTTGGTTTTTACCCAGATCCTTTTTTTAGTACTATAGACATATCAGTAAATGAGCTTATTAAAAATTACCAAATAGATTTAAACTATCACTTAGGAAATCAAATCAAATAAATGGAAACAATTTTTTATATATTACCAGAGTTATTTATATCAGGTGCGATAATGTTTTTATTAATGCTAGGTGTATTTATCAAAAAAAGTTTTAAACTTGTTAACTTATTAGCTATTTTAAGTTTAGTTTTTATATTTGCTCTAGTTTTAAATCAAGATGACGGAACAGTGAAAATTTTTAACAATGGTTTTATAATTGATAATTTTTCAATTTTTATGAAAGCCACAACTTTGTTATTCTGTTTTTTTGTTTTAATTTCGTCTAATCAATATATAAAAATAAATAATATTGATAAAATAGAATATCCTATAATTATTCTTTCTTCAGTTTTAGGTATGATGTTAATGATTAGTTCGTATGATCTAATTATTTTTTATTTAGGCTTGGAGCTTCAATCTTTATCTTTATATATTTTAGCTTCATTTAAAAAAAATGAAGAAAAATCTACTGAGGCTGGGTTAAAATATTTTGTTTTAAGTGCTCTAGCCACAGGACTTCTGCTTTATGGATGCTCTTTAATTTACGGCTTTACAGGTTCAACAAATTTTGAAGTAATTAGAGCAAATTTAGATACAAGTAATGTCGGGTCAATTTTTGGAATAGTTTTTATAATTGTTGGTTTAGCATTTAAAATTTCTGCGGTCCCTTTTCACATGTGGACACCCGATGTTTATGAAGGATCACCAACATCTGTAACAAGTTTTTTTGCAATTGTTCCTAAAATTGCTGCCCTTTCAGTTTTTATAAGATTTATGTATGATCCTTTTATAAATGCAATTTATCAGTGGCAAAGTATAGTTACATTTTTAGCAATAGCCTCTATGCTTCTTGGTTCTATTGCGGCGATTGGACAAAATAACATCAAAAGATTAATGGCCTACAGCACAATCGGTCATATGGGTTTCGCATTAGCTGGTTTAGCAACTGGCACAAATTCAGGTTTGCAAAGTACAATTGTTTATTTGACAATATATTTAGTAATGAATTTAGGTGCGTTTTGTTGCATTTTTATGCTCAGAAGAGAAAATGTTTATTATGAAGATATTAATGATCTATCTGGTCTTTCAAAAAACCACCCAGCTTTATCATTAGCCTTTATTATAATTTTATTTTCTTTAGCAGGAATACCTCCTCTAGCAGGATTTTTTGCCAAGTTTTACATCTTTATGAGTGTGATAGAATCGAAGATGTATTTATTAGCTATAATTGGTTTGTTAACTACTGTTATATCAGCTGTTTATTATCTTAAAGTTGTTAAAGTTATTTATTTTGATAAACCAAAAAAACCATTTGAAACAAGTGATGATTGGGGCTTAAAAATTTCACTTATAATTTCAACTATTTTAATTCTAATTTATTTTATGTACCCTTCGCTAATTTTTAATATAATTAATTCAATCACAGTTCATCAATGAAAATAAAAATTTTTAAGTTTAAAAAAGTTACAAGTACAAATGATGTGGCTATTAAATTGATTAAAAAAAAAAATAAAACAGTAGGTTGCGTTCATGCAAGCGAACAGACTAAAGGTAGAGGAACGTATGGTAAAAAATGGATTTCCAATAAAGGAAATTTATTTGCTTCGTTTTTTTTTCCTATTAAGGAAAATATTCCACATTTGAAAGACTTTATTATCATAAATTCATTCATTGTGTCACGTGTTTTAAAAAATATTTATAATATTAAAGATATAAAAATTAAACTACCAAACGATATATTGATTAAAAAAAAAAAAATATGTGGAATACTGCAAGAAATAATAACTTTTAAAAAAAAGGAATTTTTTATAGTAGGTATTGGTTTAAATACTCAATCAAATCCATTTATTAAAAAGTATAAAACTACCAATCTTTTTAAGGAAACAGAAAAAAACATTAAAGTTCAAGAAATAATTAAGTTAATTGCAGCAGCTTATGAAAATTTTTTTTTAAATTTAAATTTAAAAAAATATAATAAATATAAAAAAAAAGCTGATTTGTTAGCATCAAAATAAATTGATAATATGTATATATTAATAGGAGATATTGGAAATACAATTGCAAAACTTTGTTTAATAGATGTAAAAACTTATAAATTAAATAAAATACTATATTTAGACAGTAAAAAAATAATTAGTCAGAATTTCTTGAAGAAAGAGCTAAGCAAAATATTTAAAAAAAAAAATATCATGAACATCGCTTTATTTTCATGTGTTGTACCTCTTTATGAAAAAGAATTAAAAAAAGTTCTAAAAAAATATTACCACATCAATTTAAAGGAAATAAAAAACAAAGGTATAAATAAAATTGTTAAATTAGCTATAAAAGACAAAAATCTGGTTGGATCAGATAGAGTTGCTAATGCTGTTGGAGTTTTTAAAAAATATAAGACAAATTCTATTGTCTTAGATTTTGGAACAGCAACCACGTTTGATGTTGTTACAAGTGATGGTTTTTATAAAGGAGGAATAATTGCTCCAGGCATCAATAATTCTATTAAAAGTTTATCTACCTCAGCTGATCAAATTCCAATTTTTTCTCTCAAAAAACCTCGAATAATTATTGGCAAAAATACGCTAGAAGCTTTATTCTCTGGATTTTACTGGGGATATTCTGGATTAATTAACAATCTTATTCATAAAATTGAAATGGAAACAAAAAAAAAACATAAAATTATATTAACTGGAGGATATGCCGCTTTATTTAAAACTTCTATTAATAGACTATGTGTTATAGATAAGAATATTACAATTGATGGTGTTATTGAAATTTACAAGGCGAATGAAGAGTATCTAAAGAAATGAAAAAAGAAGAGTTTATTTTTTGCCCCTTAGGAGGTTCCGGTGAAATAGGAATGAATATGAATTTGTTTGCATACGGTAATCCAGATAATAGAAAATGGTTAATTGTTGATATTGGAGTTACTTTTGCTGACGACACGTTACCAGGTATAGACTTAATTTACCCTGACCCAGGATTTATTGTTGAAAAAAAAGATGATCTGGTTGGTTTAGTTCTTACTCACGGACACGAGGATCACATAGGAGCAATTGCTCATATATGGCCTAAGCTTAAATGTAATATATATGCTACACCTTTTACGAGTGTTTTAATTCAAGAAAAATTTAAAGAGAAAAAAATTGATATATCTAATAAATTAAAAATTGTTCAACTTAATGGAAATATTCAATTAGGACCGTTTAAAGTTGAGTTTATAACTTTAACCCATTCAATTTTAGAGCCAAATGGCCTCAGCATCGAAACACCATCAGGAACTTTGTTACATACAGGTGATTGGAAAATTGATCCTAACCCGATGATAGGTCAAAAAATTAACGAAAAAAAACTTAAAGAAATAGGTGAAAAAGGAATATTAGCAATGGTTTGCGATTCCACTAATGTTTTTAGTCCTGGTCGTGCAGGTTCAGAAGGGGATGTAAGAAAAAGTTTATTAAAAATAATAGAAAATAAAAAAAAGAGAGTAATAGTAACTTCTTTTGCTTCAAATGTGGCTCGTATGGAAAGTATTTTTTACTGTGCTGAAAAAACGGGAAGACAAATTTCCCTAGTTGGAAGATCAATGCAAAGAATTTATAAAGCTGCACGTCAATGTAACTATCTAAACAATTTTATTGAACCAATAGATCCAAGAGATGCCAAAAAAATAGATAGAAAAAAAATTTTATATTTATGCACTGGTAGCCAAGGTGAACCAAATGGAGCAATGATGAGAGTTGCAAACTATATACATCGTGATGTAATGATTGAAAAAAATGATACTGTTATTTTTTCGTCGAAAATTATTCCTGGAAATGAAAAAAAACTTTATAAACTTCATAATCAATTAGTAAAAAATGGTATAGATGTTGTTTCTGAAGACAATGAGTTTGTTCATGTGTCTGGTCACCCCAACAGAGATGATTTGAAAGATATGTATAACTGGGTTAAACCAAAATCTGTTATACCAGTTCATGGTGAACATAGGCATATGATTGAACACATAAATTTTGCCAAAGAAATGCAAGTTCCTTATCCGGTTCAAGTTGAAAATGGTGATATTGTTCAACTTTATCCTGGTGATAAACCTTTAGTTATAGATAAAGCTCCCGTTGGAAGAATTTATGTTGATGGCAATATTAGCGTCGGAGAAGATTCGCAGTCACTTAAAGATAGAATAAATATATCTTACAATGGATTTGTTGAAGTAACTATTCTTATAAATAATTCTGGCAATATAGTAAAGAACCCAATTGTTTCGTGCAAAGGCATACCTAGAAATACCGAAAATGATAATTTTGTTTTTGACCTAGAAGATAGAATTAAAAATATTTGTAAAACTTTTTCTTTAAAAAACGCCAAACAAGAGCATAATTTAATTGAAAATATAAAAACTAATTGTAGAAAAATTGTAAAACAGATGACAGGAAAAAGACCGTACACAAACGTAAATTTAATTAGAATTTAATATTAAGATATATGTACTTATCAAAATTATTTATACCTTTATTAAAAGATATCCCTTCAGAGGCTAAAATAAAATCTCATCAACTCATGCTTAGAACAGGAATGATAAAACAATCCTCAGCAGGAATTTATTCTTGGTTGCCTTTAGGATTTAAAATTATGAAAAAAATTGAACAAATTGTTAGAGAAGAGCAAAATAAAATTGGTGCCCAAGAATTATTAATGCCAACAATACAATCTGCAGATATTTGGAAAGAAAGTGGAAGATATGAAGATTACGGTCAAGAAATGTTAAGAATAAAAGACAGGCAAGGTAAAGAAATGCTTTATGGACCAACCAATGAAGAACTTATTACAGAAATATTTAGATCTAGTATCAAATCATACAAATCTTTGCCACAAATGTTGTATCATATTCAATGGAAGTTTAGAGATGAACTCAGACCAAGATTTGGAGTAATGAGATGTAAAGAATTCTATATGAAAGATGCTTACTCCTTTGATATAAATGAAGAAAATGCAAAAAAATCATATAACAAAATGTTTTTTGCTTACTTAAATACTTTTAAAAGATTGGGTTTAAAAGCTATACCAATGGCAGCAGACACTGGCCCTATTGGTGGTGACCTTTCTCATGAATTTATAATTTTAGCAGAAACTGGTGAAAGTAAAATTTATGCTGATAAACGAATTTTTGAAGTAGATATATCAAAATATACCACTGATGATGAGGAAATTAAAAGATTAAGAAACAAATATGATGATTTTTACGCTGTCACAGATGATAAATTTAAAAAAGAAAATTTTGAAAATAAAGTTAAAAAAGAAAATCAACTACTTACAAAAGGTATTGAAGTGGGTCATATTTTTTACTTTGGTGACAAATATTCAAAACCACTAAAATGTTCCGTTGATTTAAATAATGGTAAGAAAATAGATGTTAAAATGGGGTCCTACGGAATAGGGGTATCAAGATTAGTTGGCGCTATAATAGAAGCAAATTTTGAAAACAATATTATGAAGTGGCCTAAATCAATTGCACCTTATGATGTAGCTTTAATTCCAAGCTTTAATAAAAACGATAAAGAAAATTTAATAAAAGCAAAAAAAATATACGAAAAATTATTAAATAGTAATATTGATATATTGTTTGATGACACCGATGAAAATTTGTCAGGTAAATTCAAAAAATTTGATTTACTTGGAATACCGTACCAAATTATTATAGGTGCCAAATCTACAGGAGATAAATTTGAGTTTAAGGAAATTGATGGAAAACCTGAACTTTTATCAATAGATCAAATAAAAAAAAAATTATTAGACAGTAGAAATTTAAATTGATTTCAAAACTTGAACGTACAATCGCATTTAGATATTTAAAACCTAAAAAAAAGGAGGGTTTTCTTAAAGTTATATCTATATTTTCTTTTACTGGTATTGCCTTAGGTGTGGCAATTTTAATTATAGTTATGTCAGTAATGAATGGTTTTAGAACCGAGTTAATCAATAAAATATTAGGTTTTAATCCTCACATAATCGTTAAACCATATGTAGGTAAAATCAAAAATGAAAACATTGATAAGTTAAATGAATTAAGTAGCTCTATTCAAAGAAGTGCTCTCACATTTAGTGGTCAAGGTATTATTATCAATAAAGATAGCACCAATGGTGTATTGATACGCTCATACATTGATAACGAAATTTCTAAAATTGATTTAATTAAAAAGGGAATATTAGATGGTTCGTTAGATAATTTTAACAAAGATACAATTTCAATAGGCAAAGAGTTAGCAATATCAATGAATCTAGTAGTGGGAGATAAAGTTACGTTAATGTCATCATCAAATTTGCAAACTCCTTTTGGCAATATACCTTTGCAAGAAAAATTAATTATATCATCAATTTTTACTACTGGATTTGCTGAATTTGATCAAAATGTAGTTTTTATTACCTATCATAATGCTAATTCATTATTTGAAATATCTGATACTGACATAAGTTTAGAAATTTTTTTAGAGAATCCCGATAAAGCGGAGAATTTACAAAATAAATTGCAAAAAATTTTTACTGATCATTATGTTTATACGTGGGCAGATTTAAACAAGTCTTTTTTTGGTGCTCTGAAAGTGGAAAGAAATGTTATGTTTATTATTTTAACGTTAATAATAATTGTTGCTGCTTTTAATATTATATCAGGTTTAACAATTTTAGTTAAAAATAAAACAAGAGAAATTGCTATTCTTAGAACTATAGGTGTCGGAAAAAAATCAATAGCTAAGATTTTTTTTTTAATAGGTTTTACAATAGGTTTGTGTGCGACATTTACTGGTGTTATGATTGGTATTTTATTTTCGTATTATATTGAAGAAATAAGAATATTAATTACTTCAATATTTAAAATTAAATTATTCCCCGAAGAAATATACTTTTTAAGTTCAATGCCTTCTGAAATAAATTTTGGATATATAACAATTATTTCAATCTTCTCATTATTGATTACTTTTTTTGCCACCATTTTTCCTTCTTTATCTGCAGCTAATTTAGATCCTATTGAAGCTTTAAAATATGAATAATGAAATAATTAGACTTTCAAAAATATCCAAAGTATATATTGGTGCCAATAAAACTATTTCTGTTTTAAAAAATATTAATTTAAAAATTAATAGAGGAGAATTAGTTGCGTTAAATGGTCCCTCCGGTTCTGGGAAATCTACATTGTTGCATATAATGGCGTTATTAGACCAACCTTCTTCTGGTGATATTTTTTTTAATAAAAAAAATTTTTCTAATGCTCAAAGCTATCAAAAAGATATTGTAAGAAGAGAAGGAATATCCATAATATATCAGCATAATAATTTACTTAGTGATTTCACTGCTGAGGAGAACGTTCAGATTCCATTGCTAACAAAAGGTTATTCTCGAGCAGATTCTAAAAAAAAAGCCCTAAAAACTTTAGCAATGGTTAACTTATCTAATCGAACCAAACATTTTCCAAGTGAACTTTCTGGAGGTGAGCAACAAAGAGTAGCAGTAGCGAGAGCGATTGTAACAGATCCAGATTTAATTTTAGCTGACGAACCAACTGGCAGTTTAGATAGAAATACTGCTAAAGAAATTTTTTCACTATTTTTAAAATTAAAATCAAAAAATAGAACTATTTTATATGCAACTCATAATAGAGAATTATCAAAAAAAGCAGACTATAAGTTAAATATTTTAGATGGTAATATAGTAAAAGAAAAATAAATGAACTTAAATAAAGATTTTAACCATTTAAAAATCCACACACAGTATTCGATTTGCGAAGGTGCGCTGCGCACATCAGATTTAGCTAAATATTGCAAAGAAAACAAAATAAAAGCTGTTGGTCTATGCGATTCTAATAATTTGTGTGGTGCTTTAGAATTTTCTGAGTCTATCGCTAAATCAAAAACTCAACCTATAATTGGCACCCAAATAAATATAAGTTACAAGGGTAACAGCGGTAAAGTACCAATCTTTGCAAAAAATCTAGAAGGTTACAAAAATTTAATTAAACTATCATCTCAATCTTTTTTAGGTATTAAAGATAATGAAGACCCACACGTCACAATTGACGATCTAGAAAAAAATTCAGAAGGTTTAATTTTATTTTCAGGTTCTTTTGATGGCTTAATAGGAAAGCTATTTACTAAAAATTTAATTGATGAAATAAATTTATTATTTAATAGATTGAGAAAAAGTTTTGATAAAAATTTTTATATAGAAATACAAAGACATAATGATGATGGGGAAAAAATATATGAAAATTTTTTATTAAATTTGTCTGAAAACACATCTCTTCCTATTATTGCCACACATGAAGTGTTTTACTTAGAAAAAGATATGTATGAAGCTCACGACGCTTATTTGTGTGTTGGAGAAAAAACTTATATCAATGTTAAGGATAGAAGAAAATATTCAGATTCACATTATCTCAAAAGTTCCGATGAAATGTTTCAACTATTTGAAGATCTTCCTGATGCTCTAGAAAACAATGTCAACTTTCCTCTTAGAGTTTCTTATAGACCTAAAAATTCATTACCAGTACTACCGAACATCCAAACCTCTCAAGTTACTAATGTAGATGATCAACTTTTTAGTGATTCCTCTGAAGGTCTTAAAGAAAAATTAAATGAATATGTTTTACCATTTTGCGATTTAAATGACAAAAAGGATTTAATTAAAAAATATACTGAGAGACTTAAGCATGAAATTGATATCATTTCTAAAATGAAATATGCAAGCTATTTTTTAATTGTAGCAGATTATATTAAATGGTCAAAAAAAAACGATATACCCGTTGGCCCTGGTCGTGGTTCTGGAGCAGGCTCTTTAGTAGCTTGGGTTCTTTCTATTACCGATATAGACCCCATTAAGTTTGGTTTGATTTTTGAAAGATTTTTAAATCCAGACAGAATTTCAATGCCAGATTTTGATATTGATTTTTGTGAGGAAAAACGAGATTTAGTTTTACAATATTTAAAAAAAAAGTATGGAAAAGGTGTAGCTCACATTATTACTTTTGGAAAATTAAAATCCCGGATGGCTTTTCGTGATATAGGTAGAGTTCTTGGTTTGCCATATGGTTACGTAGATTTTCTTTGTAAAATGATTCCTTTTGACCCATCAAGACCTCTATCTCTTAAAGAATCAATAGCACGCGAGCCAAGACTACAAGCTGAAGAAAAAAAGGACCCACGGGTAAAAAAACTAATTGAGTTATCTTTAAAACTTGAAGGTTTAAATAGAAACATGGCAACTCATGCAGCCGGTGTTGTTATACCTGAAGAGAATTTAGCTAAATTTGTCCCTTTATATAAAGATCCTTCGTCAGATTCACTTTTACCATCAACTCAGTTTGATATGTATGCTTCCGAAAATGCTGGTTTAGTTAAGTTTGATTTATTAGGATTAAAAACGTTAACAGTAATTAATAAAACTGTCGCGCTTTTGAAAAAAATAAATATAGAAGTCGATATAAAAAAAATTAAACTTGATGATCCAAAAATATTTGATTTACTTAGAGAAGGAAACACAGTTGGATTATTTCAATTAGAAAGTGCAGGTATGAGAGATGCATTAGTTAATATGAAACCAAATAAATTTGAAGACATTATTGCACTTGTTGCCTTATTTAGACCAGGACCTATGCAAAATATTCCAGTCTATAATCAATGTAAGCATGGAGAAAAAGAGCCAGATTATTTGCACCCAAAACTTAAAAAAATATTGGAACCAACCTATGGTGTAATTATTTATCAAGAACAAGTTATGCAGATAGCTCAAACTTTGTCAGGGTTTTCAGCAGGGGAAGCTGATATTTTAAGAAGAGCAATGGGAAAAAAAAAAAGAGCTGAATTAGAAAAACAAAAAGAAAGATTTGTTGATGGGGCAATAAAAAATGGAATTACTAAAGATACAGCAGTTTTTATATTTAAAAAAATCGAACCATTTGCAGAATACGGCTTTAACAAAAGTCATGCAGCCGCGTACGCTATGATAGCTTACCAAACAGCCTATTTAAAATCATATTTTCCAAATGAATTTATTGCAGCATCAATGTCCAATGAATTATCAAATACTAGTAAATTAAGTGAATTCTTTGAAGAGTTAAAAAGATTGAATATAAATGTTGAAAGACCTTCTATAAATAATTGTTACCCAGAATTTATTCCACAAGGTAACACACTTTACTATGCGTTAGGTGCTATAAAAAATGTAGGATTTGAAGCAATCTCTCAAGTTATAGAAGAAAGACAAAAGAATGGTAAATTTAAAGATATAAACGATTTTATTAATAGAGTGAATCCTAAAAATATTAATAAACTTCAACTCGAAGGATTAGTAAAAGCTGGAGCTTTTGATTCTATTTTTAATAACAGAAAATCTTTGTATGATAATATTCCAAATATTATTCAGCATTCTAAAAATGTTTATGAGAATAAAATTCAAAATCAAACAAGTTTATTTTCTGAAGATAGCCAAAATGTATCTTATTTAATGAAAGATAAAAATTTATCTCAATGGAAAAATAATGAGATTCTTGCAAAAGAATTTGAATCTGTAGGATTTTATTTATCCAATCATCCATTGGAAGATTTTAAAGATATTCTTGAACAGTATAATGCTAAGTCATTCAAAGATTTTGAGGAAGGTAAAGAAAACGATTCATGCGTGGCAGGTACCATTATGTCAATAAAAGAAAAAAAAACCTTAAAAGGTACAGCTTTTTCTATAATAAAATTTAGTGATCAAAGTAAAGTTTTTGAGCTTTTTCTTTTTTCAGAGATTTTAGAGAAAAATAGAGAAATTTTAATTGAAGGGAAATCATTTTTGTTGACAATTATTAAGGATAAAGAGAACCAGGAAAATAGATTTAGAAGAATAAATGTTAGAAAACTAGTAAGCCTAGACAGTTTAATAAAGTTAAATTACAACAAAGTTCTTATTGAAATTAATAAATACGATGGTTTGAAAAAGCTTTACCAGTGTATAAAAGAAAAAGGTGACGCAAAAATACAAATTTCTATTATAGATCAAGATAAAAAATATCTATTCGAGCTTAAAGAAAAAAGGAAATTTGACTACGAAACATTAAAACACTTGAATCAAGAGCCATTTATAAAGAAAATAAATATTTAATTAAGATTGAATTATGTCTTTTTAAAAGGTAGAAGATCACACTTTATTACGCACACAATTTTTGGTTTAAAAACCTCCGGTCCTTAATTGGAAAAAAATTGTGGTGGCATAACCGGTTAAAAATTATGAATTTACCAAGTCTTACGATTAAAGAACTATTAGAAGCTGGTGTTCACTTAGGGCACAAAACTTTTAGATGGAATCCAAAAATGAGTAAATTTATTTTTGGTTCAAAAAATACAATACATATTATCGATTTAGTTCAAACCCTAGAAATGACAAATGCTGCTTTGGTTGGAATACATAAATGTATTTCTTCTGGAGGTAAAATTTTATTTGTTTCTACAAAAAAACAAGCAACTGAATCTATAGCAACATTAGCAAAAGATACGTCTCAGTTTTTTGTTAACCATAGATGGCTCGGCGGTATGCTTACTAACTGGCAGACTATCTCCAAGTCTATAAAGCGTCTTAAAAAATACACCGCTGATTTGCAAATGGAAAATACTGGATTTACAAAAAAAGAAAATTTAAAAATGGGAATACAAAGAGACAAGTTAGAAAGATCACTTGGTGGAATTGCTGAAATGAACAAAGTACCTGATATGATTTTCATTGTAGATACAAATATAGAAGATTTAGCTGTAAAAGAAGCTATAAGGTTAAATATACCAATTGTTGCAATCGTTGATACAAATTCAGATCCAACTGGAATAGATTTTCCAATTCCAGGCAATGATGATGCTAGAAGAGCTATTAACTTATATTGTGATTTAATCAAAAAAACGATTTTAGACGCACAAAGTAATATTATTGAATCTAAACATGATGATCTTGAAGCAAATAACAATGAAAAGAAAGATTCAAAAAAAAAAATAAATAATACAGACACTATCAGTAAAAAAATTTCTACAAAAACTAAAGTTGAGATTAGTAAAGTAAAAAAAATTTCAAAATCTTTACTCTCTAAAGTAAAATCTTTAACTAGCAAAAAAGATAAATAATATTTTTTCATGTCATCTGACAGCATATTAGTGAAAGTTAAACAATTAAGAGAACTTACGGGCGTAGGTTTCAAAGATTGCAAATTAGCCATTGACGAAAATTCTGGTGATTTGGAAAAATCTGTAGAATTCTTAAGGAAAAAAGGAATAGCAAAAGCTAACAAAAAAATGGAACGTACTGCCTCAGACGGTTTAGTTTCTATAGAACAAAATAATAATAAATTTTCAATAATAGAAATAAATAGTGAAACAGACTTTGTTGCAAAAAATATTGAATTTTCAAATTTTGTTGAAGAGGTATCAAAAATTAATTTAAATAAATTAGGAATAATGGAAAATATTATGATTTCCAAAATGTCTAACAACAAAACTGTAAATGAAAATCTAATTTCTTTAATATCAAAAATAGGTGAGAAGATTACTATTACAAGAAGTGAATACTTAGGTGATGATAATTGTTTTAATTTTTCATATGTACACTCATCTTCACAAAAAAATGTTGGAAAAATTGGAGTTTTGCTAAGTTTAAAATCAACAAAATCTAAAATTGAATTAACAGAATTAGGTAAACAGCTCTCTATGCATATAGCTGCATTATCACCGTTAGCTATAGATAAAGATGGGATAGATCAAAAAATACTTGATAAAGAAAAAGAAATAATAACAGAAGAATTAAAAAATAGTGGTAAAGATCCCAAGATTATAGATAAAATAGCCTTAGGAAAGATAAATAAATTTGTTAATGACAACACTCTTTTAAACCAAGATTGGATTATGGAACCAAAAAAAAAAGTTAAGGAAGTTATAAAAGATTTTTCTGAAGACAAGACTGTAGATGTAGTAAAATTTGTAAGATTTAAAGTTGGTGAAAAATTTTAAATAATAAAATGACATTTCAAGAAACTATAAATAACTGTAAATCGAAAATGCAAAAAGCATTTGAGGTATTTAAAAATGACTTAAGTTCTTTAAGAACTGGTAGGGCAAACGTTAATATGTTAGATACTGTTAAAGTTGATGTTTACGGTCAAATGATTCCAATAAATCAACTTACTACTATATCAACACCAGAAGCAAGATTGCTTACAGTTCAAGTGTGGGATTTAAATAATGTTTCAGCAATTGATGCAGCTATAAAAAAATCTAATTTAGGCATCAACCCACAAATTGATGGTCAGTTATTAAGGATTCCAATCCCAAACCTTAATGAAGAAAGAAGAAATGAATTAAAAAAAATTATGGGAGGATTAGCTGAAAAAGCAAAAATATCAATAAGAAACATTAGGAGAGATGCAAATGATAAATTAAAGAATGATCTTAAGGATAAAACCATTAGCGAAGATGAGCTAAAAAATTTAGAAAAGAAAATTCAAACTCTAACCGATGAACAAATTTCTGAATTAGAAACTAAATTCAAAGATAAAGAAAAAGAAATAATGACCGTATGAACCAATTACGCCATGTTGCTATTATAATGGATGGAAATGGCCGCTGGGGTATTAAAAAAAAAAAGTCACGTAATTACGGACACTTAAAAGGACTTGATGCAGTTGAGAAAGTAATAAGAGCATCTATTAAAAAAAATATTCCATACTTAACTCTCTATACTTTTTCAACAGAAAACTGGAACAGGCCTCAGAATGAAATTAATTTTCTTTTTAACTTAATTAGAAATTCAATGAATAAAAATATAAAGAGAATTACAAACCAAGGTATTAAAATAAATATTATAGGAAAAAAAAAAGGTTTACCTAAAGATATATCTCAAACAATAAATTTAATACAAAAAAAAACTAAAAAGAACAAAAGAATAACTTTAAGTCTTGCATTAAACTATGGATCTAAAGAGGAAATTATATCTGCATGTAAACTTTTAAAAAATGAGAAAAATATAAACATTAAAAAATTTGAAAATAAACTTTATACCAAAAATATTCCAAATCCAGATCTATTAATTAGAACAGGTGGTACAAAAAGATTAAGCAATTTTCTTTTATGGCAAATGGCTTACACAGAAATATTTTTTGTAGATGATTTGTGGCCTGATTTTAATGAAAAATCATTTAATAAAATAGTTAAAAATTTTTATAACATTAAAAGAAATTATGGAAACGTATGATTAATAATGAGTTAGAAAAACGTATAGTTACATCAATGTTTCTTTTTTTATCATCATTATTTTTGATACTAATAAATGAGCTAATTTTTATTTTTTCTATTTTTGCAATTTCTATTATATGTTTTCATGAGTGGAACGACATTAATAAACCATTTTTTTTTAATAAAAAAAAAAGAGTAATGTTAATTATTCGGCTGAGCGGGTTTGTTTATATTTTTATTTTTTTTATTTCTTCTCTGTTTGTTTACAAAATAATGGGAGATATTTTTTTTATTTATGTAATTCTAGTGTGTTCTTTTTCAGATATAGGGGGTTTCGTTTTCGGTAAAATTATAGGTGGAAAAAAATTAACAAGAATAAGCCCAAATAAAACTATTTCTGGAACTGTAGTCTCTTTTATCTTTTCTTTAGTTGCATTAATTATATTTAACTCCCAAACATATTTTGATTTTGACTATAGTTTAACATTCAAAAATATATCGTTTTGTTTAATAATTTCACTATCAAATCAATTGGGTGATTTAATTATTTCTTATTTCAAAAGATTAAACAAAGTTAAAAATACTGGTGATCTTTTACCAGGCCACGGAGGTTTATTGGATAGAATAGATGGAATAATTTTAGCACTGCCTGTGTCAACAATTTTAATAATTATAATGTTCTAAAATGAAAAAAAGAATTGTTATATTAGGATCTACTGGCTCAATAGGCATATCTACTTTAAATATTTTAAAAAAAAATAAATTTATTTTTGACGTAATGTTATTAACAGCAAATAATAGCTACAAAAAACTAGCCCAGCAAGCAATTCAATTTAATGTGCAAAAAGTTTTAATTAAAAATAAAAAACATTATCAAAAATTAAAATTATTATTAAAAAAAACAAAAACAAAAGTTTTTTCTGGGGATATCTCAGTGTCAAAGTTAATTTCAAAAAAAGTTGATTATACTATGTCATCTATTGTGGGTTTAGCAGGCTTGCAACCTACAATAGACTCAATTAAATTTAGCAGATCAGTTGCAATAGCAAACAAAGAAACAATTATTTGTGCCTGGCAAATTTTATCTAAATTACAAATAAAACACAAAACTAAAATTATTCCAGTTGATTCTGAGCATTTTTCAATAATGGAACTTACAAAAAATGTTGAGGACACAGAAATTGAAGAAATTTTAATTACTGCATCTGGAGGTCCATTTTTAAAATCGCCAATTAAAAAATTGAATAATGTTTCTTTACGTGAAGCTATAAATCACCCAAATTGGAAAATGGGAAAAAAGATTTCAATTGATTCAGCCAATTTAATGAACAAGGTGTTTGAAGTAATTGAGGCATGTAAAATTTTTAACTTTGATGAAAAAAAATATAAAATAATTATTCATCCTCAATCTTACGTTCATTCAATAATAAGATTTAAAAATGGATTAATAAAAATGATTTTATATGATTCTGATATGGAAATTCCAATATCAAACACAATATACGGAAAAAGAAATAAACTTTTGAATATTAAAAACGTTAATATAAAAAATTTAAATAATATGACTTTTGAAAAAGTTGACATAAAAAAATTTCCAGCTGTAAAATTTGTTAAAAAATGTCTCAATTTGGGTTTTTCAACTCCCATAATTCTGAATGCTGCCAATGAAAAATTAGTTGAGTTATTTATAAACAAGAAAATTGCCTTTTTAGACATAGTAAAAACCATAAATAAGATATTTAAAGATAAAGAATTCAAAAAGTATGCTAAAAGGAAACCTGAGTCAGTAAAAGAAATTATGATAATTGATAATTGGGCAAGATTGAAAATAGTTAACTTCTGTGTAAAATGAACTTTATGAGCATCTTTTATAATAAAAAAGTTTTGGTTCCAGTGTTCTTTTTCTTTTTTACTTTTGCGACACATTCTGAAACTTTAAATAAAGTTGAAATTAAAGGTAACGTAAGAATTGCTCCTGAAACAATTATGATCTTTGGTGATCTATCTATCGGGCAAAATTTGGAATCCTCAGATATAAATTTGTTAATCAAAAAACTTTATGAAACAAATTTTTTCTCTGACATTAATGTTGAGATGTCTAATAATAAATTAACTATTATTCTAAAAGAAAATCCTATTGTAAATACGATTATTTTTAAAGGTGAAAAAACAAAAAAAGTTACAGAAAAAGTTAGCGAGTTTTTGTTGGTTAGAGAAAAAACTTCATTTGTTAATAGTAACATCAAGCAAGACGTCAACACTTTGATAGCATTTTATAGGAGTCTAGGATTTTATTTTGTTAAAATTGATGCAGAAATTGAGAACTTAAAAAAAAATAGGGTCAACATTGTTTATACGATTGATAAAGGAGATAAAGCTAAAATAGCTAAAATATATTTTCTTGGTGATAAAAAAATTAGAGATAAAAAATTGAGAGATATTATCATCTCACAAGAAAGTAAATTTTGGAAATTTATCTCACGGAATGTTTATTTAGATCAAGAGAGAATTGAAATAGATAAAAGATTATTATTAAATTATTATAAGAGTAAAGGTTATTATGAAGTTGATTTAACATCTAGCAGTGTAGAATATGCGGAAGGCGAAGGTTTTGTTTTGACCTATTCCATAAATGCCGGCAATAGATACAAGTTCAAAAAAATATTTGCTGATGTTGCTGATTCTCTAGACAAGAATGCTTTTAAATCCCTAGGATTAGAATTTAATAAATTGATAGGAAATTATTATTCTCATCTAAAATTAGATGATGTATTGGAAAAAATTGACAAGTTGAGCGAACAAAAAGAATTACAATTTATTAATCATAAAGTTGTAGAAACACTTGACGGTGATGGTGTTGAAGTTAAAATTATTATTTTTGAAGGTGATAAGTTTATTATAGAAAAAATTAATATCGCTGGAAATACAGTTACAAATGATGCTGTTATTAGAGGTGAGTTGTTAGTTGATGAGGGTGACCCTTTTAGTGCGTTGCTTGTTAATAAATCAATTAATAGAATAAAAGCAAGAAATCTATTTTCAAAAGTTGAAGAAAAAACTCTTGCTGGTTCTAAAGATGGATATAGGATTTTAGAAATTAGTATAGAGGAAAAAGCTACTGGTGAAGTAATGGCTGGAGCGGGTATTGGTACTGATGGAGCCCAATTTCAAGTAGCAGTTAGCGAAAACAACTGGCTTGGAAGAGGAATAAATCTGCAAAGCTCACTTAATCTTTCTCCGGAAAAAATAAGTGGAAACATTAGAGTTTCTAACCCAAACTATAATTTTTCTGGAAACGCTCTAACAGCAGCTTTTGATGTTTCTTCTACAGATAAAACAACCACAACTGGTTATAAAAGTGCCCGAACAGGTTTTAATATTGGAACAAGTTTTGAACAATATGAAAATATTTATTTTTCACCTGAATTATCGGTTTCTCATGAAGATATTAAAGCCGAAGGAACTGCTTCAGCTAATATAAAAAAGATGGATGGAGAATACTTCAACTCAGATTTTATATATTCAGTTATCCTCGATAAAAGAAATCAACCATTTCAGCCTACCGAAGGATACAGACTTAGTTTTACACAATCATTACCAATTATCCAAGATACTTCATCCATCACAAACGGCGTTAACGGAGCTACATACCATGATTTTAGTGAAAACGTCATTGGATCTCTTAAATTCTATGGTAGAGCAGTTACAGGTATAGATGATGATGTGAGATTAACTAGCAGATTATTTATGCCTCAAAAAAAGGTTAGAGGCTTTGTAAGAGGAAAAATGGGTCCAAAGGATGGCAGCGATTGGATAGGTGGAAACTATGCTTCAGCTGTAAGTGCAGAGGCTGCATTACCAAATCTGTTGCCAGAATCATACAAAACTGACTTTAACTTATTTATTGATGCTGGAAATGTTTGGGCGGTTGACTATAACGATACTCTAGACGACTCAAATAAAATTAGAAGTTCAATTGGTATTGGGGCAAATCTTTACACTCCTGTTGGACCTCTTAGTTGGACTGCATCTCATAATTTATCAAAAGCTTCAACTGATACAGTAGAAATGTTTAACTTTAGAATAGGAACCTCATTTTAATGAAATATATTGTAAAATTATTTGTAGTTACTTTATTCTATATTCTTAGTACAAATGTAATGGCAGAGCAAAAAATCGTGGTATTAGATATGAAATTCGTCTTAAATCAAAGTAAAGCAGGTAAAGGTGCACAGGATTTCCTAAGGAAATCTTTTAATAACAATGCAAAAAAATTTACTAAGCTTGAAAAAAACCTTAAAGAATTGGAAGGTGATTTGATAGCTAAAAAAAACGTCTTAAGCAAAGAAGATTACAAAAAGAAAAGTGATAATTTAAGGAAGAAAGTGATGGAATACCAAACTCAACGAAGAGCTTCACTTGATAAAATTTCTACTCAAAGAGCTGAATCAAAAAAAATACTTATAGACAGCGTAAGCCCTCTTGTTGATAGCTACATAAAGGAAAACGATATTGCACTTGTTATGGATAAAAAAGATTTTTTAGGTGGTAAGCCTGAGTATGATATTACTAAAATTATAGTTGAAAAACTTAACAAAACTCTTCCATCCCTAAACTTAAAGTAAATGGTAAAAAACCAGTTTTTTGAAAAAAAAGGTCCATTCCTTTTAAAGGATATAATTGAAATTATCAGTTCGACTAACAATCCTTTAATTAATGACACCATAAAAATAGAAAGTTTTGAATCATTAAATGTTGCGGGTAGCGCAGATTTGACTTTTTTGAACTCAAACAAATATCAAAAACTTTCAACTAATACAAAAGCTGTTGCTTGCATTACTTCTCCTAATTTATCGAAATATCTTCCAGAAAAATGCATTAAACTTTATACAAAAAATACATTATTTGCTGTTACAACAGTTGCAAAAATGTTTTATCCAAAAGCTGATATGGATATTCCAGACAAAGAGTTAAAAAACTCAGATGAATTGCTAGATTTATTCCCAAATGTATTTTTTGGTAAGAATGTGTTAGTAGGTAAAAATGTTAAGATTGGAAAAAATTCACAGATATCAAGTAATGCTATAATTGAAAGCAATGTTGAGATAGGAGAATCTTGTGTTATTGGATCATTTGTCACAATCAGAAATTCCATAATTCATAACAAAGTTTATATACAAGATGGTTGTAGAATTGGTGTTAAAGGTTTTGGCTTTATTCCAATTAAAAATAATAATATTAGAACCCCGCATGTAGGTAAAGTTATATTAAAAGATGGAGTTGAAATAGGTGCTAACAGTACCATTGATCGAGGATCACTTGGAAATACTGTTATTGGAAAAAATACTTTTCTTGATAATCAAGTTCATGTAGCACACAATGTACAAATTGGAGAGAACTGCATGATTGCAGGCCAAGTTGGATTTGCTGGTAGTTCAACATTAGGTAATAGTGTTGTTATTGGTGGACAAGCTGGTATTTCTGGTCATCTGCATATAGGAAACAACGTTAAAATCGGTGGAGGTAGCGGAGTTATCAGCGATATACCTGATAAAAATCAAGTTATGGGATACCCAGCTGTACCTATAAAAGATTTTATTAAGCAAAGGAAAAATTATGTCAAGTGATTCAATAGACAGGAAAAAAATAGAAAGTTTATTACCTCATAGAGACCCTATGTTG
>Ga0114997_10000700_pt1 | contig 27948 bp, 28 predicted proteins | sample ArcticOcean_MG_C_2_FD_87045 | JGI IMG/M metagenome (GOLD analysis project Ga0114997, IMG submission 87045) | Marine microbial communities from western Arctic Ocean - ArcticOcean_MG_CB4_136 | ecosystem: Environmental > Aquatic > Marine > Oceanic | place: Arctic Ocean: Canada Basin | collected... | reverse complement strand
TTTCCAGCTCCACAAATAATTATATTCATTTAATTAAGACCTTTTATGCCTAATGTTTTTAATTTTCGGTGAAGCGCAGATCTTTCCATTCCTACAAATTCTGCTGTTTTGGATATATTTCCTTTATGTTTTTTCAATTGTGAAGTTAAATAATTTTTTTCAAATTTTTCTCTTGCTTCCTTTAATGGGAATGAGAAAACATCATCAAAAGACTTATTAACTTTTTTAGAACTTTTTGGCATTAGTGCATCTGCTACTAAACTATTTAAATTAATTTTATTTTCGTTTACTGACAGTATTGAAATTCTTTCAACTAAATTTCTAAGCTCTCTAACATTACCAGGCCATTCATATTGGTAAAAAATACTAAAATTAGTATCTAGTTCAATTTTACTTATTCCATTTAGTTCTGATATTTTTTTTGAAAAGTAATTAAGGAGAAGCGGAATATCTTCAGTTCTTTCTTTTAATGGTGGTATAAAAATAGGGACTACATTTAGTCGATGATATAAATCTTCTCTAAAATTTCCTTTATCAACTTCTATTCGTATTGTCTTACTTGATGTACTTATAATTCTAACATTTGCATTGATTTCGTTTGATCCGTTTACTCTTTTAAATTTTTGATCAATAAGTACTCTTAAAATTTTTGCTTGTGTTTCTAATGGAATTTCTGAAATTTCATCTATTAGTAAAGTTCCCCCTTGAGCTTTTTCAAAAAAACCATAATTTATAGTTCCATCAATGTTGTCTGAACCAAAAAGCTCAAATTCATATTTTTTAGGGTCTAGTAAAGCTCCATTAACTACTACAAAAGGTTTTTTTGATCTTGAAGATTTTTTATGAATCTGTCTTGCAATAAGTTCTTTTCCTGATCCTGCTGGTCCTGAAATAAATACTCTACTTTCAGTATTAGCAAGTTTTAAAATTAAATTTTTAATTTTTTCAATTGGTTGACTTTCTCCAATTATATCAAAAGAGTTAAAAAGTTTATTTTCTAAAATCTTTTTTTCTTTTTTTAAATCTATATTTTCAATTGCTCTCTTAACGAAATTTAAGAGTCTTTCTGCTGAAAAAGGTTTTTGTAAAAATTCAAACGCTCCCATTTTTAATGAATCTACTGCCATTTGGACATTTGCATGTCCAGAAATCATAATAACAGGAATATCTTCATCAATTTTTTTCATATGGTTTAGTATTTCAATGCCATCATTATCGCCTTTGTCTAATTTTACATCTATCACTGCAGCATCGGGCATCTTTATATTTATTTCATTTATCGCTTGGTCGAAATTTGCAGCTTCTCTTACTTTAAATCCTTTGTCTTTCAATATTCCTGCGATCAATAATCTAATATCTGAATTATCATCAACAACTAAAATTTCATTAACTATCATATGTTGGAATAGAAATTTCTACTTTTGCTCCATTATCTGTTGAATTGAAAGTTATTGCGCCATTATGGTCGTTTATAATCTTTGTAACTATAGCAAGTCCTAGGCCAGTTCCATTTTTTTTAGTTGTAAAATATGGCTTAAGCATTTTTTTAATGTCTATTTGTTTAAACCCAAGTCCATCATCTAAAACAATAACATATATATAATCACTATCTTCATTAATTTCTATGTTAATTTTCCCTTTAAAACCTGTATTTTTATTTATTTTTTCATTAATAGATTCTATTGAATTTTTAATTAAATTAACAAAAACTCTATTTAATTGTTCTTCGTCACCTTTTATAAAATAATTAGATTTTTTCTTATTAAATTTAAATTGAATATTTTGTTCGGACATTTCATATAGGCTAAAAGCTCTTGTTATAGCATTTGTTAAGTTTGTTTTTACTAAAATTGGTTTTGGCATACGAGCAAAGTCAGAAAACTCGTTAACTAAATGTTCAATTTCTTTAATTTGCCTTGTTATTGTATTAAGATAATTTGATAAATTTTCATCATCTTTGCCTACTTTATTTAAGTACTTTTCTTTAATTCTATCTATCGATAATTGTATAGGAGTTAATGGATTCTTTATTTCATGAGCTAACTTTCTAGCAACGCTTTCCCAAGCTTCATATCTTTCAGATAGTAGGAGCTTGTCTTGTTGTTTTTTTAATCTTTCTATCATTAAATTAAAGTTTTCATTTAATTTTTCAAACTCAGAATCCGTTTTTATTTTTGGTACTTTAGTATTTAAATCTCCTGAACTTATTTTATCAGAAGCGTTAATTAAATTTATTATTGGGAGAGTGAGTCTAGAAGAAAAATTAATTGAAATAATCACAGAAAGAAAGAGCAAAAGTGAAACTATTAATATATAAATAATAGCAAAAGTAATTTTTATTCCTGTTTTTCTTTCTTGTACAATATAATAAGTGCTAACTAAATTAGCTGTATCTCTTAAATAATTTATTACTTTGGGATCTAAAAATTTAACAATATAAAGATAGGTATCAATAAAATTATCTAATTTAACTAATCCAGAAGATCTGTTGGTATTTGGATCTGTTATTCTTATTGGTTTACCTTCCAAAGAAATAGAAAATGCTTCTTCAGGGGGTGGTACAAAATTTAAGGACTCGTTAACGATATTTGATAATATTATATTTCCTGAGCTGTCTAATAGATGAATTTCATCTAATTTCCTTAGCAGTCTCTGTGTTGCAAACATATCTTTAAATCTTTTTGGATTATCATAAAACATACTTGATTTTCTATTAATATCTATAGCCATTAACAAAATGTCTGCTTCAATAGAATTTCTAGTTTGATCTACGTAATATTTAGAAACTTCAGTTGAATTGTTAATTACATCTTTAATTTTTTTTTCAAAGTATGTTTGAAGAACAGTATTAAATAAAAACAATGAAAATAATGCTATTAAAATTGAAGGAAGTAAAGTTGTTGTAGTAAAAAAAACAATATACCTTAAAGATGTTTGTGAACCTAATTTTTCTTCTTTTTTTTCAATAATAATTTTATAAGTAGCTTTAATAATAATAATAAAAAAAACTACTAATAGCGTTAAATCAAATAAAAGTAATAGTTGAAGACTAGTTTCATTTAAGTTGATGAAACCCTTATTAATAAAAGTAAAAAACGTTAGTACTCCAAGTATTATACAAATAAATGAAGTTGTTATTACCCATTTGTTCTCTTTAATGGTATTAATCATTTGTTGAATAATAGTTAATATCTATAATAATTATAACGAAATTATGAAAAAAACATGAGCTTATTTCTTATACTATTAGCGGCTGGAGATAGCAAAAGGTTAAAATCCAGCATTCCAAAACCCTATCAACATGTAAATAATGTAACCTTATTGGAGCATTCATTAAATGCATTTAAGGATATCAAAGAGATTGAAAAAACGATTGTTGTATATAACAAAAATCATAAAAAATATTTAAACAAATTATCACTTAAAAATGCTCTGAAAATAGTAGGTGGAAAAACTAGACAAGAATCAACTTTTAAAGCTCTTAAAAAAATTAATAAAAAAAAATGTGTTAAAGTATTAATTCACGATTCTGCAAGGCCAAACCCACCAAAAAAAATGATTAATAATATAATTTTTCATTTAAAAAAAAAACACGCTGTAATACCTGTTATAAAAGCTTCAGATGCTGTTAAACGCTCATATAAAAATACTGTTTTTAAAAATATTGAAAGGAATTCTTTGATTTTTTCACAAACTCCCCAAGGTTTTAGTTATAAAAAAATTTATATGAAACATTTAAAAAACACCTCTACATCATTTGACGACGATGCTTCATTATTTACTAAAGATAATGAAAAAGTATTTACTATTAATGGGTCAAAAAAAAATTTAAAAATTACAGATAAAGAAGATTTGGATATTTTTAGATCATTAAAAAATGGCAAAACTTCTTTTGGAATAGGATTTGATGTACACAAACTAGTTCAAAAAAAAAAATTATACCTTGGGGGTCTTTATATTAAATCAAATTTAGGAACTCTTGGTCATTCAGATGGAGATCCAGTTTTGCATGTAATTATTGATGCTTTGCTTGGCGCATGTAAAATGGGTGATATCGGAGAAAGTTTTCCTGATAACAATAAAAAATTTAAAAATATTAGGTCTACTATTTTACTGAAAAATATTATTAAAAAAATTAAATCTAAAAATTATTTAATAAATAATATTGATATAAATGTAATTGCCCAAAAACCAAAAATTAAAAAATATAAAAAAAAAATGATAGAAAGTATTTCTAAATTATGTCAAATTTCTATAAATCAAATTAATATAAAAGCTAAAACAACTGAAAAACTAGGAGTTATAGGAAAAGAAAAAGCTATAGCAGCAGAAGCTATAATATCTGTAATAAAATATGATTAATAAAATAAATTTTTTATTTGTTACACTTTTTGGTATTGGTAAAGTTGCAAAAATACCTGGCAGTATTGCTTCCTTGGCTACAATTTTATTTTTATTTTTTTTATTTCATGTTTTGAATATTTCACCGAATGTTATTTTACTTTTAATAATTGTTATTTTTTTTATTTCTTTTTATTCAGTTGGTATCTATATTAAAAATTTTTCTCACAAGGACCCTAAGGAAGTGGTTATTGATGAATTTATTGGTCAATCAATTCCTGTGTGCCTTTATGAGTTTTCTCACGATGTGTCAAAAGGATCTTTTCACATTTTAAAGTTTTATTTTATTATGTTTGTTCTTTTTAGAATTTTTGATATTTTTAAACCTTTTCCAGTCAGTTATTATGATAAAAATTTTAAGAATAGCTTTGGTGTTATTATGGATGATGTCTGCGCAGGATTATATGTTGTTGCTATCCTGGTTGCCTATATGGTTCTTGTATGAAAATGATTTCACAAAAAATAGTTAATTTATTACAAAAAAAGAAACTTAAAATAGCCTTTGCCGAGTCTTGCACCGGAGGCATGCTTTCTAGCGCTATCACCTCTGTTAGCGGATCTTCTAAAGTATTTACAATGAGTCTGGTAACCTACTCAAATCAAGCTAAAAATAGTATTTTAAAAGTACCTAAACAAATCATCAGAAAATATGGTGCTGTAAGTATGCAGTGCTGCTTATCAATGGTTAATAATTTGGGTAAAATAAGCAAAAGTAATATCTGTGTTTCAATTACTGGAATTGCAGGACCTGATGGTGGATCAAAATTCAAACCTGTGGGTTTGGTATATATAGCAATTAAAAAAGCTAATAAAATTAATATTAATAGGTATTTGATTAAAAATAAAGGTCGAAATTATATTCAAAAATTAGCTGTCAAGAAGGCTTTAGGATTAGTTTTAAGCTCTATTAAATAAATCAATTGCTCTTTTTTCAAAAGCTTCAGCTATTTTTTTTAATCCAATATCAAATGATTTTATCATTAATAAATTTAAAATTTTATTTTTTAACTCAAAATCTATCTGAAAATTTATCTCACTATTTTTTTCTATCTGCTTAAAAAACCACTTATTTTTTAGATATTTTAGTGGCCCCTCTTCATTAATAACAACGATTGAGTCAAGATTTTTGTTATATATTACAAAACTTTTGTATGTTTCATTAAAAAAACTTTTTCCAATGGTAAGATCTGCGATAATTTCAATTGTATCACCTTTATCTTTTTTTGTATGAATTTTTCCATCCAGGCACCAAGGTACAAATTCAGGATACTTCTCTATATCGAGCACCATCGTGATTAGATTTTTTTTAGAACATGGTATAAATTTTTTTATTGAAGCTGAAGGCATTGAGACTGTTCTTCTCTTAATTTTTTCATTTGAAAAAAATTTTCGTCAGCATGGTAAGACGATCTGGTAAGAGGAGAAGATGCTACAATTAAAAATCCTTTGGATAGTGCTAATTCTTTAAATTCTTTAAATTCATCTGGATGAACATAACGATTCAAAGGATAATGTTTTATTGTTGGTTGAAGATATTGACCTATGGTTAAAAAATCAACTTTTGCCTCTAATAAATCATCCATAACATGCATGACCTCGTCTTTAGTTTCTCCAAGACCCAACATTATTCCAGACTTAGTAAATATTTTATCATTAATTTTTTTAGCTGAATTTAATAAATTAATTGATGCAAAATATTTAGAACCAGGTCTTACTTTTCTATATAAGCTAGGGACAGTTTCTATGTTATGATTAAAAACATCTGGATTGGCTTCAACAACTTTTTTGTAGGCGTCTCCTTTTCTTAAAAAGTCAGGTGTTAAAACTTCTATAGTAGTATTATGGTTCATATTTCTTACCTCTTTTATTACATTAGAAAAATGATTAGCTCCCCCATCTTCAAGATCATCTCTGTCAACTGAAGTAATAACTACATGCTTTAAATTTAACTCATAAGTTGCTAAAGCAATTTTATTTGGCTCATTAAGATCTAGAATACCTGGTTTTCCTGTTTTAACATTACAAAATGAACATGCTCTTGTGCAAGTGTCTCCCATTATCATAAATGTTGCATGTTTCATGCTCCAACATTCAGAAATGTTAGGACAGCTAGCTTCTTGACAAACAGTATGTAGATTTTTCTTATTTATAATTTCTTTAGTTTTAAAATAATTTTGTGTATCTATAATTTTAGTTCGTATCCAATCTGGTTTTTTTTTAATTGGACTTATGGGATTATTAATTTTTTCAGGATGCCTAGGTCTAATTTTAATTGTCATTATAAATTATCTCATTTGATTTACCTACCATAAATTTTTTTCTATATAATAATTCTAAATAATCAAGATCAATATTATTTGATAACAAATTATTTTTATTTTCAACAATTTCTAACTCAATTGATAGTAAACTTTTTTTATTAATCAACTGGTCTATAATTTGTTGTTTTTCATAATATGATATTAGTCCTCTTTCACCATCCAAAAAATTTAAAACAACATAAACGCAAAGAAAAATACTAATAAGAGTATGTTTTTTGAAGGAAATTATTTGTAAAAAATTCATAATTTAAATTTTAGCCATTTTTGAAGAGTTTCCAAGGTCCTCTTCTATCCTTAATAAACGGTTATATTTAGCTACTCTTTCTGATCTAGCTAAAGATCCAGTTTTAATCTGAGAAGAGTTTGATGCAACGGCCAAATCAGCTATAAAGCTATCTTCCGTATCTCCAGATCGGTGTGAAATTATTGTTTTGAATCCATTTTTTTGCGCCAATTTAATAACATCCATTGTTTCAGTTAAAGTTCCTATTTGATTTAATTTTATTAAAATAGCATTAGCAGATTCTTCGTCAATTCCTTTAGTAAGTCTTAATTTGTTTGTCACAAATAAATCATCTCCAACAACTTGGATTTTTTTATTATTGGTTTTTAATAATTTCATAAACTTTTGCCAAGAAATCCAATCATCTTCAGAAAAAGGATCTTCGATTGATTTGATAGGATATTTATTTATCAAATCTAAATAATAATCAATAGCATTTTCGGACTCTTCAAAGTTTGCAGATTTAATAGAATATTTTCCTTCTTTGTGTAATTCATTAGACGCTACATCTAGACAAATTGAAACATCTTCACCTGGTTTGAAACCAGATTTTTCAATAGATTGTAGTATAAGTTCTATAGCATCCTCATTATTATTTAATGCTGGAGCAAACCCACCTTCGTCACCTACTGTGGTTGAAAGATTTTTAGAATTAATAAGATTTTTTAAATTTTGAATTACTAAAAAACATATTCTTATAGACTCTGAAAATGTTTTAGGGTTTTCTGGACGTATCATAAATTCTTGTATTCTTAATGAATTGTTAGCGTGCGCTCCACCATTAATTATATTCATAAGAGGTAAAGGAAGTTGATTGGCGTTAGCTCCACCCAAATATTTAAAGATTGGAACATTTTTACATATTGCTCCTAATTTACTAGTAGCAATAGATACGGCCAAAATAGAATTTGCTCCTAAATTACTTTTTTTTTTAGTTCCATCCAAATCAATTAAAGTTTTATCTATTTTTCTTTGATCAAAAATATCAAAATTACTTAAATTTTTTGCTATTGTTCCATTTATATTTTGGACAGCTTTAAAAACGCTTTTTCCTAAATAATTTTTATTTTCTTTATCTCTTAATTCAAATGCCTCATGAGCTCCCGTTGAAGCTCCAGACGGAACAGTTGCCGAAGCTGAATGACCATTATCAGAAAATACTTCGGCTTCAACTGTAGGATTTCCCCTACTATCAAAAACCTGACGGCTTTTAATATTAATTAATTTTGCCATTCTTTATAAGTTTGTCAATTTCAACAAGTTGTTTTAGTAAGTCTGGCATTTTTGAAAGGGGAACCATGTTGGGGCCATCGGATGGTGCGTTATCTGGGTCTTGATGTGTCTCCATAAAAACAGCCGCAACACCTACAGCTATAGCTGCTCGCGCAAGGTATTCAACAAATTCTCTTTGCCCTCCACTTTTATCACCCATACCTCCTGGTTGTTGTACTGAATGCGTTGCATCAAAAACTACTGGGTAACCGCTTTTTGCCATTATGGGTAACGATCTCATGTCAGAGACTAAAGTGTTATAACCAAAACTTGCCCCTCTTTCTGTTAATAAAATATTTTTATTACCTGAATCTTCTAATTTTTTTGTTACATTAACCATATCCCAAGGTGCCAAAAATTGACCTTTCTTAACATTTATAATTTTTCCAGTTTTTGCAGCAGCTATTAATAAATCTGTTTGTCTGCATAAAAAAGCTGGTATTTGCAAAACATCAACGTGATTAGCAATAATTTTACACTGTTCTATCGTGTGTACGTCCGTTAAGACTGGTATTTTTAAATCATTTCTTATTTTATCGAAAATAGGTAAAGATTTTTCTAAACCAGTACCTCTCTCTCCAGCAAGACTAGTCCTGTTTGCTTTATCAAAAGATGTTTTATAAATTAAGCCTATGTCAAGTTTTTTAGTAATTTCTTTTAGTTTTATAGCAATATCTAACGCATGTTTTTCATTTTCTAATTGGCAAGGCCCGGCAATTAAAGTAAAGCGACTAGTATTTGATATATTTAAACTTCCACACTTTATTATTTTTTGTTGCATTAGTTTTTACCTTTATTTTTTTGTGCAGCATTAATAAATGAAGCAAAAAGTGGATGAGGTTTAAAAGGTCTTGATTTAAATTCAGGATGGAACTGGACTCCCACAAACCATGGATGGTTTTTTAATTCAATAATTTCAGGCAGGGCACCATCTGGTGATAGAGCAGAAAAAATTAAACCTTTTTTTTCAAATTTATCTTTGTATTTTAAATTCACCTCATACCTATGTCTGTGCCTCTCTTGGATTTTATTAGTCGCATATATTTTTGAAATTAAGGATTTCTTTTTTAATACTGCATCATATAAGCCTAATCTCATAGTTCCTCCTAAATTTTTTTCACTTCCCTTAAATACTTTTTTTCCTTTTTGCCATTCTTCCAGCAATCCAACCACTGGTGTACAATTATTGCCAAATTCGCTTGTAGATGCATTTTTTATATTTAATAAGTTTCTAGCAGCCTCTATTATTGCCATTTGCATTCCAAAACAAATTCCAAAGAAAGGTATATTGTTCAATCTTGCGTATTTTATGGCAGCAATTTTACCTTCACTACCTCTTTTTCCAAAGCCTCCAGGTATTAGTACCCCAGACACATTTTTTAATAGTGATGGTAAATCTTTAATTTTTAAATGCTCTGAATCTATTCTTATAAGGTTTACTTTAAGATTATTTGAAATTCCTCCGTGCACCAAGGCTTCATCTAGTGATTTGTAAGCATCTTTTAAATTAACATACTTGCCTATAATTCCAATATTTACATTTTTCTTTGATTTTAAAACATTTGAGGTAATATTTTTCCACTTTAAAAGATTAGGAGATTTTTTATTTTTAACATTAAAAAATGATAAAACTCTTTCATCTAGCTTTTCCTTATGAAAGCTGATTGGAGCTTCATATATAGTTTTTACATCAATAGTTTCAATAACATTTTTGTAATCAACATTGCAAAATAAAGATATTTTTTTTCTTTCTTTTTTTGGAATATTTTTTTCTGACCTGCATATAATTATATCTGGCTGAATTCCTAAACTTCTTAATTCTTTAACTGAATGTTGGGTGGGTTTAGTTTTAAGTTCACCCGAAGTTTTTAGATAAGGGACTAAGGTTAAATGAATAAATAAACTATTTTTTTTACCTACATCATTTGAATATTGTCTAATAGCTTCAAGAAATGGTAAACTTTCAATATCACCAACTGTTCCACCTATTTCACATATTACAAAATCTTCATTTTTAATATCATTATGAATAAATTTTTTTATACGATCTGTTACATGGGGCACAACTTGAACAGTTCCACCCAGATAATCACCTTTTCTTTCTCTTTTAATAATATCACTGTAAATTGCACCTGTAGTTATGTTATCAGATTTCGTTGCAGAAATTCCTGTAAATCTTTCATAGTGACCAATGTCTAAATCTGTTTCTGCTCCATCGTCAGTTACAAAAACTTCGCCGTGTTGAAATGGACTCATTGTTCCTGGATCAACATTTAAATAAGGGTCAAGTTTTCTTATCCTAACTTTAAAACCTCTTAGTTGTAATAAAGCTGCAAGTGAAGCTGATGATAGTCCTTTTCCTAAAGATGATACCACGCCGCCAGTGACAAATATATATCGCGCCATGGAATAACAGTTTAGTTTATTTTAGGAAAAATACAAAGTTAAATTATTAATCAGACTTAGGAATAGTTGGCTCAGAAGACTCTTCTTTTTCCTCTATTATGTCCAAAACTGATTTTGTTGGTATTTTTTCATTAGATAAAATAGTTAACGTAATACTAGTTATTATAAATATAGCAGCTAAAAATGCTGTAGCTTTAGTAAAAAAATTTCCTGCAGATCTTGAAGATACGAAGCTATCTTGGGAAACTCCAAGACCTAACGCACCACCTTCTGATTTTTGAATTAGAATTACAATAACTAAAAGCACAGCTGAAATTATGTTAAAAGATAAAACTACATTTTCCATGAGCACTACTTATAGTAATTTTTTATTATATCAATAAATTTTTTCGATGATTGTGACGCTCCTCCTATTAAAAAACCACTTATTTCTGGAATTGATGAAAACACACTTATATTACGATCATTTACTGAACCACCATACAAAACTACAGGATGATTTTTTAAACTAAAATTTTTTTTATACTCTTTTATTATGAATTTAAAAGTTTTTCTTAAATCCTCTATTTTGGGAATTTTTCCTGTTCCAATCGACCAAATGGGTTCGTAAGCTATTATTATTTTATTATGGTTAAATTTCTTATTAATTGAAGATTTTAATTGTTTTCGCAAAACAGAAAATGTTTTACCATTTTTTTTCTGCAAATAAGATTCTCCAATACAAAATATTACAACTAAATTTTCTTTAATTGCTGAAGAAATTTTCTTTTTTAAAAGAAGATTGGTTTCGCCTTCTTTCCTATTCTCTGAATGTCCAATTATAACATATTTTGCTCCTACTTTTTTTAACATAGATGAACTAATAGAGCCTGTAAAAGGACCATACTTTTGTTCATGGTGGCAATTTTGACCCCCAATACTAATTAATTTAGATTTAAGTTTTTTATTAAAAAAACTAATCAAGGTACTTGGTACACATAAAATAATTTTGCTATTTTTATAATTTTTGGTGAATTTAGTATTAAAATTATGTATCTTTTTAATTATTTCTATAGAGCCATAATCACCAAACATTTTCCAATTACCAATGAAGTATTTTAATTCATTTGTCATGATTTAAAAATTAAACTATAGAGTATCTAAATATATAATAATAAACTACAATAATTTAAAGTAAAATGTTAGGATCATTTAGAAAATTTTCATCATCAATTTTTGCAAAAATATTTTTATTTTTAGTTGCAATACCTTTTGTTTTTTGGGGTATGGGAGACTTATTTAGTGGAGGAAACAAAAATACAATTGTAAGCATAGGAAAAGAAAAAGTTTCGTCAGAAAAATTTGTCGCATTTGTTAATAGATATACTCCCTCAGGTCAAAAAGTAAATGATTCTCACATTGAAAAAATGTTAGGTAATTTTATTGGTGAAAAATTGATTCTGAAAGAGGCAGAAAATTTAAATATTAAGGTTAGTGAAGATTCATTAGCTAAAATAATAAAAGGTCAAAAAAACTTTCAAAAAAATAATAAATTTTCAAGAACGGAATATGAAAAATTTTTATTGGAAAATAATTTATCTGCAGTTTTGTTCGAAGCAGAAGTTCTTAATCAAGAAAGAAAAAAACAATTATTAGACTTTATAAGTGGAGGCATCATCCCACCGAAATTTTTAATAAATACTAATTTCGATAAAATAAATCAAAAACGAAAAATTCGATCTTTAGATCTTAATATAATTTTTGATAAGAAGTTTAATTTTACTGACGATCAGATAAAATCATATTATGATGAAAATAAAGATTTATACAAAGAAAATTTTAAATCAATTAAATATAAAAAATTAAATCCTACAAATTTAATAGGAAACGAAAATATTAATGATTTATTTTTTAAAAAGCTAGACGAAATAGATGATTTTATTATTGAGGGAAAAAATTTAAATTTTATAATTGAATCATACAATTTGAAACCAGCCATATCTGAAATTATTAATGAGTCTGGAATAATAAAAAATACTAATAAAAAAAGTTTATTACCAGATGAAATATTTAAAAAGATTTTTAATATAGATGCGAATGATTCAACTAGTCTACTTGAAAGCAATGACGAATATTTAATTATTGAAGTTATAAGCAGTGAAATATTGCAAACAGAGTTAAATGCAAAAATTAAAAAAAAAATTACTGCTAAATTGATAAACGAAAATAAAAGGAAATTTATTTCAGAGCTGATAGCTAAAATTAATAATAAAAATTTTAATGAAATAGATTTTAAAAAATTTGCTGCAAAAGAAGATTTAACAGTTAAAGAAATTTTAATAAATAACAAAAATGACGATACTAATTTAAAAAAGAGTCTTATTGATCAAATTTATAAATACCCTAAAAATAATATAATAGTAGCAACTGGCTTAGATATGAAAGAAAGTTATTTGATTTACATAGATGAAATTGAAAATACAAGCATTGATGATAATTCCGAAAATTACAAAACTTATTATGATATTTCAAAAGTGAAAATGATAACTGATATATACAATACTTATGATTCTTATCTTAAATATAAGTATAATATAAATATAAATTATCAAGCTTTGGAAACTATAAAAAACTACTTTAAATGAACGTAAATATTAGTCTTGCAGAATTTAAAAAAAACCACAAAAATAAAAAAAATCAAATAATTTTTCAAAAAATCACATGCAAAAGCAATCACATTGTTGAAAATATAATTAATAATATTTTAATAAAAAAAAATAGTTTTATATTTGAGTCGGTCGAAAAAAGAAAAATTAGGGGCAGATATACAATTGTAGGATCCAATCCAGATAAAATTTGGGAATTTAATAAACAAAAAATTTACTCTATCCAAAATAATAAAAAAAAATTGATTAAAGGTGTGCCTTATTCTTACTTAAAAAAGATTATTGAAAATTTTAATTTCACTTCACCTAAAGGTTTGCCGCCACTATGCTCACTTCTTGCTGGTTATTTTTCTTATGATATTATTAGATATATTGAAAAAATTCCAGACAACAACTTGGATGACCTAAAAATACCTGACATAAGATTAATGAGACCAAAAAATATAATTATTTATGATAATTTACTAAAAAAAATTTACTTTATTATAAATTGTTATAGCGATGAAAAAATTAAAAATTACAACAATAATTATTTAATACAGCTAAAAAATATTGAATATCTTAAAAGTTTAACTTTCAATAATAAATTTTTTCCTATCAAAAAAATTAAAAAAATTAAAAAACCTTTAATAAAGTCTAATATTACAAAGAAAACATTTAAAAAAATAGTTTTAGAAGCAAAAGAATTTATTAAAAAAGGTGATATTTTTCAGGTGGTCCTAAGTCAAAGATTTGAATCTCGGTTAACAAAAAATCCTTTAGAAATATATAAGAAGTTAAGAATTGCTAACCCATCACCTTTCATGTTTTTTTTTAATTTTGAGGATTTTCAAATAATTGGAAGTAGTCCAGAAATTTTAGTAAGATTAAGAGGTAATAAAATAACTATAAGACCAATTGCTGGCACTAGACCCAGGGGCAAAAATCTTAAAAAAGACCTATACTACAAAAAACAACTTTTAAACGATAAGAAAGAACTTTCAGAACATCTTATGTTGTTAGACTTGGGAAGAAATGACGTGGGCAAAGTTTCAAAAATAAATACTGTAAAAGTTACTGAAAAATTTAAAATTGAAAAATATTCTCATGTTATGCATATTGTTTCAAATGTTGAGGGAGATTTTGATAAAAAACATTCCCTACTTGATACTATGCTTTCTGGTTTTCCTGCAGGAACTGTAACAGGAGCTCCAAAAATAAGGGCTATGGAAATTATTGATGAATTAGAAAAATCTAAAAGAAAAATGTATGCTGGTTCTATTGGATATTTTTCTGCAAATAAAAATTTTGACACTTGTATAGCTCTAAGAACCGCTCTTATAAAAAACAACAAATTTTATATTCAATCAGGCGCTGGTATAGTTGCTGATAGCGTTCCTGAAAAAGAATACATTGAGACTGTAAATAAAGCGAAAGCTTTAATTAACTCATTAAGCTAAATATGAAAATTCTTTTAATCGATAATTATGATAGTTTTACTTACAATCTCTATCATTATCTTTCATCTTTAAAATGTAAAGTTGATGTTTTCAGAAATGATAAAATTACAGTAAAAAATATTATAAAAAATAATTATAAAAAAATTGTAATTTCACCAGGTCCTGGTAATCCAGATCAATCTGGAAATTGTATAGATATAGTGAAATATTTTTATGAAAAAATACCTATACTAGGTGTGTGTTTGGGTCATCAAATTATCGGACAAGTATTTAATTCAAAAATTGTAATTGCGAAAAAATTAATGCACGGAAAAACTAGTATCATCAAACATAATGGTAAAGGTATTTTTAAAGGAATTAAAAAAACAATATCTGCTACAAGATATCATAGTCTAATAATAGATAGGAGACATTTTGGTAAAGATCTTATTATAACCGCTGAAACAAATGATAAAACAATTATGGCCATAATGCACAAAAAACATAATGTCCATGGTGTTCAATTTCACCCCGAAAGTATAAAGACGCTAGTTGGGTTAAAAATTTTAAAAAATTTTATAAATTATAAAAAATAATGAAAATATTTTTACAAAAATTACGAAGTAAAAAAAACCTAACCTTTAATGAAAGCAGAAATGCATTTGAAATTCTAATGAATGGGCAAGCTTCGGATGATGAAATATATGATTTTTTAACACTGTTGTCTAAAAAAGGTGAAGTTCCAGATGAAATAGCAGGAGGTGTTTATGTTTTAAGAAATAAATCAAAGAGAGTAAATATTAAAAATTGTATTGATACTTGCGGTACTGGTGGAGATGGTAAAAATACATTAAATATTTCAACTGCATCTGCTTTATTGCTAGCCAGCTTGGGCATTAGAGTTGCCAAACATGGTAATAAAGCGGTTTCTTCAAAATGTGGTTCAGGTGATGTTTTGGAAAAATTAAAAATAAAAATTAACCTAGAGCCAAAAGAAGTAGAAAATCAAATAAATAAATATAATTTTGGTTTTATGTTTGCTCCAAATTATCATAGTGCAATGAAATACGTGGGACCAACAAGAAAAAAAATTGGAAAAAAAACTATATTTAATATGATTGGACCATTAAGCAATCCAGCGCTTGTTGAGAGACAAGTTGTTGGAGTGTTTGATAAAAAATTACTTAAAATATTTGGTAATGCACTAAAAAATCTTAATATTAAATTTGCATGGATAGTAAATAGTGAAGATGGTCTTGATGAAATATCACCTTATGCTAAAACAAATATAATACAGATAAAAGACAATAAGATTTCTGAAATATTAATTGATCCAAAAGATTTAAATATCAATGCGCAAGGTTTTGATAATTTACTGGGTAATGATGCTGAGTTTAACGCAAATAAAATGATTGATATATTTAAAGGTGAAGATAATGATTTTTCTAAGGCTGTTTGTCTAAATGCTGCTGCTGGACTAATTGTTGCAGAAAAAAATTTTAATTTTATTGATGCTTATAAAAATGTTAGACAGCATATATTGAGTGGAAAAACATATAAACATATAAAATCTCTTCAAAATAGCTAACATGAATATATTAGATAAAATAATAATTAAAAAAAAAGAAAAATTAAAAAAATTAAAAAAAAATATCTCTATAGGATCGTTAGAGGAAACTATTAAAGAAAATAATTCTTTTATTGATTTTAAGGGAAAAATTCAAAGAAACCTTTTTAATGGAAAAATTTCACTTATTGCTGAAATAAAGAAATCAAGTCCTTCTGCTGGTGTTATTATAAAAGATTATGACCCTGTAAAATTAGCAATAAAATTTTACGAAAATAAAGCTACCTGTCTATCTGTTCTCACTGAAGAAGATTTTTTTCAAGGTAATTTAATTCATTTATATAAAATTAAGCAAAAAATAAATCTACCTGTTTTATGTAAAGATTTTTTTATAGACCCATTTCAAGTTCATTTGGCAAAAAGTTATGGAGCTGATGCAATTTTAATTATTCTTGCTGCCGTAACTGAAGATCTGGCTAACAAACTATATGAAAGTGCTTTAAAATTAGATATGTCAGTAATTATTGAAGTGCATACAAAGGAAGAGGCTAAAAGTTCTTTAGATTTTAATGATGCGTTAATTGGGATTAATAATAGAAATCTAAAAACATTAAAAACTTCCATCAATACAACTTACGACATTCATGATATTTTAATAAATCACAATGGTCCGTTGATATCTGAAAGTGGAATCAAAACAAAAAAAGAACTTTTAGAAATTTCTGAAAATACCAAAGTTAAAACTTTTTTAATCGGTGAATCACTTCTAAGAAACTTAGACAAAAACTCAATTTTTTCAGTACTTTGATTAAATAAACCCCTATTTTAAAGGCTTTTTACCCCTTGAACTATTAAAGGAACTTTTATAGAACATTAGATGTACGATATTTGTTCTATGCTAACTAAAAAACAAAAAAACCTGCTTTTATTTATAAATAAGAAGTTAAGATCAACTGGCATCTCTCCTTCTTATGAAGAAATGAAAAATTCATTAAATTTAAAATCAAAATCTGGAATTCATAGACTTATCTCTGCATTAGAAGAAAGAGGATTTATTAGAAGATTAGCTCACAAAGCTAGGGCTCTTGAAGTTTTAAAGTTGCCTGAAACTGCCGGCGCAAATGATATTTATAATTCTTTTTCACCAAGTGTAATTCAGGGAGGGCTGGATAAAGAAAAAAATAATGATAAATTTAATGAAATTCCTGTATTAGGTAAAATCGCAGCGGGCACACCTATAGAAGCAATACAAAATGAAGTTAATAAAATTGTAATCCCTGAAGAATTATCTAAAAATGGTGAACATTTTGGATTGAAAGTTTCTGGAGACTCTATGATTGATGCTGGAATAAATGATGGCGACACAGTAATTGTTAAAAAAGCTGATACAGCTAATAATGGTCAAATAGTAGTCGCATTAATTGATGACCACGAAGCTATGCTTAAGAGAATACGAAAAAAAGGTAAAGTTGTAGCTCTAGAAAGTGCAAACAAAAGATATGAAACAAAAATTTTTGGACCAGACAGAGTAAAAGTTCAAGGTATTCTAGTATCTTTGTATAGAAACTTCCAATAAAATAGTTTATTAATAATTTATGAGTTTAGTAGCAACAAGATTTGCTCCATCTCCAACAGGGCCATTGCATATAGGTGGTGTAAGAACTGCTTTATTTAATTGGCTATTTTCAAAAAACAATAAAGGTAAATTTTATTTGAGAATTGAAGATACAGATAAAGAAAGATCAAAGGATGAATTTAAAAATCAAATTATACAATCTTTAGAATGGATCGGGATAAATCATGATGGAAAAGAATATATTCAATCCAAAAATATAAATAAACATGTGGAAATAGCTAATCAACTTTTAAAAAAGGGTTTTGCCTATAAATGTTATTGTTCTGAAAAAGAAATCGAAGAACAAAAAATAAAAGCTAAAAAAAAAAATATGCCTTATGTTTATAATAGAAAATGGAGAGATGTTAAAGATTTGGAAATTCCAAAAGATGTAAAACCAGTGATAAGATTCAAAAGTAAAATAAGCGGAAGTAATCTTGTAAAAGATTTAGTTCAAGGTGAGGTAAATATTTCAAATTCTACAATTGAAGACTTTATAATACTCCGCAAAGATGGCTCTCCCACGTACCAACTTTCAGCTGTTGTTGACGATCATGAAATGAATATTACACATGTAATAAGAGGTGATGACCATAAAATAAATACTTTTAAACAAAAACAAATATATGAAGCTATGAAATGGGAACTACCCAACTTTGCTCACATTCCATTAATACATAGTAAAGAAGGTAAAAAACTTTCAAAACGGGATAATGCTTCTACTCTTTCAGATTATATCAAAATTGGTATACTTCCAGAGGCTTTAAGAAATTATTTACTACGTTTAGGTTGGTCTTACAAAGATAAAGAAATCTTTAATTTAGAAGAAAGTATACGATGCTTTAACTTAGCAGGCATTGGGAAATCTCCATCAAAACTAGACATGGATCGAATTTTGTCAATTAATGAACATTACATTAAAAATCTTGATGAAAGTGAATTATTTAAAAAATTGAAAAATTATGCTGAAAAATATAAAAAAAAAATTGAACATAAATATGAAAAAAATTTAATCTCATCAATTCATTTTCTCAAGAATAAGGCTAAAAAACTCGAAGATATATATCAAAACGCTCAGTATATTATTAATGAAAAAATTACAATTAGTGATCAAGATTCAAAACTATTAGACAGCATATCTAAAAAGGTCATAAAAGATTTTTTAAATGATTACGAAAAGTTAGATAAATTAGACAAAGAAAGTTTAGAAAAGGTTATAAAATCTTTAATAAACAATAATAATACAAATTTTAAAGGTATTGGACAGCCATTAAGAATAGCTTTAACTGGATCAAAGTTTGGTCCAGGGATATATGATATTATTTTATCACTTGCTAAAGATGACGTGGTAAAAAGATTAAAGATTGTCGATTAATATAGATGAGGCTAGCATAGATGACTTTTCAGTTTTAAGCTCTTTAATTATAGTGTGAATATTTAATAATTGTTTTTTTAATTCTTCTTTATTATTCAAAAGTTTATCTACTTTATTAAAAATATTTTTTGAATTACATTTTGATTGAAGTAATTCTGGGATAATTTCATCATTTGCAGCGATATTAATAATGTTTGCAAATCGCACTTTTGCTAACATTTTAACAATAAAAAAATTTACAACATTCATTTTATAAATAATAACAGAGGGGACATTAGCTTTACAAATTTCTAGAGAAATTGTTCCAGATTTAGAAACAGCAAATATTGATGATTTTAAAATTTCTGTTTTTATTTTTTCATCAGATATTGCTCCACAGTTTTTAAAACCCTTGCTGAGGAGTAAAGTTTGAATTTTATGAACATACTCAGATGTGCAGTGAAAAACAAAAAAGAAATCATTATATTTTTCATTCATCATTTTTATAAAATTTATTAAAATAGGAAATAAAATATTTATTTCTGACAATCTGCTTCCAGGAAAAATAGAGAAAATTTTTTTATTTTCTTTAATGATTTGACTAAGATCTACTTTAGTTTTTCTATCATTCTCTAACAAAGGGTGTCCAACAAAAGTCGAATTTATTTTTTCTTTATCAAAATATTTTTTTTCAAATGGAAAAAGTAATAACATATGATCTAAGAATTTAAGCTTCTTTACTCTATCTTTGCGCCAAACCCAAACTTGAGGTGCAACAAAATGAATTATTTTAATGTTGGGGTTCTTTTTTTTTACTTTTTTACCTACACGTAAAGTAAAGTCTGGACTATCTACCGAAAATAAAATGTCTGGTTTAAATTTAATTATCTCTTTTGTTGTTTCGTTTATTTTTTTTTTTATTTTAAAAAGATTTAGGAAAACACTTGTAAATCCAAGATAAGTAATTTTTTTTATGTCATAAAGAGATTTGATACCTTGAGATTTTAAATACTCACCTCCAACAGATAAGTATTCAATATCAGATCTTGAGTTTTTAAGTTCAGCAATAACTTTTGAGGCTAATTTATCTCCTGATAGTTCTCCAGTTAATACAAATATTTTTTTCATTTAATCATAATAAACATCTTATTTTTATTAGCAAAAGTAATACATTTTTTTTGTTCTAAAAAAACATTTTGCTTACTTTTTAAAACTATTCCATTCAAACCAGCTGATTTGCATTGGGATAAAGTTTTTAATCCAACTGATGGTAAGTCTATTCTTAGATCTTGTTTTTTTTTGGGAAATTTAACTAAAACACCTTTATTTATAAATTTTTTATTTTGACATTTTCTTAACATTTTTTCTGTTCCACCTTTACCTTCAATAGCAATAATCTTATTGTTTCTTACAACAACACCTTGACTAAAATTATGTTTTCCTAAGTTTTTTAATGTTTTGATTGCTTTTTTAATATCTATTTGATCATGTTTATTGGGTTTTATTTTAGAATAATTACCTTTTTTTAGAGTTAATTCTGGATTAAAAGTTAATGAACTGGTTGTATTAATTTTTTCTTCTTTTAAAATTTTTATTATCTCCTTCAAGATAGCGGCATCACCAAGTCTAGAATTTTTAATAATTCTTGGTATATAATAAATGCCTTTAAGATCTAATTTTATCTTAGAAAAATTTGGTTTATTTACTTTCCCTGCAAATAAAACTTTTTTACACTTATTTTTTTTTATTAAATTAATTATTTTTCCAAACTGGCCTATGGATGCCTTATGTGAGTATTTAATATTTTTAAAAATATTTTTTTTACTAAGATCAATAATAAAATATTTTTTTCTTTTTTTTATTACTTTTTTTAAAACTTCTTTGGGAAAGTCTGTATCACCAAATATAAGACCGATCATTTTATTCTTTAGTTAAAGGTAAACAAATAGGTCTTTTTTTATCCTTCAAAATAAAACTTGTAACTTCTTTAACTAAATTATTTTCTTTATACTCTCCATTAATCTTACTTACACTTTCATGTAGGTTGCTTGATGAAAAAATCTTTTTATAAGCGTCCCCCAATTCAATAATTTTTTTATTTTCATATTTATTTCTTCTTAATCCAATTAAATTTAAACCCTTTAAATAATTTCTATTTCCGAAAGATAGACCAAATGGGATTACATCCTTGAGTACGCCTGTCATACCTCCAATCATGGCTAATCTTCCTATTCTTGTGAACTGTTGAACAGCTGAATTTCCTCCAATTATAACGCCGTCTTCAATAATTGAATGGCCACCTAAAGGTACATTATTAGCTATAACTACATTGTTGCCCACTTTACAGTCGTGTGCTACGTGAGAACAAATCATAAATAAACAATTATCTCCAATTGTTGTTATACCTCCACCGCTTTCGGTGCCTGGGTTTATAGTAACATATTCTCTTATGGTATTATTTTTACCTATTATCAAATAACTTTTTTCCCCTTTAAATTTTAAATCTTGAGGTGTAGTGCCTAGGCTCGCAAAGGGAAATATTTTTGTTTTTGATCCAATTTTTGTATTACCTGATATATTTACATGTGAGTGTATTTCAACATTATCTTCTATTTCAACGTCTGGTCCAATAATTGAATATGGACCTATTTTAACATTGTTAGAAATTTTAGCTTTTTTATCTATGATGCTAGTTTTATGAATCATTCAATATTATTTTCTATCAACAATAGTTGCCGACCACTGAGCATCAGCCATTTTCTTTCCTTCTACTTTTGCGATGCCTTTATACTTCCAAACTCTCCCGTGGGATCTAACTGCTTCAATATCTAGAAGCAATTCACAATCAGGTATAACAGGATTTCTAAATCGCGCTTTCTCTACACTCATCAAATAAACCAGTTTATTTTCGTACTCTTTGGGGTCTATTCCATAAGCAGTTAAAGCAGCGGCTGCTTGGCCAAATGCCTCAACAATGAGAACACCGGGCATTACTGGTTGATCAGGAAAATGACCCTGAACATAAAAAGATGTTTTTTTTACATTAACTATTGCAGTTGCAGACTTTAAATGAACTATATTTACAAGCTTATCTATTAATAGCATTGGTTCTCTGTGTGGCAACAAATTTTCTATTTTCTTTTTATCTATTGAATCTTTTGCCATTTATTTTTTAAGTTTTATAAATTTTCTTAGTGATACAGCAGGATAACCCATAACTTGTTCATTATCTTCAATATCGTTTATAACACCACTTCCTCCACCTATTTTTACGTTATTACCAATTTTAAGATGACCAGATATTCCGGCTTGCCCTCCTATAACCACATTATCACCTAATATTGAACTTCCAGCAAAACCTACTTGCCCAGCTATCATACAATTTTTACCAATTTGGACATTGTGGGCTACATGAACTTGATTATCTAAAAAAGTATTTTTTCCTATTATCGTATTAGAAAGTGAACCTCTGTCAATTGTACTGTTAGCTCCAATTTCAACTCCATCTTCGAGAATAACTTTGCCGATATGTGGTGTTCTAATATTGCTGCTTTTGCTTGGTATAAAACCAAAACCTTTAATTCCAATTTTTACTCCGTCTTGAATATTAACATTATTTTTAATTAAAGAATTTCTTATTGTAACGGAAGAACCAATAATACAATTATCTCCAATGATTACATTGCTTTCAATAATACTATTACTACCAATATATGAATTTTTTCCTACTTTTACATTTTTTCCAATTAAAACATTTTTGCAAAACACAACATTCGGGTAAAACTTCGCTAATTCTTCTGAATTTACTAAATTTTCATCAGGGATATCAATGTCAGCTTTAGGATAAAACATTTTGGATACTTGGGTAACGGCGAACAAAATATTTTTTACATTAATTTTAATACATTTTTTAGGTAAAAACTTTGAAAGATTAGGCGATGTAATACAAGCTGCAGCAGAAGTTTTTAATGATAAATTCTTATATTTGCTTGAATTTAAAAATGTCATATCCAGTTGACTGGCATGATCTAAAGATTCAAAATCATAAATTTGCAAATCATTAATTTCGGGTAAATTTTCAACTTGTCCAATAGATTTAACTATTTCCATTAAAGGGAATGGTCCCTTTTTTTCGAAAAACTGATTTGATCCCATTTTATTTTAAATTAAGTGATGGAAGCTCTTTATTTAATTTTTCTACTATTGTTTCTGTAATATCAATATTTGCTGCACCGCCTGCAGTATACTTCTTATCTATCACTACAGAAATACCATTTTCAGTAATATAGGAATTCAAAATTGGATCAATTTTATCTAATAATAGTTCTCTTGCTTTAGCTCTTTTTTTGGTAATATCATCTAATACGCTTCTTCTATCGCTTTGATATTTTAAGACTTTACTTCTTAATACATCAGATTTCTTTTTATAATCTTCTTTTGAAATAGTTGTTTTTTGACCTAGCAAATCTTTCTCATCTTCTTTTAGTTTTTTTTCTTCTTTTTCAAATTTACTTTGATTGTCTTTAAATGTTTTTTTCAAAAAATCTTGCGCACCTTTTCCTGCCTTACTACTATTTAGAATATATTTCATATCAATCACAACTACTTTTTGTTCTGCGTTAGCATTAATACTAGTAAATAAAAGTATTGTAATTACAAAAAATTTTACAAAATGTTTCATTAAAATGATGTCCCTAATCTAAAGTTAAAAAATTGAGTTTCGTCGTTTTTGTGTTTTTGAATGTCTTTAGCAAGTGTAAAGCTTAAAGGTCCAATTGTCGTATATACTTCAGCTGAAAGACCCACTGCAGTTCTCCATTTGTTTGTTTCATCTATAGTAGAGTTATAATCCACACTCCATACATTGGCGTTATCCATAAAGAGGCTTATATCTGTTCTTGTTTCTTCTGGCAATAGATTAGGTAATTTAGCTTCAAAACTTAATGCCGCAACATAATTTCCCCCTACAAAATCATCGCCATCTTTAGGCCCTACGTTTCTAAGTTGAAATCCTCTCAATCTACCTTGTGGTATATGTAATCTACTAGTCATTCTTACATCATCACCACCAACCCCAGTAACTGTTCTGCCATATAATTTAGCAGAACCTATAATATCTTCTGAAAAACCATGGTATGAAGAAATATCAATACCATTCATAAAGGATGAAGTGTCCTGAACTATTGGAATAGATTGAGTAAATCTAGTTCTAGTTCCCGCTGTAGGTTCAAAACGTTGATTTCTTTTATCTGAAGTTACAGAATATCCAAAATCTAGGTTTGCAAAAGATCCGTCCATTTTTTGTAGAGATGTAGATGCACTTTTTTGCACTTCTACTTTTTCTAAAACTAAACTAATTTGTGGCGAAAAATATACGTCCTGATATTGCTCAAACTCTGTACCTATGTTAAAACCTGTTCTTGTACTCTCATAACCAGAACTTTCTACTAGATCTGAATTAGAAATATCCAATCCTGCATAAACAGAATTATTTGTGTAATTATAATTTGGATTAGTTATATTAAAATTACCACTTAATTTAGTAGTAGATATATTTATACCAGTATTTAACTGTATTCCTTTTCCCAGCCAGTTATTTTCACTAACTGAAAACATCATAGAAGTTCCATCTGTTCCCACTCCAGCTCCTGCAGCAATCTCACCTGTTGCTCTTTCAACAACTGATAGTTCTAAAACTTTCAAATTAGGAGATGATCCTTCGGTAATAGTTTGTTCCACAGAACCAAATATGTTTCTTGCTTTAAGTCTATTAATTGATTTTTGAATTAATAAAGCACTGTAAGGGTCTCCTTCATCTACTAATAATTCTCCTCTAATAACAGAATCGTTAGTAACATTATTTCCAACTATATTTACTCTTTCAATTGTAAATTTCTCACCTTCAAAAATTCTCACTACTACATCGATATTATTGTCAGTATCACTTGGAGTTTCTGTTACTCCGTGATTAATAAACTGTAATTCTTTTTGCTGACTTAATTCATCAATTTTTTCCATTATTTTAGTTAGTTCTGATTGCGAATAATATTCTCCCACCACTTTTACAAATTCTTTTTCTAGCGGTAAAAATGCTTCTTTGTCTAACTCTGGTGCTACATCTAGAGATATTTTGTTAAACTTGTATCTTGTTCCGGCGTTTAGAGTATAAGTTAGTATGAAACCTGATCCTTCTGAATATTCAACATTGCTTGAAGTAACATCAATATTATAATAACCTTTGTTTTTATAATAATTCTTTAAAAGTCTTTTATCTAATTCTACTCTTTGTTTATTTAAATATACATTTTTTGATAAAATCTTCCAAAATTTAGATTCTTGTGAAGTTATAATATCCCTTAATCTTTTGTCTCTAATTTTTTTCTCTCCAAGAAAATAAATTTTAGATATTTCGGCTTTTTCGCCTTTGTCTAAAGTATAAATTAGATTAACTCTATTTTTCTTTAATTTTTCTATATCTAAATCAATTTTTACGAAATAAAAACCTAGCTGTCTGTAAAACTCTTTTATTTTGTTAATATCAGATTTTACAAAAGCATTTAAAAAAGATGTATTCTCTCTCAAAGTTAAAAATCCAATCATCGCCTCTTTATACTTGTCGGCTTTTTCACCTTCAAAAGTAACAGAGCTAATTAAAGGGTTTTCAGTTACTGAAATAACCATTACACCATTTTTTAATTCAACGGATATATCGTCAAAATAATTTGTGTCGTAAAGTTTTTTAATTAATTCATTTATATTTTGAGATTCAAAATTTTGTCCAATCGTAATATCTCCAAAAATAAAGACTGTTTCAGCTGAAATTCTTTGATTTCCTTTTACTTCAACTTTTGTAACTACTTCAGAATTTGAAAACGAAGTAAATACAAAAAAAAATGTAATAACTGCAAAAAATATTTTGTGTAAACTCTTCATATACATCATCTAACACACATAGTCATTGTTTTCAATCTAGCCCATTTATCTACAGATTTAATATTGTTTGTCGAATTTGGTTTCTTTTTAGCATATTTTTTGAATTCTTTATCTTTAAAAATCTTATTAATTATACTTACAATGTCAATAAAGCTAATTTTTCCTTTTAAAAACATGTTTACGCACACTTCATTTGAGGCATTTACTATAGTTGGGGTGGATGCCCCTAAATTAAGACATTTTTTTATTAATTTCACCGAAGGAAATTTTTTTATATCAACTTCAAAAAAAGAGGATTGATTTAATTTTTTAGTATCGATTGTTTTAACATCTGGATAAAAATTTTTTCCCTCATATAAAATATTAGATATTGGTATTTTCATATCTGAATTATATAAAATCATTTTTATTAATCCATTTTTGAATCTAATTATAGAGTGAATATAAGATTGTGGATGAATAACTACTTTATATTTATTTTCATTAAAATTAAAAATTTTACAAGCTTCGATTACTTCAAAAACTTTATTCATAAGATTTGCAGAATCAACAGAAATTTTTTTTCCCATTTTCCAATTGGGATGTTTTGTTGCTTGGTTGGGTTTAACATTCTTCAAGCTATTAATTTTATTTTTCAAAAAAGGACCGCCAGAAGCTGTTATTATTATTTCTTCAATTTCATCATCTGTATAACCTTTAGTTAACTCAAATATAGAAAAGTGTTCTGAATCCACGGGGTAAATTTTTGTTTTATATTTTTTAATAGATTTTGATAAAATTTCCCATCCACAAATAATTGCTTCTTTGTTTGCAATTGCTACAGTTTTGCTAAACCGTATAGAATCTAGTGTTGGTTGTAATCCTGCAACACCAACAATTGACGCCATAGTAAAATCAACCTTTTTAGAAATTATATTGTTAATTGAAATATTTCCACAATAAACTTTAGTTTTTGTTTTTTTTAAACTATTTTTAACGTTCAAATAGTAATTCTTATTCACAATTAAAACATTTTTAGGTTTAAAAATTTTAGCTTGAGTAATTAATTTTTTATAATTATTATTTGCCGTTAAAAGTTCAATAGAAAATTTTGATTTTTTTTCTTTAATAACATTTAGCGTAGATGTTCCTATCGACCCTGTAGAACCTAAAATTACTATGCTTCTTTTTTTTTTCATTAAATAAATCTAAAAAAATTTAAAATTCCCACAACAACAAAAACAAAAAGTAGACCATCAATTCTGTCTAAAATTCCACCATGTCCTGGGAGGATATTACCAGTATCTTTAATTTTATTTTTTCTTTTAAAGTAGGACATAGTAATGTCTCCAAATTGACAAAATGCAGAAATTAATAAAGATATAAAAATATTTTTTAAAGATAGAAAAAATAAATCAATATTTAAAAAATTAAATAAAACTAAATTAAAAATATAAATTGGCAAAAGAGAAAATATAAATGAACCTGCCATTCCTGAATAAGTTTTATTTGGGCTTATTTTTGTAATTTTCTTACCTCCAATTATTTTACCAAATAAATATCCTCCTATATCTGAAAAAAAACATACAAAAAGTACCCACAAGAATATTATATGATTTTCTAAATTTTCTCCTCTAAGTAAGAAAGCAAATGCAAAAGATATAATTATAAAAAAATATCCAATCACTGTTGTCACTGAATATTTTTTTATATTTAAATTAAACCATTCATATATTGAAAGTGATAAAATTATA
>Ga0114997_10000698_pt1 | contig 27985 bp, 29 predicted proteins | sample ArcticOcean_MG_C_2_FD_87045 | JGI IMG/M metagenome (GOLD analysis project Ga0114997, IMG submission 87045) | Marine microbial communities from western Arctic Ocean - ArcticOcean_MG_CB4_136 | ecosystem: Environmental > Aquatic > Marine > Oceanic | place: Arctic Ocean: Canada Basin | collected... | reverse complement strand
GGAGATGTTAAACCTTTTCTTTTTGGACGACTTAGGTCTATACCTTTATTTTCTTCGGCTTTTCTTTCTGCATCAGAAGCACTCTGTTTATTAATCATTTCTTTAATTTTTTCTTTAAAAATGGGTATATCTGCTCCACTTTTTAAATTATTTTTATCATATGAATTTTTTTCATCATTTGACATATTTTTAGTAATAGTGTTGTATGTATTCTCCAATGTTCTTTGATCAATACCATTTTTAAGTGCTTCAGCATATAATACAGGATGTTTATTTATCCAACCACGTAAAGCACCTCCTTTCATAAGACGTTTTTTCCTGTTTTTAAGAGTTTTTCTTTTCAAGTCCAAATGTCTTTTTCTAAAGCTTCTTCTATATATTTTTCGTTTTTTTCTTCTTTTAGGCAACTTCTTAGATTGGTTCTTAGTCCTTTTTATTTTATTGTATCTTTTTTTAGTTATAAGCATATATATACATATTTCGATATTTTTTTTATTATATAGATATATTAATGAGTTGTATTTCACCAATTAATATTGCAAACATAACAAAGCCGTGCACAACAGGTTGTAGTTATAAATATAATTATGGAAAATCAAGTTGTGTTTTAGTTAATAAAGGGACATATGTTCAAATTCAACTTGATTCATCCAATACCGTATCATTTAATGACGCTAATTATACACTAAGCGAAGCTAGAATTTATAAACCATCACTTCATACGTGGGATGGAATACATACTGATGCGGAGTTAGTTCTAAATCACGCTGGAGCAGGTAATAATATGTATATTTGTATCCCCATTAAACAAATGAATGGTAAAGGTGACACAGCCACTTGGTTTAATAAATTTATGCGACATATTCCCACAACTACAAATTCTGGAGAAAACATAACAGGAGTTAATAATTTTACTTTAAATACTGTAGTGCCTCAGGGTCCTTATTATTACTATACAGGAACATCACCGTGGTGTAAAACTTCAGATACAGGTGGGCCGTCAAATAAATTAATAGTCTTTTCAAAAAATCAGTCTATTACCATGACAGAAAGTGATTTTAAAAATTTACAAAGAATTTCAAATAGCAATCAACCTATAAGAGAATCATTAGGAGATACATTTTTCAATTCTGTGGGAACACAAGAAGGACCATCTGGTGGTGGATCGAAAAGAAATACAGATGTGGTCGATTGTGTGCCTGTTTCAATTGATGGCACAGAACTTATCGGAGATGCTGCAGCATATGATAAAAAGCCTGATACACCTTCTATGTCATTTAATAAAATTCCTCCTTGGTTTTGGACTGCTGTTGCTATTATAGCCGGTATTTTAGTTTTATTTATTCTTTATTTTATAGTTTCTAAAGGATTGGATGCTAGTAAAACGGGTGGCAGCACACCAACTAGAGTTTCATCATCATCGACGAAAAGAAATTAAATTAAATTTTTACTATATATAATTTAATTTAATTTGGCAGCATCATGGAGTTTAGATTGAGTTGGCTTAAATGACGGGTTTGTCAAAATGGGAGCAGCTTCTTGTGGAATCATCTCAGAAACAATTTGTTCCTCAACAGTGACAGGAAATTGATTCATAGCAGATAAATGACCTGATTTTTTGGCTTCAGTAGGAATAAATTTCATTACAGCTGGTCCAATATTAGAATTGCCGGAGGAACGTCTAATAAGTTCATAAGCGGCAAGCAATGACAGAGCGCAAAGAATTGGTTGTTTACTTGTGCACATTGAAAGAGCAATTACAACAATAATTATTTTACCCACGATAGTATCAACAAGCTCTGCAACAGGTGAAGGGACTTGGATATCCAAAACAATAAAAACGGCTAAAAGGACCATTAAAACAAGATAATGCTGGTCTTTTTTAAGTAATTTGTTAAAACTAGACATATATCATAAGGGTAGATTTTTTCTTATTAAAATTGAAAAACAATCTAAAAATGGATAAACACATTATATTAAGTATGAGTGAAATTGCAACATATATGGGACCTAAAGGTTATTCGATAAAAAAAGAATATATTAGTATAGAAGAACAACATCAAATAAGAAAAGAATTAAATGTTATGCCATTTGTTCCTAAAAGTTCTATGTCCAAACCTCACCCCTTTCCGGTATACAGAGAATCTCCTAAAAAAATATATGTTCCTAGATTTTATGGATTAGAAACATATGGTCAACCAGATAAAATAACTATTAATGATGGTGATAATATCAATATCGATTTTATTGGTGATTTGAGAGATTTTCAAAAGCCAATAGTTACAAAATATATAAATTACGTTGGTGAAAGTGGTGGTGGTTTACTTGAAGTTCCTTGTGGAAGAGGCAAAACGGTTATGGGATTATATATAATATCGCAATTGTGTAAAAAAACACTAATAATTGTTCATAAAGAATTTCTTTTAAGACAATGGATTGAAAGAATACAACAATTTTTACCTGGTGCACGCGTAGGCAGAATTCAAGGAGAAATTCTTGACATACAAGATAAAGATATAGTAATTGGTATGCTACAATCATTAAGTATGAAAGATTATCCAAATAGCATATTTTCAAGTTTTGGATTTACATTGATTGATGAATGTCATCATATAGGAGCTGAGGTATTTAGTAGGTCATTATTTAAAATTGTTACGCCTTATATGTTGGGATTATCTGCTACAATGGATAGAAAGGATAATTTATCTAAAGTATTTAAGATGTTTATTGGTCCAATTGTTTATTCTGAACAACGTAAAGGTGGGGATGATGTTTTGGTAAGAGCTATAAATTATTCTCATAAAGATGAAGAATTTGGACAACAAGTCTATAATTTTAAAGGACAAGTTCATTATTCAATAATGATTAAAAAATTATGTGAATTTAATTTTCGTAGTGAATTTATTATTAAAGTGTTATCTGATTTAATGAAAGAAAATTCAGAGCAACAAATTATTGTGTTGGCTCATAATAAAAGTTTATTGGCTTATTTGCACGATGCCATTAAACATAGAAATATTACATCTGTTGGATATTATGTAGGAGGAATGAAAGAAAAAGATTTGAAAATAACCGAGACGAAAAAAATAATTATAGCAACTTATGCGATGGCTGAAGAAGGCTTGGACATTAAAACATTAACTACGTTAGTAATGGCAACTCCAAAAACAGATGTAAGACAGGCTGTGGGACGAATATTGAGACAAAAGCATAACAAACCTTTAATTGTTGATATAGTAGATCAACACGATATATTTTCCAGACAATGGTTGAAAAGAAAACGTTATTATAAAAAACAAAAATATAAAATAGTATCTACAGATGTCGACGATTATAAGAAAAAAAAATGGATTACCTTATTTGAAAATGGTAAGGTAAAAAGACAACAAAAACAAAAAGTTACACAAGAAAATAAATTTGTTCAAGGAGTATGTATGATATCAGATGATTAAATAGTAATTAAAATCATATTTTATAAAATTTATGATTTTAAAATTTATTGACTCACACCTTTATCAAGAACAGGAGAAGGTCCTCCGTTTCCCGTAAAGTGATTATAGTTATCTACACAATTAATCTGTCTTGCATAACTTCCTGGTCCTGTTGCCCAAGGAACCGGTCCAGGATTGGGTTGAGCATATCCTGGCGTGTTTGGAACATTACTTTGATATTGAGAATATCCTCCCTTTTGCACATATCTTCTTTTTTTGGTGCGTCTACGTTTTCGTTTATGATGTTTTTTAGTTCTTTTTTTTCGGTGTTTGCGTCGTGTTTTGCGTCTACCACCGCCTTGGGCACAACTATTAGCATTATAAGGAGTTTCTAATGGACGTCCCGACCCAGCAAACAATAAATTATCCTTTCCACTTGTGTAACCATAACCTGGCCTAAGATTGTTATTAACAGCTGGAGGATTATTGACTAACATACTATTGCTATTTACATTAGCTGGCACTAAGGCCAAACCACCACCGTGTTGTACTCCTGCTCCCATTCCTGACTCACGTGCTGTGCCACAGTTACTGTATGAAGAAAATGGCATTGAACCGTAACCCATCCCGTCTGATGCAGCCTGGGCGGCATCAGCTTTAGTAAAACCATAACCTCCACCGTGTTGAACTCTTTTACATTCAATTGTAACCTTGTTCTTGTTATTTTTATTGTTCTTGTTATTTTTGTTATTCTTGGTATTGTTCTTGTTATTATTCTTGTTATTTTTGTTATTCTTGTTATTATTTGTCTTGTTGTTCTTTTTGTTGTTATTGGTCTTGTTATTCTTGTTATTTTTGTTATTCTTTTTATTGGTCTTGTTATTTTTGTTATTCTTGTTATTTTTGTTATTCTTGTTGTTGGTCTTGTTATTTTTGTTATTCTTGTTGTTCTTGTTATTGGTCTTGTTATTTTTGTTATTCTTATTGTTCTTTTTGGTGTTATTCTTTTTGTTGTTGGCGTTATTCTTTTTGTTGTTGGCGTTGTTCTTTTTGTTGTTGGCATTGTTCTTTTTGTTGTTGGCATTGTTCTTTTTGTTGTTTGCCCCACCTTTTTGGCTACATACACTTGTTCCATTACAGCCTACACCAGCGGCACACCCTTTATTACTAGGCAATGACGGTACTGGACAATGTTGGTTTGGTGCATTAGTTCTGAATACATTTTGTAATAAATTCATATATATTATTGTATTATTATTTTTCTACGCACTTAATCTCTCTAATTTGAGTAATAGGTTTGTCTGGAGTAGGTTCAATGGGTTTCCATAATTTAAATTTATGATAATATGTAAAAGATATTTTGATTTCTTTTTTAAGATCCACAAATTTATCCTTACTCACATTTTGAAATTCTTCCTCATCATCACTTTCTTCTAATTTATCCAAATCAGCATTTTCTTTTATTTTTCTAAATAAAGAATTCATTAATACACTTGTTTTATAATCGTTGATACAAGCAATACCGTGATAAACAAGATTGTCACTATCGTTGCAATATAAACTATATATGTCATCTTCTATTTGCGGTTTTACTAAAAATATAGCTGTGATATTTCTTTTTAAATCTACTCGTTCGTTTAAAAAAGGTGAATTCCTAAATAACATTCTATGCTGAACACAGTATATATCATAAGGCAAATCTTGTATTTTTTTTTCTAAATTCGCTCTATTTTTGTCAATAATAGGTAATCCAAATATAATATCATTTTTTGTATAGCCTTTTTGAAAAATAAAATTCTTGAACACATTTTTTAATGTGTTTAACTTTGTATATTGATTTTTTTCGACTAAACTATTTCCTTTAAAATAAAAAATATCTTCTATATTAAAAAAACGTGTTTTTTCTATATTAAATATTGTTCCGTATACCAATGTCCCTCTCCCACTGGTTAAAGTATAGTCAAAACAACAATTATAAACATAAATATTTTGAATTCTCTTTTTATATCTATCTAGATGAAAGAAAAAGCAGACAGAGTTTTGTTTAAAATTTGTAAACCACGCAAAATATTTTTGCCCTTTGGGTATAGTAACATATATATTGGAACAATAAACTTTCTTATGTGTATTTCTCTCATAAGAAAGTTCAACAAAAGGTAATGATTTTAAGATATTTTCTTTTTCGCGATGACTAAGATTCATATATTTAATATAAAAACATAATCTTTATTATAGTTTGTTAAAGTGTTTGGTATGAATCACTAAAATTATTGTCAAAGGCCCCTCCTATAGCTTTAATTTCCTTTTTAACGGTGGGCTCTTGTTTTTGTTGCTCTTGCATTTCAGCTAAATATTTTTTTAGTTCATCTTTCATATCTTGATTTCCGGTAGATTTATTTTCTGATTTTATTGTCTTATATATTTCATCATACTGTTGTTGTGGTTTATGTATAAGGTCTTTTACTTGTGGAATAGTTAAATTATTTTTAAAGAATGTGTATATGTAATGAATAACAGCAATTAATATTATTGATAATATAATTTGTTTTGTAATCCAAAATATCATTATATATATTAAATATTAAGTTAGACACTCAGTGAACGAAGTAATAGTTGATTTGATATCAACTTCAGCAATGTCACGGTTAGTCCAAAAATAAATATCACTATAAACATTATTGATTTTTTCAATAATTAGAGAGATTGAAGGGTCCCTATCATATATAATTTTTGTAAGTTTTATTTTATGATGATTAATAGGAATAGTAAAAACTTGGGTCATTTTTTTAAAATATCCTTTTTCACAATAAATATTACGATTATCAAAATAATTTTGCACTTCTAAATTTTCTTCCGAATTTTTCATCTTATATTTGAAATATTTATCGTCAATTATTTTATATTTACCATCTGTAGTCAACAACCATATTTCATTTTTAATATGTTTATTACCTAAAAAAGTATCGCCCTTACTTTCCACTATACTTCTGTAGGTGTTAATATCCAATCCGTCCAAATATACTTTCATCTTAAATATATTTGTTCCAAACTATTTAAACCGATTTCATATTATCAATACAAAATGGTAAAAGTTGTTGTAGTAAGTAAAGGTGGTTCTCTTAAAGAAAGTTCTGTTAAAAATTTTAAGGAAAATGATTTATATAAAAAAGGTGGATTTAGAAAATCAACAGATTTTTCTAAAAGAATTAAATGGAAAAAATCATCTACAGAAAATGTTTCATTATATGCAAAAAATACAGGAAGAGCCGGAAGTGAAAATAAATATGAGCTTCCTCCCCCTATTGATAAAGATTTATATTTTGGAAGTTTGGTCATAGTATTGCATACGGGTAATGATGTAACTTCGGAATCTGTTCAAGATTTTACTTGTGGCGAATGGAAAAAAATGCGAGAAAAATTATTTGGAGGTTTTGAAGATTTGACACAACCGGAAGTAGAAAGCAGCGAAGAAGAAATTCCAGAAGAATATAAAACAAAAGAAGGTTATTCAAAAGAAGATGGTTTTATTGTTGACGGAGAAGATGAAGATTCAGGTGATGATGATGATTATGTTTTGGAGGAGGAAGAAGAAGATGATGAATCTGCTGTTTCTATTGAAGAAGAAGAAGATGATGGCGCTATTGGAAGTAATGTTGATGAAGAAGAGGAAGAAGAGGATGAAGAGGATGAAGAGGAAGAAGAAGACGATGATATGTATGGTTCAGAATTATCAGAGGAGGAATATAACTAGTTAAAATTGAAAAAGAAATATAAAAAATAATAAATATACATTAATAATGATTATTGAAAATCCAACAGTATTTAGAACAACATTAATTAGTAAATTTTATAAAGTGATTCGTAATAAAAAAATGTCTGCTACGTTGGAAAGGGCTATATATAATTGGAGCATTCAACAAGCCAAAAAAAAGAAAATTGTAAGAAAATGGGATAATGAACCTTTTGTCCAACTTTATTTGGACCGCATTCATAGTATTTATTTAAATATTAACCCTAAAAGTTACATCAGTAATAAAAATTTAATAACTGCTTTAAAGAAAAAGAAATTAACGCCACAATGTTTAGCTTTTATGTCACATCAAGAAATGAAACCGGAAATTTGGAATGATTTACTTAAGAAAAAAATGGAAAGAATAAAGAAATCTGCAGAAGTAGATATGTCAGCTGCTACAGACGAATTTACTTGTTTCAAATGTAATAAAAGTGCTTGCACATATTACCAAATGCAGACAAGAAGTGCGGATGAACCAATGACAACATTTATTACTTGTTTAAATTGTGCAAATCATTGGAAATTTTAAAAAATCTCAGTAGTATACACAAATGGTTAATATGCAATACCGTGGATTTTCAAGTGTATATAGTTATTGTGCTCATAAAGCTCATCAAAAAGGATCACGATGTCCTAGTTTAAGATTTGCTTTTAATAATGTATTGGCGCCAAATAATTCAGCAAAATCTAAAAAAATGATTTATTCTAATGCTATTCGGATGTCTTCGCGCACAGCAATTGGTAGAGTTGCTTTATGTCCAAAAAGATGATTTTCATATAATATCTTATAAAATATTATATGGAAAATTAATTTTATTTTTATATTGTATATGTCTGCATTTACAGTAAAATATATACCTAAGGGAACAAGAGAAATCTCTCCAAAAACCATTATTACAAAAGGATCTACGGAAATTATTGTTACAATACATCCTTTTGTAATTACTAAGTTTGAGATAATAAGAGGAACTATTGTTATAGGACCTTATAATGGATTATTCGAGCCAGGTAAAAGTTACAAATTTCAAGATTTAACAGCAGAAATTGGACAAACATATAGTTATCAAGTGAAATCCTATCAAAGTACGGGGGTGCTTTCGTCTTCTTCACCCCCAACCTCAATAACTATTCCTTGTTCAACAATATGTTGTCCGCAAAAATTTAAATACGGAAGATGGAATAATACATCTACTAATTTAAAATTATTCCCTTCTATACTGAAAAATAAAAAATATTATGGAAATAATCAACCTATCTTTATAAATCCACCGAGAGTTAATAATAATATATTTACCAATACATCTTATCAAATGAAAAAAGGTGAGTTATATAAATATTTATCAACAAATAGAGCTTATTTACGTCGTTAATCTTCAAGCAGTTCTAAATCAGAAATCTTCCAATATTCGCTACCTCCATTAGGGATAGGACGCCTAATGATAAATGGAATTTTATTTTGCTTTAGTTCCATCTCAGCAATTATGGAACCATCAATAATATTATTTGGTATATTAACAAATGGTTCCGAACCATTGTTAATTTGTTTAGCTCGTAAACCTAAAATTCTAGCTTTTTCATATTTTGTAAGGAATGGCAAGGTTGTATGAAGTTCATCAATAATTTCACCATTTTTATTTCTTACAATCTTAGACTGGGCCAATACCTCATTATAACTCGAATATTTAGATTCGGGATGATATTCCAATAAGATATCGCGGTCAAGTTCGTTTTCTAATTTCTGATATGTTTCATTGTCTTCGTCCTCTGAGTCTGTTTCATCTTCATCTTCAGAAGCAACTAAGTTATTTGCCTGTTCTGTAGTAATAATTATATTTTCTGGTTTCTCTGCCTCCTCGATTTTATTTTTATCAATATCTTTATTTCCATTTTCTTCTTCAATCTCATCACCAACATTTGCAATTTGGTCTCTTTCATAAATAATATCGTTTTCAGCGTTATTATTGTCGATGACAAAATTTTCGTAATTAACTGATGGTGGTTGCACGTCTCCAACAATATTTTCAGTTCCTGACATTATTGTATTATCTAAATTCTGTTCAAAATCGCTATCATCATCTTTTTCGCTTAATATAATAGAATCATTATTAAGAGAAATATTTTTTTCCAAATCTGTTGTAGTTACTTCCTGTAGTTCGTTCATTATTATATTAAACTTAGATAGTTTTTATATTATTTTCAATTTTACTTATTATCTGAAGATAGCCACGTTGTATCGCAATGGGCACACAAATAAATATACTTCATTTTTTTGTCATCATATCGCAAATAAATAATTTCTGGTTTTGGAGATGTATCATCGGTTCCATCTTTAGATTCAGGTGTTTTTTTGTTAGATTTGCAGTCTGTATTTGGACATTTCATATTTTTAATTCTAGGTAATGTAGGGTCAAGTTTTGTATACTCATTTACAATATTTTTATATGAAATTTTATTAGAGGAAACATTTGTTTTGGATATACATAAATTATCAATATCTGTCTCAGCAATATTTTGTTCGTGACCACAATTGCGACAGTAATAGATAAGATTTCCTCCGTTATTCTCAGATAAACGTATGTAATACATATTTTGGCATTCGATACAGAATCTCATTATAGTTTATAATATCTATATATAAATATATTTATTTCAATTTTACTTTTAATTTAATTGTGCTAGAGCAACAAGCATATCTTCGTATAATTTACCATAATTAATATTGCAACGCATATTGTATGTCCCACAACATATCATTCTTGCTTCTTTTTCCTTTTCTTTAAAATTTTCAATATTTTCAATAATTTTTTGTTTATTTTCAATTAAATGCGTTTTTATAATACTAAAAGCTGCTGTAAATTGTGGTGGCAATAGTTTTTGTAGAGCGACTCTAAGAATGGCTGTTTCAAGATTTCTATATTGAATAATTGTATTATAATTATTAAAATCTCTATGAGTTTCTTTAATTCCTGGTTCATTCAAAAGTGGCTTATTGTGAAAAAGAGTAGTTAAGGTTAATAAAACACTTCTAATAGTTTGACAAGATGTCCATTGTTCGCCTTTCCAAGTATTTAATATAGAAATACATACTTTGCCATTTCTATACAAATTTGGATTAAATCTAGTTTTACCATTGTTTGTTAAATACGTAAGTTTTGGTGGAGAAAAGGGATAATCATTGGGAAAATTAAAATCAAAAAAATAAATACCATTTTCATATAAAGTATCTTTTGGTCCGAAAATTATTGCATATCCTTTTTGAAAATCACTTTCATCATGAAAGTAATGAATTCCATCATTGTGTAAAGGATGTTTCATTATATCAACTACATCTTTAAGAAGTCTTTTTTTGTTAGAGTCTAATTTAGTTTTTGCACCATTATTATTTGACATATATATTAAATATATTTAGAATATATTTAAATAATTTACAGAAAGTATATTTTATTACCTTTACTGAGTTCAACTACTTATTTATAGATTTAGTATTTGAAGATAATATATAAAAATTGATTTAATAATATCTTCCCTTTTTAATAGAAAATGGAAATATCTTCAGCCAGCGTTAATAGTTTCTTAACTCGACGGAAAGCAGAACGTGGCGGAATTCACACTCATACCCGTATACCGGATACTAATACACCTGAACAATCAGGTATATGGGGTGGTAGCTATAATATTATAGACAAAGATTTGCCCAAGCTTTATAAGTTTTTAGCACAAAAAATATTTGCAGATGGTAAAAAAGAATATTTAACAGAGTGTCAGCTTCCTGATGCTGGACCCATACTAATTGATTTAGATTTTAGATATTCTACTGATATTACCGATAAACAACACGATTCGGGATTCATTGATGATGTAATAGATAGATATTTTGAAAATATAAAAAAACTTATTAACATCCCTGAAGGAGAAGAAATACCTGTTTATATATTTGAAAAACCAAATGTAAATATATTAGAAGATAAAACAAAAGATGGTATTCATATTATTATAGGAATTAAAATGACCTACCAAGAACAACTATTGCTCCGGAAAGAAGTTTTAAAAGATTTTAATCAAATTACAGAATCATTGCCTATTATTGATGGATGGACAATAGATGACATTATTGATCCTTGTATTCCGAAGGGAAAAACAAATTGGCAAATGTATGGAAGTAGAAAACCTTTTAATGAAGCGTATATTCTTATTGCTGCAAATAAAATAAGTTTAGACGATGATGGTGACCTTGAACAGGTTTCCATTATAGAAGAATTAAATGAAATGCCAAAAGAAGAACTTTTGCAGAAGCTTAGTGCTAGAAACAAGAATCATAAATCTTTTGAAGCAACGCAATATAATAAATCCAATGTAGGAAAAAATAAGCCAAAAAAGAAGAAAAATCGTAAGCGTAATATAAATATTGTATTGGGTATAAATTCAGCGGCGAGATATGAAGATATTACTAATTCACAAGAATTAGATGCACAACTTAAAGTTATTCTAGATGACCCGTCGAAAGAAGATTATCATTTAAAAGAAACACACGATTATACAATGATTTTGGGTGAAAGATATTTTAATCCATATGAAGCGTGGATTAAAGTTGGATGGGCACTACACAATACAGATCATAGGCTTTTCCTGACGTGGGTAAAATTTTCTAGCAAATCTGATAAATTTGATTATGATACTATTGGAGAGATGTATAGCACCTGGAATGAAATGCGAGACGAAGGGTTGTCTTCTCGTTCGTTAATGTGGTGGGCATTGCAAGAAGATGAAGCGAAATTTGAAATTATTAAGAAACAAACTATTGATTATTATGTAAATATTACTGTTGTTGGCAGAACTGATTATGATATAGCAATGGTATTGTATCAATTGTTTAAAGATAGATTTAAATGTGCATCTCATAGAAATAAGATTTGGTATGAATTTACTGGACCATTATGGATTGAAAGTGAAGAAGGAACTGCTCTTCGACGCAAATTATCAAATAAATTGGCATCTATTTATTTCGCAAAAATTCATACAGTAAAAGATAAAGCAGGTGAAGGTATGAGCCAAACAGAACACGATTCTATGGTGACAACGTGCAAATCATTAACAATTATTTCACAAGCTTTAAGAAATACTTCCAGTAAAAATAATATTATGAAAGAAGCCCAGGAGATATTTTATGAAACTTGTTTCCAAAATAAACTTGATGTAAATCCTATGTTATTGGGGTGTAAAAATGGAATTATAGACTTTAATAAGGGTGAATTTAGAGAAGGTCAACCAGAAGATTATTTATCAATGTCAACTCATATTAACTATGTTCCTCTAGACCGTAATGATTCAGAACAAACTCAAATACAAAAGGAAATTCACGATTTTATGACTAAGTTATTTCCACAGGAAGATTTGAGAAAATATATGTGGGAACATTTATCTTCTTGTCTTATAGGAACAAATGATAATCAAACATTTAATATTTATACTGGTTGTGGTAGAAATGGTAAATCCAAACTTGTTGAATTGATGAGTATGATTCTAGGTGACTATAAAAAAACAGTTCCAATTACAATGATTACGCAAAAACGAACAGGTATTGGTTCTGCATCACCAGAAATTGCACAGCTTAAGGGTTGTAGATATGCAGTGATGCAAGAACCTTGTAAACAGGAAAAGATAAATGAAGGTATTATGAAAGAAATTACTGGTGGAGACCCCATCCAAGGTAGAACCTTATATAAAGATACTGTCACATTTATTCCGCAATTTAATTTGGCTGTATGTACAAATACACTATTCGACATTAAGAGTAATGATGACGGCACGTGGAGAAGAATTCGTGTGTGTGATTTTATTTCAAAATTTGTAAAAGACCCATCTAGAGATCCAAATGACTATGAGTATCTCATTGATAAAAATATATCAATTAATTTTAAGAAATGGGCACCCGTGTTCTTTGCAATGCTTGTAGATATTGCATTTAAAACAAAAGGTAAGGTTGAGGATTGTGACATTGTTATGGCGTCAGCGAATAAATATAGGGCATCACAAGATTATCTTACTGAATTCTTCAATGAAAGAATTGTAGAAAATAGTGAACAGCGTTTATTAAAAACTGTAGTATACAATGATTTTCGTATTTGGTATACAGATAATCACGGAAAAGGAGTCCCAAAAGGTAAGGAATTATATGAGTTTTTGGATAAAAGACTTGGTAAATATAAAGGTGGGTGGAAAGGTTATACTCTTCAAGAAGAAGAAGAAAGTGACCAAATTGGTGCAAACAGTGCAGTTTAAAAATAATATTAATGAATAAAAAATATTATTTTTATTATGTGTATCATATTACTTAAAATAGTTTATCTAACAGCACTCTTATAGAAAACGTAATATACATTAACATTTGTGAGAAATATTCTAAAACTTTTCTAAATGCATAATCAATTCTAATCCAGTCTCGTAAAGTTCTTCCAACAAAAACTATTACAATAGAGAATATAAACATCAATACAGTAATTTTATTGCTATATTGTCGATTATAAATAATAGCTGCAAGAAAAACAAGTATAAGGCCCCAATATAATTTGTTAACATACCACATTGATTCAACATTAAAGTCCGTCTGACTAGTATAAAAAGTAGCCAATCTATCATCAACATTTTTCTTTGATTTAGTGGAGTTAACTTTATTTTCTAAATCTTGTTTCTTTGAAACATAATTATTTCTAATATCATCCATTCTACTGGTATAAATAGTTTGTGAAGCTAATAAATCAACTAAATTTTTAAGCGTATTGATTTCTTCTTCAAAAAGTTGTGTTTTATTTTTTCCATATTGCTCCATTTTTTTTTGTGCATCTTTTTCTTTAAAATCTTGATATCCAGATAAACCATATTTTCGTGTGTAGTAAGCTTTTTGCGCTGCTTTAAATTCTCCCGGAGAATTTTGAATTTCTTGTTCAGCTTTAATCATTTGAGCTTTATATGCTTCTATTGCTAATTCTCCTGACATCTGTTTTTCCATTTGAGAACTACTTGCTTTATTTTGTGCAATTAAACTATTTAATATATTGAATTGGGCATTCATTTTAATTATTATATAGTTAGAAATTATTAAAATGGTGCAAATCCTTCTGAAGTTGAACTACTCGTAGGGGAAACTACTTGTCCTTGACTTTGTTGTGCTTGTGTAGCAACATTTTGAACAGCAGATTGTGCTCCTGCTGCAGCACTTCCATCAGCAATAGATGTTAATCCAGAAGATGCTTGTGCTTTAGCTTGTTGATAAGCTTTTGCAAATGATTGTTGATTTGCTGCCCACACACTCTGGGTGGGTCCACCAGAAAGTTTGTCATCAATTGCCGATTTATCATATGGTTGCTCAAACTGTGACCAAACAAGATTAGAACGGCCGTAGTTATCCATTAATTCTTTTGCAACAAGAGCTAAAGTAATAGCAATAGTCGTAATAATACAAACTGTTCCTACAATTTTAGGAAACCATTCAAATGACATAATCATTGTGATTAAGATTATTACAACAACACCATATACCACTACTTTAAGGATATTTTTATGACTTCCATATCGTGCTGTGGTATATTCTCCTATCTCTACCATACGAAGTTTGTTGTCTCTTTCTTGAATTATTTGATTAAGATTTGCTTTAGCTGCGCTTAATTCTTTCTCTACAATTTCTACAACTGCAATTTGATCAGCAAGGTCTGACCTACTGTTTGCTGCATCTCCCTGAACATTGGTATACATATTTTTCAACTGTGTAAATAAGTTTTGTCGCATTGCACTCAATTCATTAATTCTCTGTTGGATAAGTGCAGCTTCGCTAGCAGCTGAAGAATCTGCTTTATTAATGTTTTGTAAATTCTGAAACATATATTTTTCAAGTTCTTGTAACTCTTGAATATTTTTAACAGTATTATCATGCTTTTGTTGTAACATTGCGCCATGATTAGCATTAAAGGCTCTTTTTGACATATCACTCATTATATAATATTAATGCATAAAAAATTATTTTATATATTAAATTTTATGTTTTTTTAATTTGATAAATTGCAAGAGCAAGTCCAGAAATTGCTAAAAGAGCCCACGGATAAAATCTAAGATTTGCTGCTTGATTTCTTAAATGAATGTCATTTAATATACCCGTTGTTGTTTCTGTTGTCTGTCCTTCAACACTTTTTAAAGTCGCATATGTGGTATCAAAATCGCTTAGTTGTTTTTTTAATAACGAACGTTTATTTTTCATATCATTTGCTATTTTATTATCAATGGCATTCAGTTTTTCTATCTTTTCATAAATTAATTTAGAGAGCTTCATTAAATCATTATTTGCTGCAACAAGGGAATTATATTCTCTCCATAAATTCGCTGCACCTTGTGGACTAGCATATGGTGCATTTCTACAAGAATTAACTGTAAAATTTGGTCTATTATAACCAAATGGTTTCCACATATCATTACAATTTTTCACTTTTGAACCTCTAACTGTAGCTTGTGGAGGACCACCTGAACCTCCACCACATACACAACAACCCTCTGCATATGTATTCCCATACTTAGAATCTTTCTCAGCTGGATTATTGGCAGCAGTTTCATCGATAATAGACCCACCACTGCATACGCCTCTTGCTTGTATTGCGCTACAAGACATACTTCCTCCCATCGGTTTATATCTGTCTTCGCATCGGGTTGCATAAGGTCCTTTTATGTCGCATCCACCTTTACACGCTTGTCTATTATAACTCCACGCACTAGAACCTACGGGATAATATGAATTGCATTTTTGTTTACACGATGTAACCATTCCAGAATATTTATTATAATTAGACATAAAGCTTTGATACTTTCTTGAATAACTTGAAAGACTAACATCAAAATTTTTCTTAAGACTTTTAATAATATTTAATTCTTTGCTTGTTGCTTCGTCTAAAGGTTTTGTTGAAAATCCTTCACTGTTAATTAAACTTAATTGAGTTGTTAATTCAGTAATTTCTTTTCCTCTTGTATTTAAATATCTAATACCTTGTTGCAATTCATTTTGCATCATTGGGGGTTCAGTGACTTCTTTTCCATCCAAACGATTGGCTATAGTGCTAATAAGTTTTTCGAAAACCATGTTATCTATAATATATAGATAAAAAAGTCTATCTTTTTAATACTTGTTGAACTGCAATTCCACCCAATGTAACAAATGCTAAAAGCCATACCATATAATGAAGATTACTAGATGATACTTCCAATCTTTTATCTTCTAAATCTCCTTCCGATGTTAATATACCTGTAATAGCATTATTGATTTTTTTACGTTCGTCATCCAATAGTTTAGCTTTTTGAATTAACTTTTGTTTTTTGACACGAGTTTCAGTATCTATTCGTGTATCGTTTGCTGTGAGCACTTTTACTTGTTCGTTCATTTGGTTAGAAATGGTAATTAATTCATTGTTTAATTTTGATACATCACTCCATTTTTCAGAGCTTCCTAAAAGATTACAAGAATCATTTGAAGTCCATACTTTGCCTGTGGGAATAGCATTATATTGTCTAGGTGTTAATGTAGTTACCTGAGCTGGACAATTTTTATTTTTGTTACGAAAATCTTGATAAGGATGTTTTTGACCATTTGCACCAAGCCAAGCAGTCCCTCCTCCTGCACTTGATTGCACATTTATTCCAACAGGACCACATTTTTCATATGGATTCATACCTTGGCCTTGGGGAAAATTTGCTAAGTCTTGTTGTGAAACATTGCCACTAGTTGATGGACAACTAGAATCACGCTTACCCCACGCATCTGTCGTGAATTTACGTGTATAACCCAGATTGTTTACCCAATATTTACTATTTTGAGGGCCAGTAATTATTTTATTTTTATAATTAACTGATTTAACATTTTGTTGATTTGTTAATTCGGTTAAATATCCTTTAAATGCAGACTTATATTGATTTAATTTCTCGTTAAACTGAGTTTCTAAATTATTTAATGCTTTAAGCTCTCCATCAGAAATACTTTGTAATTTTGCTTCCCCCGGCCCCATGTTTTCTCTAAACCCTTCCAATACTTTTGGACTACCTTGTTCAATAATTTCCAGTTGAGGGTTTACCATTTCATCAAAAGTTTTTATATTTGCATTAAATTTTTCACCTTGTTTTAGAGAAGGATCATTTTGTTCTGAAAAATCTGGAAACATTTTCTATAACATAGATTTAGAAAATGTATTTGATAATTCTATTATATTCTTACTGGAACAGCTCTAGCTACGGGAATAGCATTATTACCAGGAGTAGAATTTGTCTTAAATTGTTTTATAATCAATACCATTATAGCAATCAAACCTAATATATAAAAAAGGTTTGTTAAAGTTGTAGAATTTTTTTCTTTATAAGTATCTCGTTTTAAAGGGTTTGCTGCTAAATTAGTAGCATATTCATTTTTCAATTCCCGTTTTGAATCAGTCCAACTTTTTTTTGCAGTTGTTATTTGTGTATTGCCTTGTGAAATATCTATCGCATTTGTTTTTATAGTTGATTGTATATCTGCTTGTAATTGTATTAAACTAGAAAAAACAGTATTTAATCTTCTTTCAGCTCCTCCAAATAAATTTATATTTTCTGAAGTATTATCTCTTTCTCTTTGAATATATGCATTTTTATAACCTTCTAATGTTAAATAAAAATTTTTTTCTAAATTATCAATTCTTCTTTTAAAAGACATATATATATATCTTCTATAAATAATTATGCCTTACAAATTCTATAATACATAGAAGTAATAGATGATGTGCTAGGTCTAATAATTTCACACAATTCATTTGGTCTAAGTCCTATAGCAAGAGAAACTGGGTCAAAACGAGATATTTCAGGAATTTCCAGTCCGTTGGTAATATTGTATTTTTTAAAAACTTCCTGTTTTTCCATTTTATTCAAAACACGATGAGGATGGACCAATGTATGTTCCAATATATTAAATAGAAAGTTGTCGATGTTGTAAACATTAATAAATATACCTTCTGTATCATAAAGATGCCTTAATAGTTTAATTGTAGTATCATTCGCTTTATCTTTTGTAATTATAATCAATTCATCATTTTTATCAAGAATTTCTTCTACATTAAACAAGTCATCTACCATTTCATGAATAATTCCTGGTGAGATTTTCTTTGAATGTCGATAATTAACGTATACCTTTTTTTTTGTAGTCGGGTTTGTAAGTAGTAAATCTAATTGTTTGTTTGTATTCATTATATGAACTTCATTGATACTAAAACCTTCATAATCATTTGTATTAAAACCTCGTTGTTTCAATAAATCAAGGATTATATTTCTGGATTTATAAATCTTAGATACAAGGACACTATTAGCAGATGATGCACTCATTTTATATTGTATTTCGAATATTTTTAAATCTTTTTCAATTTTTATAATATATTGGTTTTAACGTTTTTTGTTTGACTATTATTTTCTGTTTTATTGGTATCTTCTTCTGTTTTTTCATCTACGTCAGCTATAACACTTAAATTTTTATCAGTATCATCGCCTAAAATTTTTATAGTAGTTTTTTCTGTTACAACAGGTTCTCCTAAATCTAGTTCAGGCATATCACCAGTATCTACAGTAATTACTTCATTTTCTCTTTTTGTGCTAGTTGTTGGTGCATAATCTGGTGATATTGGTGCATAATCTGGTGATATTGGTGCATAATCTGGTGATATTGGTGCATAATCTGGTGACGTTGGAACAACTTCTGGCGATTGTTGTGATGAATCTTGGATTTTTGCTATTTCTAAATCATTAGCTCTTGTAAAATCTCTATCATCTCCATCTCTATATTTACCTTTGTCAGGTCCGTTGATGGCTTGAGTAATCCACATCATATAGTCATTATCAAAATCAGTTATTTTGTAAATATAACCATCTGCTCCATCCACTTTAAATTTAATAAAATCTCCATTTTTGAAAAATTCTTGTTGTTTTTCTTTTTGATTAGGATTTTGTTGCATCATAGGTGTATCCCCAATAAGTGTCCCATAGTCATTAGAAATACCAGGTATTCTAGTTTTGGTTTCAAATTGATTTTCAAAAGAATTTCCAGGAGGACCTTGTGATGCTAAAGGATTTGTCCAGAAAGTAGATTCATTTTCAGGAACTTGAACTGTTTCAGGTGCAGCCTGCTTCAATATTTCAGGTGCTTCTTGCGTAGATTCTAATCGTTTTTGATTTTCTACCTCTATCTTTTCAAAAGTATCTTTTCCAGTTAATGTTTCGATATTATCACTTCTTGTTAGCGATGTTAATTGGTCTACGTTTGCTTCAGTAATAATTCTCATCTGAATATTCATACTTTTTAGTTCCTGCATAAGCAATTTGAAAGCATATGGAACTCTTACAATACTAAAATCTCTTCCAAATCTACTAATATTTACTATATTAAATGTATTATCGATATTTTGCGTAAATTTTAATGGGCCATCCGCCATAGGACTTAAAAAGATGTTTCGTGTTTGATTATAAACAGCAATGCAACCTGTTTGATTGCATACAGCCATATAAAACTGGTCTCCTCTTACCATCATTGACTCTTCAATGAAATAAGATAAACCATGGGCAACCAAACAATCTCTGTCCATTTCTCCTATTCTTAATCCACCATCATTTGCTCTCCCCCCAACAGTCTGTCTTGTTAATTTAGTTCTAGGACCTTTTGCGCGATGATTAATCTTGTCTTTAACCATATGTTTCAATCTAAGATAGTATGTAGGGCCGAAATAAATTTCAGTTTCCAATTGTTCACCTGTCATACCGTTGTAAAGAATTTCATTACCTGTTGAGTGATATCCAGATTTAATTAACATATCTCCCAAAATTTTATTTTTTGGTCCTTGATTTTCGAAAGCGGTGCAATTACCAAAACCACCATAAATCGCAGCACTTTTACTAGTTAAAGTTTCAACTAAATGTCCAATAGTCATTCGACTCGGCATAGCGTGAGGGTTTACAATAATATCTGGTCTTACACCATCAGCTGTGAATGGCATATCACATTCAGGAACAACTAATCCAACAGTTCCTTTTTGTCCCGCCCTAGAGCAAAATTTATCTCCTATAGCAGGGTATCTTTCTTCTCTAATTCTTACTTTTGCAATTCTACCACCTTCATCACCTTCAGTCATAAAAGCTTTATCAACATAACCTTTTTGTCCTTTTTTGGGTGTTTTTGACATATCAATGTATGTTCCCGCTTGAGTTAAACTATTTGTTGCTTTTCCTATCATTACTACTTTTTCATTCATACGTGTATTTTCTCTAATCAAACCATTTTCATCTAATAATCCATAATCATAACCTGGTTTTTGACCAACAACAGAATTGTTTTGAATATTCATAAATTTTGAATCTATTTTTGATGAGCCAAATTTTGTTGTTTCTTCGTGAGATTCATACATATTATAGTATGTAGTTCTAAACAAACCTCTTTGAAGTGCTCCTTCATTAATGAGAATTGCATCTTCAGTATTATAACCTGAAAAACACATTACAGCAACAATAGCATTCTCTCCATAAGGATGTTCTTCATTAGTTGTATATTTAAGATATCTAGATTTTGTTAAAGGAATTTGTCCATAGTTTAAAATGAGTCCTGTTTTATCTATACGGTTATGATAATTCGAACTATAGAGTGATGCTGCTTGTTTACTTTGACCACAAGAAAATAAATCACGTGGAAATTGGTTATTTTCCGGAAAGATAATCTGGTTGGCCATAATACTTAACAAAAACGAGTGATGAATCTCTGCGTGAGTTACGTGTTGAGAAAGATATTCATCCCGCTTTAACGTGCTAAGAGCAATTTTAGAACTTTCAAGTTCTTGTGTATCTAAATATTCAATAACTGACGATGAAGCATTTAATTTTGATAAAATATCTGGTGTCATATATTTTGCCTGGGCGTGGATATCACAAACTGTTAGGTCGGTTTGTTTAATATTTAAAAATCCTGTCAACGCTTCGTGCCACGTCAAATTACCATTGTGAAGTTTTTCCATAACAGATTCCCTTTCAAAACTTAATTTTCCATTGGTTTTCGTATAAAATAAAGGATGGCACGGTCTTCCAGCATCTGTTGCAATAAGAATTTCACTGTTTGTAATAAACCATCTAATACTAATAAACACATTAATAAGATTATTCCTTCTGTGTGCACGAATCAACTCTACAAATAATTCCGGATTTCTTGTTACACCAACCCAACCACCGTTTACAAATACTTTTGTGACACTTGACATATATTTGTAAGAACATTCTTCTAATAATTGCATACCTAAATTGCGAAGGTAAGGAATATATCCATTACCTGAACAACCACTTGTAATCATTGTAGATATAGCCAAATGTTTGTGAAATCCAATATTTCCTCCGTCTGGTGTATGAATAGGGCAAATAATACCCCATTGTGTTCCGTGCAATAATCGTGGGGCAATAATTTTTGCACCGTCCGCACTAATATTTAAATTGATTTTTCTGAATTGGGCACTTGTCCCCCAATAAGATAATCTGTTTAAGTCTTGAACAACTCCTGCTCTTTTGGTATGTGCTGCCGAACCCCAACTTCCTTTAAAAGCTTTTCGAAATCCTGTTTCAACAACTCTATCAGAGAAATAAAGTGGAAAATTTTCTAAAAATAAATTTTTAAAATCCATATTTTGATATTTTGATTTATTTGCATAGGTCCATTCTTTATCTATTTTCAAAAATATGCTGTGTTGTTGTAAAGAATAATACTCTCTGAATAATTGGTGTAATAACATACCTGGAGTTTCAATTCTCTTGAAAGAAAAACTATCTCTATCTGTTGGTTTTTCTGCTCCATTCTTTACTTTTAATAGCCTAAATATAATATAACCCAAAAATAATGCTTTTCGTTTATAATTTAATTCTCCAATATGAGGTAAAAATAAATTCATTAAAATTTCGTGAATTTGTGTAACTGTTTTGCCTTTTGTAAAAGATGCCATATATTTAAGTGCTGCTTGTTGAGTAAAAATACTTCCAGCATCGTGAACACACGGTCTAAATTCATCAACATAATCTGAATATTTATCAATATCCAATAAACAGGTTGTAATAATCTCTCTATCTGAAACAATACCTAATGCTCTCATCACAATAAATAAAGGTATAGGTTTCCTAATATTTGGAATATTAACAACAATTTGATTATTACTAGAACTGGGTTGTGGTGCAACAATTCTTACAGATAATGTTCTAATGGGTTTGGAAACATCTTCTGCTGCTGATTTGATTTCAGCTGCATAACTATAAACGTCGTTAAAATCTTTCTTAATATAAAGCATATTATTTGCGAATTTTTCTTGAGAAATAATTACTTTTTCTTTACCATCAATAATAAAGTAGCCTCCCATATCATTGCGACATTCTCCCATATTATAACGTGCTTCAGCAGCTAAACCATTTAAAATACATAATTTAGATTGCAACATAATTGGAAATCTACCTAAATACATTTTTTCGATAGTCATTGTTTCACGATGTTCTGTAAAATTTCCGTCTTCTTTTTGCAACAAAATTTTAAATTTAAGTGTAACATCATAGTTAATTGTAGTTCCATATGACATATTTCGCAATCTAGCTTCATTTGGATACATAAAATGTTGTCTATCATTTGAATCGTAAATAATAGGTTTCCCAACGTAAATTTGATCGCCATTTTCTCCTCCTAAATAAATCTCACATTCATATTGATAATCATCATCGTGATAATTTTGCACATCATCTCCTTCAATAACACGATATTTACCTGGTCCTTTGAAAAAACGAATTGGATTTTTTTCATTAAAAATTTGCGAAATTCCCTCTTGCATAAAATTATCATATGAATCAAGATGATGTGTCACCTTAAAGCGAGGATTATCTCTAAAATACATATCAATAAATTTCCATGTGTCTGGATTATCCATATACTATATCATAAGCCTTTTTTTTAAAACGTATTTAATGATAAATATTATAAAAATACATATCATTTTATTGATGCATCAAAGTGAGCATAAAAATAGCAATTAAAACAAACATAGTGATTAATGGTAACAAAACTAAAAACCACGAAATATTTTTGTAACCTGTTTTGCATAATTTTTGTAATAAGAACGTCCAAATCAACACATAAAAAGCTTTTATGGCAAAATAAACCATATTATGCGTTGGACAAGGTGCTTGCAAAGTTCCAATGCAGTATTTATTAGAATTTCCTAAATTCTGTAACAGCATTCCGACTATGGATATGGTTGAAATAGCTAAATAAAATTGGGCAGGAGTGCATAATGAATTAAATGTTTTTATAAGATTCATTGTATACATATTAAAAAGAAAAGTTTATTGATTCTGGAGAGAATATTGTGCTGCTTGTTTAGCACCACTATCATAGATTTTGGAAACATTTGGTGGATTATAAGATATAATTTTCAATTTTTGGTCAATAGGCTGCTTCATTGATGAAGCACTGGCTATTGGGTCATTACCATTCCATTGATGATAAATATTTTTGGCGCCATTAGTGACATCCCACCACCCGCGTTGCAATCCTCCTAAACCTAAATTATACATTGTATTTGGTCCAATTAAACCACCGCCTTTTTGGACAATATCTGTTCCACCATTAGTAGATTTTGGAAATGCAGGCGGATTTGGTTGCTGTAATTTAGCATAATAATTGCTTCCAGGCGCAGCTTCACCATTCATTGAAGCCGGGCCTTGAAAAGAAGATGGTTGTGATCTAAACATATTGGCACCAGATACACATTGTCCGCATCCTCCTCTCTGAGCACGGCGGCGTTTGCGACGGCGTGTATTACGTTTTCTGCGACGATGACGTTTCTTGTGGTGTGATTTTCTAGTTTTTACTCTACGCTTGCGCTTATGAAGACTGCGCTTGTGAAGACTGCGCTTATGAAGACTGCGCTTATGACGGCTGCTCTTTCTGTGTTTTTTTGTGTGTTTACGAACCATATATATATATCAAAGATATTTTAATCTAAATCTACGTGTGTCAATAAATGTCTTCGACAGCAAATTTTATTTAATCCTAGTTCATCTAAAATGTGACCCTCTATTGTTTTTTCGATATTATCCTTTGTAATATAAATGACATTATCTAATTCTATTCCTTTTGCTATCTTTTTTTGACGCACCTCTTTAACATAGTAAAGGTATTTATCACCTAAAACTTTGCCACAAGTAAAGCATTTTACTGGAATTATCATGATTTATATATTATTAGATAACAATCTATAAATCAATTTTCTAAATTTTAATTAAGCTTGTATTTTTTGTCTAAATAATAATATTCATCAATTTGCATATTTGGCGGATTCTTTGTAGGTCCAGTTTTATCTCCTCCTAAACATAAACCCTTTCCTTTTTTAGCAGTTGCCCATACACAACATAATGCATTGGTACAAACACTTTTTTCTCCCAGAGACTTACATTTCAAATTTTCTCGATTCATCTCTGCTTCAAGCTCTTTTGGACTAAGAGATTCATCGGCCTTTTTACAAAATCCTTTTTTCAAATCTTCATTGAACTGTTTTTTTGCTTCAAATTTTTTTATAGCAGATGTATTAGATGTATTAGAATTATCCATAGTCTCCATCACTACTACTCGCTTTACTTGTAGTTCTTTATCTTTCGGAAATGTTACATTATTTAATACTAGATAACTTACTATCAAAAAACAAATAATAGATACTAATAATATTTGCACAAAGTTTTCTTGAATAAATTTTAATGAACTATAAATAAAATCAAATCTATAATTTGGCATTTATATATATTTTTATTATTTTAAAATAAAAGAATCATTGTAAATATAAGTATAATATGTCAACAATCTGTTTAAATATGATTGTAAAAAATGAAAGTAAAACATTGCCAGTATTACTTGAGACCATTAGAGAGATTATAGATTACTACGTTATTGTTGATACCGGTTCTGAAGATGGAACTCCTGAACTTATCAAAAAAATAATGGATGAGTATGGAATTAAGGGAGAAATCTATCACGAAAAATGGGTAAATTTTGGAGTAAATCGTGATCAGGCACTTAAAAAGGCAGTAGGCAAGGCTGACTATGCATTAATTATTGATGCAGATGAAGAACTTTATTATACAGATAAAAACTGGTTTAAAACTTTAAATAAACAATGTTATTATTTGAAACGTTTATATGGTTCGGTAGAATATTATTTGCCCGGAATAGTGAATATTCAAAATAATAATGCCGCTGGTTGGGAATGGCGAGCACCCGTTCATAATTATTTAGTGGCCACTAAATTAAAAAATAATTATACGCGTGAAAGTGTAGGAATTAATATTTTACATATAAAATCCAATGTTCACGGAGGAGCAAAATCACATAATGTAACCTCAGAACAAAAATATATGAAAGATGCTGGTCTGTTATTAGAACATCATAAAAAAAATCCTACAGACACAAGAACTATTTTTTATTTAGCCCAATCATATAGGGATGCTGGGAAACCGGAAGAAGCACTTAAATGGTATAAAAAAAGAATGGACATGGGTGGATGGAATGAGGAAGTTTACTTTGCAAAATATAGTTATGCAATGTGTAAAGCGCGCACAGGAAAATATGATTTTGAAACTGAATTAATATATGATTTATTAAAAGCTTGGAATTATCGTAAAACAAGATTAGAAGCATTGTTCACGATTGTTAATACGTATAGAAAAAACGGTGCTTACCAACGAGCATTTGCTTATGGTATGTTAGCATTTGGTATAGAAAAACCAGAAGATTTACTTTTTGTTCATAAAGCAATTCACGATTATCGCTTCATTGATGAAGTGGCAATTGCCGCTTACTGGTGTGGACACTATCATATTGCTAAAAATTTAGGAGAAAAAATTCTTCGAGAAAAACGATTTGCAGCTAAGGATGAGGCACGTTTAAGGAAAAATTTACAGTATAGTTTAGATAAATTGGCTCAACTGGAAAAGGCAAAAAAGGAAATTATATCTGTATAACTTAATCATCATCGGGATTAATTCTAATTATAGCAAAATTATGAAATTTGTTACTAGGCATTGTGGAGAAACTATTGGGACATAATGAATTTGTTTCAGGATTTTTCCAAAATAAGTTATAGATAAAATTAAACATTATATATTACAAAAAGAAATTATATCTGTATAAAATATAATGCCACCTAGAGGTTTAAATGGACGTATAGCTAGAACAAAATTTCAATCAAATACATCTAAATTTGCAGGAAATAATCCTTGGAATTTTAACTCTTTTGTCACTTGTCGCGGAAGAATTGGAGGAGGTATGTGTAATTTAATTCAAAAACGAACTGATGTTAGAGATAAAAAGAAAAATTAATTATAATATTAAATCTAAATTAATATTATAACATGCCAGGAAAAGGTATTAATGGAAGAGCGAATATGCAAAAATTTCAAATGAACTCTAAAAAATATGGAGGGAATCCTTTTAAATATGCTTCTTTAGTAAGTTCGGTAGGAAGAGCCTCAAAAGGTGGTATGTGGAACTCTATTCAGAGTAGAACAGCGGCGACAACAACAGCACCAGCACCAAGTGGTGCGACATCGTTGACTGCCAACCCGTCTTGGAACCAAATAGGTGGAGATATTGATGGAGAAGCAGGGGGGGATTTGTCAGGATGGTCGGTATCCTTAAGTAGTGATGGAACAAAACTTGCTATTGGAGCACCGAAAGCAGCAACAAACGAGAGGGGTCGCGTAAGAGTGTATGAATACGATGCCACTAATGGTTGGGTGGTCCTCGGTGGTGATATAGATGGAGTGACCGATGGTGATTGGTCAGGAGCCTCGATATCATTAAGTGGTGATGGTTCAATTATTGCTATTGGAGCCCCCGAGACTTACGGCCTCCAAAAAGGAATAGTAAGAATATATGAATCCTCTGGTACTGGTGCTTTGACGGTGTGGACAAACATAGGTATTATAGATGGACCCGGTTCTAGCGATGAGTGGGGGTGGGAGGTATCATTAAGTAATGATGGTTCAAGAATTGCTTTTGCATCCAGTGTGGCATCGTCGCAGTCGGGTCTCGTAAGAGTGTATGAAAGGTCAACATCTACATCATCTATCTGGAATCAACTAGGTGATGAATTGATTGGAGAAGCAGGGGGGGATTTGTCAGGATGGTCGGTATCATTAAATAGTGATGGTTCAATAGTTGCTATTAGTGCGGTTTTAAATAGTGATGGATCGGGATTCCAAACGGGTCACGTAAGAGTGTATCAATATGATGCCACTAAAATTGCCGTGCAACCGAACCAGTCTCTACCAAATTTTGGTCCCATTGGTTGGAACCGTTTGGGTGTTGATATAGATGGAGAAGCATTAAACGATTACTCAGGTAGCGCGGTATCCTTAAGTAGTGATGGTTTAACTGTTGCTATTGGAGCTTATGGCGCCGGGACCAATTCGGGTCACGTAAGAGTGTATCAATATGATGCCACTAAAATTGCCGCGCAACCGAACCAGTCTCTACCAAATTTTGGTCCCAGTGGTTGGAACCGTTTGGGTGTTGATATAGATGGAGAAGCATTAAACGATTATTCAGGTGGCGCGGTATCCTTAAGTAGTGATGGTTTAACTGTTGCTATTGGAGCTTATGGGAATGCTGACGCCGGGACCAATTCGGGTCACGTAAGAGTGTATGAATTAAAATAATCAT
>Ga0114997_10000696_pt1 | contig 28065 bp, 25 predicted proteins | sample ArcticOcean_MG_C_2_FD_87045 | JGI IMG/M metagenome (GOLD analysis project Ga0114997, IMG submission 87045) | Marine microbial communities from western Arctic Ocean - ArcticOcean_MG_CB4_136 | ecosystem: Environmental > Aquatic > Marine > Oceanic | place: Arctic Ocean: Canada Basin | collected... | reverse complement strand
TCTGTAGTGATACTTGATACTACTAACGGAGATATATTGGCAGTTGCTAATTACCCTTCATACGATCCAAACAACCGAAGAACATACACGCCGGCAAGAGCAAGAAATAGAGCAATAATAGATTCACTAGAGCCAGCATCTACAATAAAGCCGTTTTTATTAGCTGCAGCACTGCATTCTAAAAAAGTAAAATTAAAATATGAATATAATACTGGGCCCGGGAGAAGAGAGATTAATGGAAAAGAGTATACGGATACAACAAATAACGGAATTCTAACAGCACAAGACATAGTGGTGAAATCCAGCAATATAGGCAGCATTATGATGCTAGAAAAATTTGATAATAAAATTTATTATGACTTATTAGAGTATGTGGGTATTGGAGAAATAATAGGAATTAACTTTCCATCAGAAACAGAAGGGCAATTAGAACATTACACGGACTGGAAAAAATTAGGTCAGAATTCACATGCAATAGGCTACGCATTTAAAACCTCCCCATTGCAATTAGCAAAAGCATACTCTGTTATTGCAAACGAAGGATTTGTTATCAATCCGAGAATAGAAAAAGATAAAATAACTTATAAAAACAAGCAGCCTAAATACAAAAATAGTTTTTCTAAAATTAAAAATATTGTATTGCAAAAAGTGATTGAAGATGGAACAGGAAAAAAAGCTAAAATCGATGGTTATACTGTAGGTGGAAAAACTGGCACTGGTAGATTGCATATTAAAAAAGAAGGATATGACTCAAAAAATCATATTTCCTTGTTTGCTGGTATTGTACCTTTATCACTTCCAAAATTAGTAATCGTTGTAGTTATAGATCAACCTCAAACAAAAACACATGGAGGTAGTGACATTGCTGCTCCAGTATTTAATAAAATTGCAACAGATTCACTTAGAATTTTAAATGTTAGTCCAGATAAGATATCTGACTATCAAAAAAATGTTTTAAATAATATTAAAAATAATTACACTTTAAAAACCTTGGAGGTTCCATATGTCCTTTGAACTAGTTGATACTAAAGAGCAAAAAGCTGATATTAAAGTTGTTGGGGTTGGCGGTTGTGGGAATAATGCTATTGAATATATGATAAAAAATAAGGTAAGCGGTGTTGATTTTATATGTGTAAACACAGATGCACAAGATTTAAAAAATAACCCAGTCAGTGAAAATAGAAAATGTAATATTGGATCTAATATAACTAGGGGGTTAGGAGCAGGTGCAAATCCTGAGATCGGCAGGCAGGCTGCGATAGAGGATAAAGACAAACTTAAAGAAGCCGTTCAAAATTGCGATATGTTATTTATTACAGCAGGCATGGGTGGAGGAACAGGAACAGGAGCCTCGCCAGTAATTGCTGAAATAGCAAAAGAGTTGGGAATTTTAACTGTAGCCATCGTCACAAAACCTTGGGAGTATGAAAAGAAAAAAAGAATGAGAAATGCAGAGAAGGGAATAGAAGAATTAAGAAATAAAGTTGACTCATTAATAATAATCCCTAACGATAAATTATGCACAGATGATGATATGCCACTCTCTGAAGCAAAAAATCAATCCAATGCTGTTCTAGAAAGAGCAGTTAGGGGTATAGCAGAACTAATAACAAAACCAGGCGAGATAAATTTAGATTTTGCAGATGTCAAAAGTGTTATGGCTAACGCAGGTTCGACAATGATGGGTAGTGGAATTGGCGAAGGTGTAGATCGTGCTGAAGACGCAATCCTACAAGCAATAGCTAGCCCACTTCTAGAAGATGTAGATGTAAAGGACGCAAAAGGATTATTAATTAATATTACTTCAAATGGAAGTCTTACAAATGGAGAGTTAAGATCAATAGGTGACCATATAGGAAGTCTTGTAGATGAAGAAGAGGCAGAAGTAATACTAGGTACAACAATAGATGAGTCGTTAGAGAATAAATTAAAAGTAACGGTAGTAGCAACAGGGATGAGCAATTCAAATACAACTATAGAAAATAAAGTAGATATAGTAATAGGGCCAAAAATTAACAGCCAAGCTAATTCTGAAATGCCATTAAATCAAGCAAAAGAAACTAGTTACGGGAGTAACCAAGCAAAAGAAGAAAATAAATATGACCATGAAGATCATGGTTTAAGAAATTATGCAAAACAGGATGAGTATGAGGTAAATGAAATAACAGTAGAAAAGAAAGACAATATAATAAAAAAACAAAATAATATTCAACATAAAACAAATAGCAATGGCGAGCTAGATTTAGATTTTTTAGATATACCAGCATTTTTGAGAAAACAGGCAGATTAAATAATTTTTTTTTAAAGGAGAGTAGCGGTGAAAAATATAATTTATTATAGTGTAATTTTTATAGGATTTACATTACTAGTAGGGTGCAACACGGTAGATGGAGTAGGGAGAGATATATCTGCGGCTGCAGAATGGGTTAGTGGTACAGTAAACGAAGAATAAATTACCAATAAATAATTAATGAAATTAAATGATCTTATAGATGATAAAAAGTTGTTAGTGCGCAATATAAATATCTTAGGATTAAGTGAAGATAGTAGAGAAATTAAAAAAAATTATATTTTCTTTTTGAAAAATACAAAAAAAGAAGATGAAAAAAAACATATATTAGAGGCAGTAGATAAAGGTGCAAAGGTAATTATCTATAGTAAAAAAAAATTAATTAAAAATACAGATTATATTGGCGGGTGCATATTTTATAACGTACCGGACCTAGACAAAAGTATGTCACAACTATCAAAGGCATTTTATAAGTTAGCAGAGAATAATATTAAAATATATGGTGTAACAGGAACAAATGGAAAAAGTACAATTATAAATCTCATAGCTCAGTTCTTAAAACTAAAGAAGGAGAAATGTGGGTTAATAGGAACAATGGGATCAGGAATACATCCTAGAATAAAAAATAAAGGTTTAACAACTCCGAATATAATAAACATTAATAGGAGTATAAAAAAATTCACAGATAATAACGTAAATACTATAGCAATGGAGGTTTCATCTCATGGAATTGATCAAAATAGAATTAGAGGTTTAAGTTTTGAAGCTGCTATATTTACAAACTTAACACATGATCATTTAGATTTTCATAAAAATATGAATAACTACTTTAATGTAAAGTTAAAATTATTTACAGAATATAAAAATAAGAAAAAAATTATCTTCATTGATAATTATTATGGAAAAAAAATTTATTCACTTATAAAAAATAAAAATAAAATAAAAACAGTTTCTTTGGAAAATAAAAATGCAGATTACTATTCCAGTAATATTGTATATACAAAAAGTGGCATAAATTTTTTAGTGAATTCAAAGTATGGAGTTAAACAGGTTAGTACTAAACTATATGGTGAATTTTCTGTAACAAATATTTTAATTACTATTGCAACATTAGTTAATAATAAAGCAGACTATAATTTTTTTTTAGATAATATGAGATATATCGAATCCTTAAGTGGAAGAATGCAAAAACTTGAAAAAAAACAAAAGCCTATTGTTTTTATTGATTACGCGCATACACCTGATGCCGTAAAAAAAGTATTAATATCAGTAAAAAAACATTTTCCTGATAATGAGATTACAACTATATTTGGATGCGGTGGAGATAGGGACGTAAGTAAAAGAAAAGTTATGGCTGAAATTATTGATAAATATTCAAATAATATTATTGTGACAAATGATAATCCTAGGAGCGAAAATCAGAATATTATTGCAAAGCATATTGTTTCTGGTATTAAAAAAAGTAGTAATTTTAGTGTTATTCTAGACCGCAGAAAAGCTATTAAAAAATCTATAAATAAAAAATTCTTAAATAATATTGTATTGATTCTTGGGAAAGGCCACGAAACTCATCAGATAATAAACAATAAAAGTATAATTTTAAATGATCAAGACGAGGTTTTAAAAGCATTTAACTTGAAATGAGTGATTATTCTTTAGAAGAAATATCTAAATATATTGGAGGAGAGTTTTATGGTAGCGATAAATTGGTTTCAGGCTTTTCTATTGATTCACGAACTATAGAGAACAATGATGTTTTTATATGTATAAAAGGTGAAAACTATGATGGTCACAATTTTATTCAGGATGTGCTTCCCAAGGTTGCATGCGTTATAACTTCTTATGATATTGATAACATAGATTTAAGTAAACAATCCTATATTAAAGTAAATGATACTTTTGAAGCGCTTCAAAAAATGAGCGCATATGTAAGAAGCCTAAGTAACGCAAAATTTATAGCCATCACAGGGTCAAATGGAAAAACCACTGTAAAAGAAATGTTAGCGCATATATTATCAGACCATGATATTACTTATACAAAAGGTAACCTCAATAATCATATAGGAGTACCTTTAACCTTGCTGTCTATTAATAAAAAAGATAAATTTGTAATATTAGAGATTGGATCAAATAAACCAGGTGAAATTAAACCGCTATCAAAATTAATTAATCCAGATATAGCTGCAGTAACTAATATTGGATATGCGCATATCGAGGGCTTTAAAAGTCTTAAAAATACGGCGTACGAAAAAAATTGTATATATGAAAGTTTAAAAAAAGATGGAGTTGCAGTTATTAATAATGAAAATAAATATTCTTATGTAACTGCAAAAAAAAATAAAATTTATTTTGGTTATAAGAAAAATATTTTTAAAAAATTACATATGACTTTTAAAAATATTTTCTGTAAAACAGATTTCTTGGATATTAAAAAAATTAATAATAATACTTTTAAGATTGATCATAATAAAACTAGTGCAACTATAAAAATGAAGCTTCATGGTGAGCATAATTTTATGAATGCAGCGTGTGCTTCATCAATAGCCGTATCACTAGGAATTTCTTTAGAACATATTAAATCTAAAATAGAGGGCTTTATCGCAGTATCCTCAAGATTAAAATTACATAAATTACATAATAATATTAATATTATAGATGATTGCTATAATGCAAACCCCTCTTCATTTAAAGCTGCTTTAGACTACTTATCGAAGATAGAAGGTACAAAAATAGTTTTGATGGGAGATATGGTTGAGTTAGGCAAAGATTCTAAGTTTTTCCACAAAGAAATTGGAGAATACGCTAAGAAACTTAATATTGATAAGTTCATAAGTATAGGGGTAAATAGTAAGTTAGCATCAGACGTATTTAGTTTAGATGGCTATCATTTTACGGATCATAATATCTTAAAATCTTATTTAAATAATAATATTAGGCCCAACTCATATATACTAATAAAAGGCTCTAGATCAGCACGACTAGAAGAGTATGTTCATTATTTAAAATCTAGGAGTAATTAAATATGTTTCTATATTTATTAGAATATCTAAGTAGTATAAATAATGATTTTTTAGTATTTAAATATATAACTTTAAGAGCAATTCTTAGTATAATCACAGCATTATTTATTTCATTACTACTAAGTCCTTATATAATTAAAAAGTTTTCTCTAAATAATGTATCGGAAGTTATTAGGGATGATGGGCCAAGTTCACATTTTAATAAAACTGGAACACCCACTATGGGTGGCTTGCTAATATTATCATCTCTAATTATAACAACATTACTTTGGGCGGACTTAGAAAATAAATATATTCTCTATCTCCTTTTTATAACAATTTCTTTTGGTGTGATTGGATTTATTGATGATTATAAAAAATTAAAAAATAGTAAAAAAGGAATATCTGCAAAAAGCAAAATTATTTCCCAGTTTTTCGTAGCGGTAATTTTATCCATTGTAATGTTTAATAACATAGATTCCTCAGCAGAACAGCAATTTATAATCCCTATATTCAAACATATTGTTTTAGATTTAGGAGTTTTCTTTATTCCCTTAACAATACTTGTGATAATTTCAACTAGTAATGCTGTAAATCTTACAGATGGCTTAGACGGCTTAGCAATTATGCCGATAGTTTTAGTTAGTGGTGCTCTTGGAATATTTGCGTATTTAAGCGGTAATATGAATTTTTCAGAATATTTATTAATACCTTATATTAAAGATTCAGGAGAAATTACAATATTTATTGGGGCTATTATTGGCTCTGGATTGGGATTTCTCTGGTTTAATACATATCCAGCCCAAGTATTCATGGGGGATGTTGGCGCACTATCGTTAGGAGCTGCTATTGGCCTCATGGCTGTAATAGTTAGACAGGAAGTAGTTTTGATAATAATGGGAGGTATATTTGTATTAGAGGCATTATCTGTAATCATACAAGTACTTTCATTTAAGTACAGAGGTAAAAGAGTTTTTTTAATGGCGCCATTCCATCATCATTTTGAAAAAAAAGGGTGGGCTGAGCCAAAGATAGTAGTAAGATTTTGGATTATTAGCTTTATACTTATACTGGTGGGTTTAGCAACATTGAAAATAAGATAAGTTCCCAAAGAGAAATATGAAAAAAAGCAATTTGCCAATAGCAATAATAGGACTTGGAAAAACAGGCTTATCAATTGCAAAATATCTTTATAGAAATAATCAAAAATTTATAGCATATGATACTAGGAAAAATCTTACATTTAGTAATCAAATAGAAAAATATATTAAAGCAGAAGAAATAATTTTAGGAGAAATAACAGATAATATTGTATTTCAGCATGATAATTTTATCATAAGCCCTGGCGTAGATTTAGATAAAAAAATCCTCAAGGAAATAAAAAATAAAAATAAGAATATACAGACAGATATAGATATATTCAATGACAGCGGTGAAAAAAAAGTTATATGTATTACAGGATCTAACGGTAAAACTACAGTAACATCAATAGTAGAACACATTTTAAATATGATAGGAAAAAAATCTAAAGCAGGCGGAAATATAGGATTACCTGCTCTTGAATTACTCTATCAAAATTACGAATACTATATCTTAGAGTTATCAAGTTTCCAGCTAGAAATGACAAAAAAAATTAAATGCGAATCATCAGTAATTACGAACATATCTCCAGACCACTTAGACAGGCATAAAACATTTGATAATTATATTAATATCAAGCATAAAATATTTGAGAATACAAAAAATATTATAATCAACAGATCCGATAATAATATAAAAAAAAATAAATATAATTTTAAATATACATTTGGAGTAGATATCCCAAGCGATGAGAACAGTTTTGGAATAAATAGTTTGAATGGAATAAATTATATATATCAAGGAAGTGAAAAAATTCTTAGTGAAGATGATACAAAGTTAATAGGTTATCATAACCTGATAAATATTTGTTCTGCGCTAGCTGTAATAAAGTCTCTAGGGTTGAATGTCAAGCAGTCTGCTGAAAGTGTAAAGTCTTTTAAAATTCTCGAACATAGAATGGAGAATTTCTATAATCAAAATAACATAATATGGATTAATGACTCTAAGGCTACAAATGTAGAATCAACAATATCAGCTGTTAAATCGTTAAAAAATAACATTATTTTATTAATGGGGGGAAGATCTAAGACAGATAATTATACTGAATTAAATAAAGTAATGTTTGGAAAAGTCAAGTATCTAATTTTATTTGGGGAGTGCAAAAATTTACTATCCAAGAAAATAAACTCTGTAGAAAATATTATAATAGCAGAAGATCTTAAGGATGCTGTTTCTAAAGCGAAATATCTCTCAAGTAATTTTTCAGAAAAATCTAAAAATAATATAAATATTATCCTATCTCCTGCATGCTCTAGCTATGATAGCTTTGCATCATACGAAGAGAGAGGAAATTTTTTCAAGAAGTGCGTATTAAATTCGAATGGAACAATTAATGATAAATAGAAAAAATAACAATTTAAACAATATTATTAAGCCTTTTTTTGATTTAAAATTACTTTTCCTTGTAGTTTCAATAATTCTATTCGGCTTATTAGTTTTAACAACAGCCTCTATAGAATTATCTTCAAAAAATTTTCAAGAGCCATTTCATTACTTATTTAGACAGATTGCATATCTTTTATTTAGCATTCTTATTTGCTCAATTTTTTTGTATTTAAGCTCAGAAAATTTAAAAAAATTATCTAAATTATTTTATTTAGCGTCATTCTTATTGCTTTGCTTGGTAATAATACCTGGTCTTGGTCATACTGTTAACCGAAGTATGCGCTGGTTAAGTTATGGAGGATTTAATATCCAACCTTCAGAATTCTTTAAATTATTTTATATAGTATGGATTTGCGCTTATCTTGATTATAATAAAAAAAACATTGGTAATTTTGGCGTCTTTATTTTTCCATTTATTGTACTTTCTTTTGCAATTGTTGTTCTTATTAGGCAGCCTGATTTTGGCACTATTATCGTATTATTTATAATGACTTTGTTAATTCTTTTTTTCGCTAAGGCTAGGTATATTCATATTATTTCTATTGGGGTTGTTGGCTCTATCGGAGCTTCTTTGTTAATTTTTAGTAGCACCGAACGACTTTCTAGGTTTTCTATTTTTAACCCATGTCAAAGATATTTGGAGGATGGTTATAATCTTTGTCATTCTTTATTAGCCATATCAAGCGGTGGAATTTTTGGAAGTGGATTAGGAGCTGGTACGTCAAAACTATTGTATTTATTTGGATCACATACTGATTTTATATTTGCTGTTCTCGCAGAAGAGCTTGGTATATTTGGAGTATTATTGATAATAATTCTTTTTTATTTATTTATCCGCAAGTGTTTTTTTATCGGAGATCGTGCTATTAGAGTTGGATTAATATTTCAAGGTTATTTATCGTATGCAATTGGTATATATATTACTCTGCAGGCTTATCTGAACATTTCTGTTAATTTGGGCTTAATACCTACTAAAGGTCTTGCATTACCTTTTTTTAGCTATGGCGGAAGTAACTATTTAGCATCAATGCTAGCTATAACAATAATATTTAGAATATACAGGGATGTATATAAGAAAAGTTTAAATAGCTCCATAAGATAACATTAAAATTTATGAGTAAACAAAATAAGAAAATTGTGATTTTTGCTGCTGGCACAGGAGGACACGTATATCCAGGCCTATCAATTGCTAATGAGCTTCTGTTAGAAAATATATCCGTATCCTGGATAGGAACAAAGAATGGCATTGAGAATAAAATAATTACTGATACAAATATAAAGATTCATCATATTGCATTTTCTGGTGTAAGAGGTAAGGGGGCATTATCTTATATTAAACTTCCTGTAAAATTATTTATAGCTACTATCCAGTCAATAGTAATATTAAGAAAGATCAAGCCAGATATTGTGCTTTCTATGGGAGGCTATATAAGCTTTCCATGTGTATTAGGATCTTTTGCTTTACGAATACCAATTGTTACACATGAGCAAAATATTATTTTCGGGTTAACAAATAACATATTAAGATTTTTATCAGATGTAGTTATATTAGGATTTCCTATGACTATCAAAAGTGAAAAATATAAATTCTTGGGGAATCCTTCTAGGTACGAAAAATCTAACGTTAAAAAAATAAATAGTGCAAATAAAAAGTTTAATATATTGATAGTAGGTGGCAGCCTAGGTGCAAAAGTATTTAATGAGGTAGTCCCTCAAGCTATATATGGTTTAAGTAAAATAAAAAATTACGATATCAACGTAATTCATCAAACAGGAAAAACATATAAGACTGCCGAGACTCAGTATAAAAAAATAAATGTAAATGTTGATCTAAGAGAATATATAGATTCGATGAAAGAAGCGTACGCATGGTGCGATATCATATTATGCAGAGGTGGAGCAATTACCATAACAGAGATTATGAATTTAGGTATTCCCTCGATAATCATACCTTATCCATATGCTGTTGATAACCATCAAATGAAAAACAGTAAATATTTAGAAGAAAATAATGCCGCTATAGTGATAAATCAGAATAATTTTACCTCTGATTATTTAATAAGTGTTTTTAAGTCACTAATAGAAAATACAGAGGTCAGAGAGTCTTTATCACATAATATTAGCGTCTTAAATAAAAATGAAGCAACTAAAAATATATGTGAAGAAATTATTAAAAAAATAAGTAATAATTGAATTTATGAAAAGTGATCTAAAAAATAAAATTATGATGAGGGTAAAAAACATCCACTTTATCGGTGTTGGTGGTAGTGGTATGTCTGGAATAGCCTCAATTTTAAATGATCTGGGTTATTCGGTATCAGGGTCAGATATTAATCAGTCAAAAAATACAGACATTCTAAAAAAAAATAATATAAAAATATCTATAGGCCATGATATAAGCAATGTATTATTGAAAGACGTCATAGTGGTATCAAGCGCTGTAAAAGAAGATAATATTGAATATGTACATGCAAAAAATCTGAATATTCCAATTATACAGAGAGCGGAGATGTTAGCGGAATTAATGAGGTTTAGTTATGGTATAGCTATAGCAGGAACCCATGGGAAAACATCTACTACTTCAATATTATCACATATCTTAAATGTCGCTAATTATGACCCAACTTATATCATAGGTGGAAAAATAATAAATTCAGGAAATTTTAGATTAGGTTCAAGCGATTATTTAATAGCAGAAGCTGATGAGAGTGATGCTTCGTTTTTACATTTGCAGCCACTAATGTCAGTGATCACAAATATAGATAAAGATCATATGGAAAATCATGAAAATAGCTTTGATATTTTAAAAAAAAATTTTTTAGAATTTATTAATAATCTCCCTTTCTATGGACTTTGTTTGTTAAATATAGATGATATTAATACAAGATCTATAATAAATAGAATATCTAGACCAATTAAAACTTTTGGTGTAGATGAGCAGGCTGATTATCAAGCAAAATCAATTTGTGTAGATAAAATACCAGCAAAATATAGTTATATAGAAAATGGAAGTATTTATGAGATAAAGTTAAACATGCCTGGAAAACATAATGTAATGAATTCTCTGGCAGCACTTTCTATAGCTAGAGAGTTGGGTGTTCCTATCAAAGTAATACAAGAGGCTTTAGAAAATTTCCCAGGCATCAGTAGAAGATTTGAAATTATAGGTGAGTTTAAAATAAATAAAAATACTTTTACATGGGTAGATGATTATGGACACCACCCTACAGAAATGAAGGAGGTTCTGGAAACCATTAAAAAAGTTTGGGCGAATAGAAAACTAGTGATGGTTTTCCAGCCACACAGGTATTCTCGGACAGCAGAACATTTTAACCAATTTATAGAAATTTTAAAAAATGTTGATCATTTAGTATTAATGGATATTTATGCCGCAAGCGAGAAGCCTTTAGACAATATAAACTCTGAAGCAATTGTAAGTGAAATAAAAAAATACAATAAAAAAGTTGTATTAATAAATGACGAAGATGAATTATCCAAATATTTAAATAAAATTATCGAAGATAAAAATATTTTATTAACAATGGGGGCTGGTAATATTTCGAAATTTGTAAATTATTATAAAAAAAACGTAATGCAGTAAATATGTCAAATATAAAAAAAATCCAGAAAATGTTAAAAGGAAGATTGAGAGAAGATGTTTCTTTGAAAGATTATAATACGTGGAAAATAGGTGGGAAAGCAGAATATTTCTACGAGCCATCAGACATAAAGGATTTAAAATTATTTCTAGAGTTGCTTCAAAATACTCCTATAACTTTCTTAGGAAACGGTAGCAATGTCCTTATAAGAGATGGTGGTATAAGTGGATGCGTAATATGCCTAAAAAATACTTTAAATAATTATTTTTTTAAAGATGAGGAGTATATATTTGAAGCTGGGTTATCATGTATGAAAATGGCACAAATAACAGCTAGAGAAAATTATGAAGGACTAGAGCATTTATGTGGAATTCCAGGTTCATTAGGCGGGGCATTAGCAATGAATGCTGGTTGCTATGGAGGAAATATATGGGACCATGTGTCAACAGTGAGTTTGATAAACAATGATGGGGAAATAATAAAAAAAAATAAAAATGATTTTATTATTGGTTATAGGAATACAAGTCTTAAAGAAAATAATTTTTTTATAAGTGCAGTTTTTAAGCTCAGGAAAAATAAGCTAAAAAATTCTTTAGAAAAAATAAAAGAATTTTTACAGGATAGAAGATCGAAACAACCTACAGGACTACTCAGTTGTGGCTCAGTTTTTAAAAACCCAAAAAACTTGTACGCTGCTAAACTTATTGAATCAATAGGGTTGAAAGGTTACAAAATAGGTGGCGCATGTATTTCCGAAAAACACGCTAATTTTATTATTTCTGATAAATCCACTAAATCAATTGATATAGAGAAATTAATTAATTTTACGCAAAAAGAAGTTTTTAAGAAAAAAGAAGTTATCTTGGAAACAGAAGTTAAATTTATTGGAAATAAATCATGAGGAATAATTACGGAAAAGTTCTTGTATTGATGGGAGGCTGGTCAAATGAAAGAGATGTTTCATTAGTTTCAGGTCAGTGTGTATTTAATTCACTTGAATTTTCTGGTATTAATGTTGTAAAACTTGATCTGCAAAAATTTAATTTTAAAGAAATAAAAAAAATATTACCCGACAGAGTATTTATTATACTGCATGGAAAGGGGGGTGAAGATGGAGAGATACAATCATATCTAGATTTTCTTAAAATTCCTTATACAGGAAGTAATAAGCACTCCTCAGAAATTTGTATGAATAAAAGATCTACGAAAACAATATTATTGGACAGCGGTGTAGCAACACCAAAATTTAAAAGAATAGAAAAAGAAACTGCTATAGAAGAAATAGAAGGTCTATTTAAATACCCAATAGTTATAAAACCCTCTTCTGAGGGATCTAGTATAGGAGTTTACATAGTAGAAAATAGAGAAGATCTTGAAAATGCAATCATCAATAACAAAAAGATAAGTGATGATATTATAGCTGAGCAATATATTGAAGGAGCAGAATATACTGTAGGAATACTTGGCGAAATTGCTTTGCCAGCTATTAAGTTAATACCGCCTGGACAGTTTTATGACTATGAAGCGAAATATAATTCAACAGACATGGAGTATATTTGTCCATCAGGTCTAGATAAAAATACTGAGATAAAATTAAAAAAAATCTCACTTGAGAGTTTCAAGGTATTAAATTGTAGCGGCTGGGGGAGAATAGATATTATTTTAGACAAAAATAATAAGCCATGGGTAATTGAACTAAATACAGTGCCTGGAATGACAGAACATAGTTTATTTCCTATGGCATCAGAAGAAGACAATATTGGATTTAATGATTTGGTTCTGAAAATACTAGACACTTCTTTTAAATAATAAACATGCTACTAAAAAATAAAATTCTTCTTATATTATCAATCGTCATACTAGCTGGAATATATTTAAATACAAAAACTAATATAGATAGAAAAATATATTTTCCAATAAAAAATATCTCCATAGAGTCAAAAATAATTAATGTTAATAAGGATGATGTTTTTGAAAAATCTAAAAATTATTTAAATTCAAAATCTTTTTTTAATTTTAAAATAAATATTTTAAAAAAAGAAATTGAGAAAGTACCTTGGGTTAGGTCTGTAAATATTAAAAGAGTTTATCCTGATGAGATAAAAATTTATATTAAAGAGTATGTACCTATTGCAATATGGAATAACAAAAGTTATATGAATAATTCAGGCGATATATTTTTTATTCACGATATAAAAAAAAATTTACCAATGATTAATTCCAATGAAAGTAGAAATAAAATAATGTATGTGTATTTTTCTTTATTATTGAAATATATATCTGATTACAATTTTGATATTGAAATTAAGAAAATTGAAGAAAACGAAATAAGGTCTATATCTGCTCATCTTTCATCTGGAATTATTGTTAAATTTGGTTCAAAAGACATCAAGAGTAAAATACATACATTCTTTAACGTATACAAGACACTAAATAGTAGCGATTTGAAAAAAATCGGGTATATTGACATGAGGTATTCAAACGGTTTTTCTATTGGTTGGAAGGGTGTAAAGTAGGTACATTATGGTTAAGAATGATAAAAATATAATAGTCGGTTTAGACATTGGGACTTCATATGTCAAAGCAATAGTTGGGGTTATCAATGAAGATAATGAAATTGATTTTCTTGGGATTGGAAGAGCTAAGTCCTTAGGTATGAAAAGAGGGGTTGTAATAGATATTAGTTCTACTGTTCAGTCCATAGAAAAGTCTATTGAGGAAGCAGAGCTAGTAAGCGGTTATAAAATTAAATCTGTATATGTAAGTATCTCTGGAAAACATATTCAAAGTTTTAACGCGACTGGAAGAGCAGCAATCTCTGATCACAAAGAAGTTTCAAAGCAGGATTTAAAGTCTGTAGAAGAATCGGCAAAAGCTATAACTCTTTCAAATGATCAGGAAATACTGCACGTTCTTGCAAAAGATTATGAAATCGATAATCAGGATGGAATTAAAGTTCCGCTAGGAATGTCTGGTATAGCGCTTGACGGAAGATATCACTTGGTAACAGGCGCAAAAAACGCGCGAGATAATATAGAAAAATGTATAAAGAAGTGCAATTTAGATCCAGCTGGTGTTGTGCTTGAACAATACGCATCTAGCATGTCAGTTCTCACTGAGGATGAAAAAGATTTAGGGGTTTGCTTAGTAGATATTGGAGGAGGCACAACAGATATTGCTATTTTTAGCAATGGTGCTATTGAATACACCTCATCCGTTTCATTAGGGGGGGATCAAGTGACAAATGATTTAGCTCAAGCACTCAAGACTTCAACATATAATGCAGAAGAAATAAAAATTATACATGGGTGCATAATTAATGATTTATCTAACGATGATGTAATAGAGGTTCCAGGGGTAGGGCAAAGGCCCTCAAGATCAGTTGAAAGATATACTTTGGTAGAAGTTATGAGTCTGCGGTACCAAGAGATTTTTAATTTTGTTAATGAAAAAATCCAGCAAAGCGGTTTCGAAGAAAAAATCCCTGCAGGGATAGTTCTTACTGGAGGAGGTTCAAAATCTGAAGGTCTTGTTGATTTGGCAGAAGAAATATTTCATAAACAGGTTAGAATTGGTTCGCCACAATATATCTACGGCGGATCTGAAGAAGTTGTAAAGAATCCAGAATACGCAACAAGCGTTGGATTGCTACTGTATGCTCAAAAACAAAATACCCCTCAGCAAGAATCTATGAATGAAGATTTCTTACATGCTGTCAAAAACTTCCTGCGCAGTTTCTTTTATAATTAAGTAGATTATTTTAAAAAAAAGTATACATATCATAAAATTAGCTTATGATGTCAATTACTTTTGTGAAGTTATTATTTTTTGTTAATAGCTACTAAAACATATATAATAAATGAAAAATAAAAAAAAATGATTAATCAAAGAACTGTAAAGAATACTATAAAAGCGACAGGTATTGGTCTACATACTGGCAAGAAGATTTCACTAACACTAATCCCAGCGCCTGCAGAAACAGGTGTAATTTTCATTAGAACTGATATAGATCCTCATGTATCAATTAAAGCTTGTCCTGAAAACGTCGGAGACACAACACTTTCTACAACGCTTATATCAGATGACGTAAGAGTCTCAACAGTTGAGCATTTGCTTTCTGCTATTGCAGGATTAGGTATTGATAATTTATATGTGCATCTTGATGGGCCAGAAGTCCCAATAATGGATGGAAGTGCAAGCCCCTTTGTTTTCTTATTGCAGTCAGCTGGAATAAAAGAGCAGGCTAAATCAAAGAAATTTATCAGAATTTTAAAGCCTATAGAAGTTAGAGATGACGAGTCTGGAAAATGGGTTAAATTTATACCATTCGAAGGTTTTAAAGTAGCATTCACTATTGGTTTTGATCACCCAGCATTTAATGATAAAACTCATACTGCAGTTTTAGATTTTTCTAGCGTGTCGTACGTAAAGGAAGTTAGTAGAGCAAGGACATTTGGCTTCATGAGAGATGTTGAATTATTGAGATCAAAAAATCTAGCGTTAGGTGGAAGCTTAGATAATGCAGTAGTTGTAGACGACCATAGAGTGCTAAATAAGGATGGATTAAGATATGAAGATGAGTTTGTGAAGCATAAAATTCTTGATGCGGTTGGCGATCTATATCTACTTGGAAGAAGTCTAATTGGTTCTTTTGAGGGTTACAAATCAGGGCATGATTTGAATAACAAGCTTCTTAGAAAATTGTTAAAAAACCAAGATTCATGGGAAGAGTTGGGTTATGAAACACCTGAGGACTTGCCAATTAATTATATGGACGCATACAGTACTGCCGAGAATTAAATTATAGGATTTCGTATAATCTTAAATATTATTTTTTTTATCTTTTTCTTTAAAAAACCATTAAATTCACAATTAATATCTTTTAAGATATCGTATTGATAATTTCTCATTAGATTTAAATTAGAGCTATTAGTGGCCCCTAAGACTAAAATATTATCAATTACATTACATGCGTAGCAAAGCTTTTGAGAATGAGTGTATTTGACTAGATATTCTGTAATCATTCCGAGCATTTTAGTTTTTTCTAATATACTAATATCAATCTGGTTGCTAAGTTTTTTCATATATATAATATTATTCGTTCAAATTAGTTGTATAATAACCATCTTTAATAAAATTTTAAAAAAATGCAAATAGTAATTTTCAAATCTAATAAAAATAAGTCATCTTCATATAAAATAAATGGGCTATTTTTTGTATTTATTATAGCTCTATCCGTAATATCTTTGTCGTTTGTATTCACAAGCGCTTCTTATCTATATGGGTTTAATAAAGGATATATCGCGTTAAATGAAGATAGGGCAGAAGATATTAGTAGTTACCAGCATGATATTAGGCTTATAAGAAACGAAAATGAGCAGAAAATGAAATTTTTCTCGCAAAAATTAATCACAATCTCAGCAGAGTTAGAAAATCTTAATTCTTTGGGAAATAAAATAAGTAATATTGCAAAACTGGATAAGAAAAAATTTGATTTTAAAAAACCAAAATACATTGGCGGGAAAAATAAAATAAATATTGAATTCGAGTATGGCTCTGAATTTGATAAATTTTTAGATGCTATGTTAGTAGATTTGGAGACTAAGCAGGAAGATCTTAATAATGTATATAAAATAGTGAACAATATGGAGATGAAAGAGCAATTTTTCCCTTCTGGATTCCCATCACGTAAAGGGTACATTTCATCTCAATATGGCCAAAGAGTGAATCCTATAACAAAAAAAACTAATTTGCATAAAGGTATTGATATAGCTCACAAAATAGAGACTGATATATTATCCTTAGCGGGAGGCAGGGTGACATTTTCTGGTAAGAAATATGGTTACGGAAACTTTATTGAAATTAGCCATCTGAATGGTTACATCACAAGGTATGCTCATAATAATAGAAATCTCGTGACAGAAGGTAATATTGTTAAGAAAGGACAGATTATAGCTAAAATGGGATCTACAGGGCACTCCACGGGCCCGCATGTTCACCTAGAGGTATTAAAAAATAAAATTCATATTGATCCTAATAAGTTTATCCATTACAAGGAAAAATTCTCTAAGAGCAATTAGAAGATTTTTATAGGAATATTTATGAATATTTTAAAAAAAATAGTTGGTAGTAGAAATGACAGGATTTTAAAGGATTATCGTAAGATCCTAAAAGAAGTTAATCTTCTCTCACAAGAAATGCAAAGTCTTTCTGATAAAGATTTTCCAGATATCACTAGTAAATTAAAAAAAGATTATATGGATGGCAAGACCCTAGAAGATATGCTTCCTTATGCATACTCTCTTACAAGAGAGGCTTCTAGTAGAATCATGAAAATGAGACATTTTGACGAGCAAATATTAGGAGGTATAGCTTTACATAATGGAAAGATAGCTGAGATGAAAACAGGCGAAGGTAAGACCTTAGTAGCTACTCTCCCAGCATACTTGAATGCAATAACTGGTAAAGGAGTCCACATAATCACTGTTAATGATTATTTAGCAAAAAGAGATTGTGATTGGATGACTGACTTATATAATTTTTTGGGTTTATCAACTGGTGTAATACTATCAGGACAGACTTTAGAAGAAAAAAAGAAAGCATATAAATCAGATATTATATATGGAACTAATAATGAATTTGGATTCGATTATCTCAGAGATAATATGGTTTACTCGGCAGATGAAAAGGTTCAAAATGGATTAGTATACGCAGTTGTGGATGAGGTAGACTCAATACTTATAGATGAGGCTAGAACTCCTTTAATTATATCTGGAGCCACTGATGAAAGCTCAAAACTGTATAAGAAAATTAATGGATTTGTAGCTCTATTAAGTCAAGGAAAAGAAGAAGATGAACATAGTGATTTCTTTTTAGACGAAAAATCAAAACAAGCCTTTCTAACAGAGAAGGGTCACGTGACTTTCGAAGAAATATTATTAAAAAATAAAGTAATTAAAATAGATGAGAGCTTATATGATGCTAATAATATAAGTTTACTTCATTACATGGGTACAGCTTTAAGAGCAAATTTTCTATTTTCGCATGATATTGATTATATTGTAGAGGAGTCAAAGGTTGTAATTATTGATGAATTTACTGGAAGAAAGATGCCGGGAAGAAGATGGGGCGATGGATTGCATCAAGCAATAGAAGCTAAAGAAAATCTAAATATAGAGAATGAAAATCAAACGCTTGCCTCAATAACTTTTCAAAATTATTTTAGATTATATAATAATCTTTCTGGGATGACTGGAACAGCTGATACAGAGGCTCAAGAATTTCAAGAAATATACAATTTAGAAGTAATTACAATTCCCGCGCATAAGAAGATGATTAGAAGTGATCATGGTGATCTTGTGTACCTAACAAAAAAAGAAAAATATAATGCAATTATTGAAGATGTAAAAATTTGTCGAAAAAATAAACAGCCAGTTTTAATAGGCACAGCATCCATAGATTCATCTGAATATTTATCGCAAGAATTGAAAAAAAATAAAATACCACATCATGTTCTAAATGCTAAACAGCACGAGAAAGAATCAATGATCATAGAGAATGCAGGAGCCCTAGGAAGCGTAACAATTGCCACAAATATGGCTGGAAGGGGGACAGATATTGTTCTCGGAGGTAAAATAGATAATGAGACAGAAGAGTGGAAACAATTAAATAAGGAGGTAATAAATAGCGGTGGGTTACATGTAATAGGCACAGAAAGACACGAGTCAAGAAGAGTGGATAATCAGCTGAGAGGTAGGTCAGGAAGACAAGGGGACCCAGGGTCGTCAAGGTTTTATTTATCGTTAGAAGATAATTTAATGAGAATATTTGCATCAGATAAAGTAAGTGCATTAATGCAAAAGTTAGGAATGGAAAAAGGTGAAGCCATAGAGCATAACTGGGTAAACAAGGCTATAGGTAATGCACAAAAAAAAGTTGAAGGGCATAATTTTGATATTAGAAAGCACTTACTCGACTATGATAATGTAGCAAACGAACAAAGAAAGCATATATATAATAAAAGAAATGAATTTTTAGATATAAAAAATAGAAAAGATATTATAGGTCTAATTACGGAAGAAGTATTTATAGACCTAATAGAAGCTAATATAAATTTAGATGCAAGTAGTAGTGAGATCGACGATATTTTGCAAAGAGATTTCAATATACAATTAAATACCAACGAAATTATAAAAAAATCATTAAAAAAAGAAGAGGTAGCAAAGGCTGTCCTGAGCAATATATATGAAATACATGAGAAAAATATTAAAGATTTACCAGGTGAAGTATATTTAGAAATTACAAAAGAAATATATATAAATATAATAGATAAAAGTTGGGTAGAGCATATCCAATCAATGGATTACTTAAGACAAGGGATTGGGTTAAGAAGTTATGCTCAGAAAAATCCAAAGCAAGAGTATAAAAGAGAAGCATTTGATATGTTTTCAATAATGCAGAATAATATACACTATAGTTTTATAAGCCTACTATTTAGACTTGATTACAAAACATCACTTGTAAAAAAACAATTACCTATTGGAGTAAGTTTAGAAAAAAACAATGAAATCGGAGAGTTAAAAAAAACTATAAATAAAAATGCACAGAAAAGAAGTAGAAAGTTAAAAAAGAAAAGAAGGAAGTAGCGTTTATTTGATATAGTTAAATAAATTAAAAATTATAATGAATCATAAAATAGCTAAAAAAATACATCCAGTAGAAGGGATAAAAATATCCTCAGTAATTTCAGGGATGTATAAAAAAGCAAGGCTAGATCTATCAATTGTTGAAATAAATTCTAAGGCAAGTGTAGCAGGCGTATTCACTCAGAATAAAGCTAAGTCGCCTGCCGTGATAATTAGTCAGAAAAATTTAAAAAAAGGTTGCCCAAGATTTTTAATAATAAATGCTGGGAATGCAAATGCTGGAACTGGTAAAGATGGCTATGATGATGCCGTTAAATATTGTAAATCACTAGCTAATAAGGGTAATTGCTCTATAGATGATATCCTTGTCTTCTCTACAGGAGTTATAGGTGAGAAAATAAAAGTCAGAAATATAGTTAATTCTATTCCTAATCTATTACAGAATTTAGGCTCTAATAAGTGGGTTGAGTTATCACAATCAATCTTAACTACTGATACAGAAAATAAGATAATATCAAAGAAGTTCAAGTTAGCAGGAAGTTATATAACTATTACGGGTGTCACTAAGGGCTCAGGAATGATAATGCCGAATATGGCAACTATGCTATCTTTTGTAGCAACTGATATAAAAATTCCAAAAAATATACTTTCTAAATTACTAAAAGAGATAACAAATGTATCTTTTAATATGATAACAGTCGACGGTGACACCTCTACTAATGATTCTAGTGTTTTAATAGCAACAGGTAAATCTAAAGTTATTTATAATAAGCTAAACATAGATGATAAAAATAAATTTAAAAAAAATTTACAATTTCTATATATAGAGCTTGCTAAAAAAATAATAAAAGATGGGGAGGGGGCTACAAAATTTATTACTATAAATGTTGAAAAAGTTAGTACACACCAAATAGCAAAAAAAATTGCTATGTCAGTTGCAAATTCTCCATTAGTGAAGACTGCCTTGTTTGCTGAAGATCCTAACTGGGGGAGAATATTATCAGCTATTGGGAATATCAATACCGATGTAAAAGACTTATCAAATATTGAGCTAAGATTAGGAAAGATATTGATATATAAAAACAACAGATTATATAAAAAGTATAAAGAGAATCTAGCTAAAAAATATTTAAAAAATACAAATATAGATATTAATATAAAATATAATACAGGTTTATTTAAAAGTACCGTCTGGACATCCGATTTATCACATGAATACATTAATATAAATGCAAATTACAGATCATGACATCAGTAAGCATGATAAATATTTTATAACTCCAGATTATAATCAATCTCTTGAAAGCGAATATTTTTCAAAAATTGAAAAATCTCTGAAATCTGGAATTAAGCTGTTACAGTTCAGGTCAAAAAATCTATCAATTAAAGATTATACTGAGGTTTCAAAAAAAATTTACAGTATTTGTTTATTATATAAAGCTAAATACATAATTAATGATTATGTAAATTTACAACTAAATTCTTATTGTGATGGTATTCAGTTAACTTCTGATAATTTAAGAAACACTAATCTTGATAGCATAAATAAACAATATATTATCATTGCATCGTGTCATAATTTTGAAGAAATTAAAGTTTGCAATAACTCAAACGTTCACTTAGTTCTAATATCGCCAGTTTTAAATACTAAGAATAAAAATGGAATAGGATGGGAGACTTTTAGGGAGCTAACAGGATATTCAAAAAAACCTGTATTTGCCCTTGGTGGTCTAAACTATAAAACTGACATTCAGACTGTAAAAATCAACGGTGGCGCAGGAATAGCAGCATCATCATATTTTTATCATTTATTTGATGCCGGAGACGGATAAAGAAAATTCACTGTCCTCTGTAACTGACTTTGATGTTTTATTTTTACCATAAGAGGCCTTAAATATAATATTAATATTTTGCCTGTTAACACTAATAATAGGATAAATATTATTATTTTTAACTAATTTAATTCTTACAAGATCTACCCTAGCATTTTTATCTAATTTTTTTTCGAAATACGATTTTGAACTTATATAGGGAATAAAGTCCGCTGTATTTCTCCTTGTATTTAAAATTAATTTTGAAGCTAAAATTAATGGATTAAAGGGCTCATACCAAGTATTTATATGTTCTAATATTAACGACTTACTAGAAGATAAAAAGTTTAAATACGAAGGCATATCAAAAAAATTATCTCCAGCAGGAATATGTATCTTGTTTTTAATTTGCATTAAAAAATCATTATCAGCAATAGATTTTGATGGACTACTATCAATATTATTCAACATATCTATAGTCTTCTCAATTTCAGTAATAAAATTATCAAATTCTATTATGTTAATATTATCACTGCTGCTAAGAGTTTTAAAATATAACATGCATTTTTCTAATTCCTTAAGTAGTTCTATCTTAAGATTAATTCTATGAATAAAATCTGACATTTCTAATAATGTTGATATAGAGGATTTAACTCCCCATAGATCTTCCTGTAATAAAGCAGAATTAAATTTTTCAAAAAGATATTCGCATTTTAGAAAATTTCTAATATTTTCCGCTACTGGTTGCTCGTATATAATATATTCTTTCATATTAATTTTATTATATTTTTTATAAATTATTCAAGGTCTTCTAAAGTGCCATTATTTTCTAAAAAAAAAGAACTATTATTTTTATATACATCAATATTTTCTTGATACATAACGATATTATCAATTAAACTTATATTATAATTATTTCTATCTTTTAATCTTTTTATTCTATTTTCTTTGTTAGCGCTTATATAAATAACTTTATATTTTCTATTTAGATAAATTTTTTTTATAATTGGTATGACTAAAATTATATTATTATTTACGTTTGAATTTAGTATTTTTTCAAACTCTATAAAAACCTTAGGCTGTATGTAGCGCTCAACTTGAAACATTTTACTTTCGTCTGAAAATATTACTTCTCTTAACAATTTTGTATTAATTACACCATTTTCTATAGAATTCGGAATTATCTTTTTTATTCCTAATATAATTTTTTCTTGGTCATATAGTTTTCTAACAATATTGTCTGCACAGAAACAATCATAATTAAATTTCTCAAATATTTTTTGAGCTTCTGATTTACCTGAGCCAATAGAGCCTGTTAATATATGTGTACCCAATATAAATACCTTCACAATTATGTTTAAATATATGCTATATATCATATATTAATAAGAATTTATTAGATAATAATATTATGGAACAAGATATTAAATTTATAATTGCTCAATTTAACGCCGTTGTGGGCGATATTGAAGGTAATACAAATAGAATTATTGATATAATAGTCGGTAATAGAGAATTAAATTGTACAAAAATTTTTGTATTTCCAGAATTAGCTTTATGTGGATATTTGCCTGAAGATCTACTTTTTAGGTCAGATTTTACAGCAGCTGTGAATAAGGCTATTAATAAAATTACAAGCGTGATAGAAGGTAATGAATATCTTGTTCTAGGGGCCCCTAGTTACTCAAATGATAATACTCAAATATGGAATAGTGCTTATATAATAAATAATAAGCATATTCAGCATATTTATAATAAACAGATTTTACCGAATTATGGTGTATTTGATGAAAAAAGATATTTCTCAAGTGGTGATAAGAATCTTATTTTAGATATTGAGGGTAACAGAATATGTATAATGGTCTGTGAAGATTTATGGGGCTATTCTTCATTATATGAGAAGGAATTAGATGGTATAGATTTTTTAATAAGTTTAAATGCCTCGCCTTATGAAAATAAAAAAAATTTTGAAAGAATAGATTTTTTTAAAGAAATATCAATTAAATATAAATTTAATTTAGTTTATGTGAATACTGTAGGCGGCCAAGACGAAATTGTTTTTGATGGTTCCTCATTTTTATTAGATCGATATGGTAATTTAATCCATCATTGCAAAAAGTTTTCCGAGGAAGTTTATAGATTCTCAATTTCTAAAAAAGAATTTTCTAAAGCTATTATCAAGACTCACAATAAGAATCATAATCAATATGAATATTTGTATGAGGCGTTAAAACTCGGTACATATGATTACATACGAAAGAGTAATTTTAACGGAGTGTTACTTGGATTATCTGGTGGCATAGATTCTGCATTAACTCTTGCAATAGCAAGTGATGTTTTTGAAAAAGAGAATATAGAGGCTGTATTACTACCTTCTGTTTATACTTCTGACTTAAGTATTCTCTTGGCAGAAGAACAGTGTAATTTATTAGGAATAAAACACACTTCTATCAGTATTAAGGATATCAACGATACAATAAATAGTTCGCTAGAACATAGGTTCTTTGGTTTGCAAAAAGATGTAACAGAGGAAAATATTCAGGCTAGAATAAGAGGTTTATTGTTAATGGCAATATCTAATAAATCAGGAAAATTATTACTAACAACAGGAAATAAAAGTGAGCTTGCAGTAGGCTACTCAACCTTATATGGCGACATGTCAGGTAGTTTTGCGCCATTAAAGGATATATATAAAACAGAGGTTTATGGTCTTGCAACTTATAGAAATTCTTTATCAGTAGTAGTCCCAGAGGCTGTAATAGACAGAATGCCTACAGCAGAGTTATCATATGATCAATATGATATAGATACACTACCTCAGTACGATATTTTAGATATTATATTAAAGTCTTTCATAGAGAATGAGAGGACATTAGACGAAATTTGCATTATGGGTTATGAGAAAAACTTAGTTACTAATATAATAAATATGGTAATAAAGAACGAATATAAAAGAAGGCAGTATGCCCCAGGAGTCAAAGTAAGCTCAAAATCTTTTGGTAGAGACAGAAGGTTCCCAATAGTGTCACGTTTTAAATATTAATTTTTTATTAACTCAATAGCGTCATTATTAGAATCAATATCTTTATGTAATTCAATACCTTTCTCTTCGACTATTAATTCATTCTCCCCTACAATTATATCTTTGACTATTAAATGAGCATGATCGTCAGAAGAAAAATAATCTAGAAAATTTCTTCCTTCATCATCTATTTCAACTATATTTTTTTCTTTATTAAATTTATGTACTATTGTATATTTTTGAGGTTTAATATTTCTTGGAATCTCAACTAAATTACCATTGTTAAAGTACTCGACCTTATAAACTCCATTAAAATCATCTACAACTTGCTCTCTAATATCAAAACCCATTTTTACAGCAACATCATCTCCTAAATTACTAACAGCTAAAATATTTTTTTTAATTTGATTGTCTATTTTCTCTTGAAAAAAAGAAGATTTAAAATTTGGATAATTTTCTTCTATTATTTTTCTTAAGTCTCGAGCATGGTCAGTCATTAGTAATGCTTTATATGATTTTTCTAAAAAAATTAGAGCTTCCATATTTGCTGGGGCATTTGGATATTTCTCGATTAAGTAATTACACCTATTTATAACGGCCATATATGCTTTTCTTTTGAAGTAAAAATTTGCTACATGTATTTCATAAGAAGCTAAAGTATTTCTCAAGTATGTCATTCTTTTCGCAGCATCTTTCGTATAGGTTGAATTCTTATAATTTTTTAAAATGTATTTAAAATCTTCGTATGAAGTTCTAATATTCACGGGATCTTTATCAATTTGTACGTGAGGCAAAACCTTATTAAAAAAATTCTTCCCGCGGTTAAAATTTACTAAGCCTCTCAGATAATAGGCGTAAGGCAAAAGCTCGCTTGTATTATTCATTGATATAAACCTGTCTATTATTGCTATAGCGCTATCCCAGTGTTTCATCTTATATTCAACAAAAGCTAGCTCCATGTGACTTTGTTCTGCATATTTTGAAAATGGATGATTTGCCTCTATCTTTCTATAATTTTCAGCTGCTAAGTCGTACTGACCTCTAACCAGGGCGCCATTTGCAATGTCAAAAAGTTCTTTTGCTGATTGACCCTCTTCAAGCTTAATAATATTACCTCTTGAATCTACTACAGTCCCGTCATCTTTGCCTTTAAAACTTCCCATGCCGGCACAACCAACTAGTGTTATAATTAATAGTATATAAATACTTATTTTTATCATATTCTTACTCACACTTGTAAAACACATTAAATTTTATTATGAACGACGAAATTAAAAATATCGATATTATAGAATATATAATATCAGAAGAAAGTAAAGGCTTAAGGGCAGACCAAGGAATAGCTCTAGAGAATCCGCAGTATTCAAGAAGTTTAATTCAGAAATGGATCAAAAAAGGTAGTGTGTTGGTTAATAATAAGATAATTAGGACTAAGGAAATTTTGCTTGAAGGCGATAAAATTTCTATAACCCCCGAAGAAAATATTAGTACAGATGACATAAGACCTGAAAATATAAAGATAGAAATAGCATATGAAGACGAGGATTTAATAGTAATCAATAAACACAGTAATATTATTGCTCACCCAGCTGCAGGACATCATAGTGGAACTCTTGCAAATGGCCTAGTTTATATGTACCCAGAGCTATCTAATCTGCCAAGATCAGGCCTTATTCATAGATTAGACAAAGACACTACAGGGTTATTAATAGTAGCCAGAAATATCAAAAGCTACACAGTCTTGGCTAGAAATATGCAGGACAGAGTTATTAATAGATATTATACAGCCTATACCCATGGTTTACTTATGCAGAATGGAGAAATAAATAAGCCCATAGCTAGGCATAAGGTAGACAGGAAAAAGATGGCGGTCAGAGTAAATGGTAAAGAAGCTATAACAAACTATGAGGTAGTTAAAAGTTATAAAAATTTCAGTAAGTTAAAATTAAAACTTCATACTGGTAGAACCCACCAAATAAGAGTGCACATGCAGTCTGTGAAGTACCCAATTATAGGGGATCAATCTTATGGTATAAAATCTAAAGGGAATAAAGATATAGATGATTATATAAATAAATTTCCTAGACAGGCTTTGCATGCAGAGGCTTTAGAATTCACCCACCCAAACACCAGAGAAATATTAAAAATAAAGGCTAATCTTCCGGAAGATCTTTTGGAGTTAGAGAAAATGCTAGATGAGCAAAAATGAGTTAATAAAGCCAGAGTGGGGAGTATCAGATCGTGTGAAAATTTTAGTAACAACAAGAAATTTTTTTTCACAGGATGACTTTAATATATCATTTGCCAACAATAACAACTTCAAAAATACCAGAGACAATATAACCAATTTGCAAAATAATTTTTTACCTAGCCATCCATTTTTTGTAAAGCAGGCTCACGGTAGAAAAATAATAAATTTAGACACTAAAAAAATTCATTCTTATGTGGCTGATGGAATAATCACAAGCCAAAAAAACCAAGTAATTTCAATACAGACAGCAGACTGTATGCCTATAATAATTTCTAGTGACTGTGGAAGTATTATCTGCGCACTTCATGTTGGAAGAAAAGGCTTGGAGTATAATATAATTAATAATGCTTGTAATATGCTTCGTAAATATAATTACAATTTTGAAGCATGGGTAGGGCCCTCAATATCTAAAAAAAACTATGTAATTAGTAGCGATATTAGGGATTCTTTTATTAATATAGATGATGAGTACAAAGAGTATTTTTTGAAAAAAGAAAATAACCTATTCTATATGGATTTAATAGGTATCGCCTCTTACCAGTTAAAAAATAATGACATTAATAACATTTCTTGTTCAGGTGTCTGTACCGCTGATCGTAATGATATTTTCTATTCTCACCGACTCTCTGGTGACAGAGAAAGATTTGGTACATTTGTTTGGTTGGAGTAAGACAAAAAAAAGGCGATATAAAAATATCGCCTTTAATATTACTGAAACTTAGATTATAAGTCGAAGTTATCTCTATCATCTTCGTTGTTACAATCACGTTTTTTAACACCATTATCTGCAGCATACTTCTCAGCACCTTCATCAATAATAGCTTGTGATAATGCTACATCACCTTCAATCCAATCACTTGCAACTTTCCACTGACGTTTCCCAGCATCCCATTGTTGGAATTTAGCTAGATGTCCACCAACG
>Ga0114997_10000694_pt1 | contig 28085 bp, 28 predicted proteins | sample ArcticOcean_MG_C_2_FD_87045 | JGI IMG/M metagenome (GOLD analysis project Ga0114997, IMG submission 87045) | Marine microbial communities from western Arctic Ocean - ArcticOcean_MG_CB4_136 | ecosystem: Environmental > Aquatic > Marine > Oceanic | place: Arctic Ocean: Canada Basin | collected... | reverse complement strand
TCAGCGGTAATTGGAGCAAAAGCAGGAACAGGAGGAGCAAGCCTGACCCTGCCCCTAATTAAAGGAGAAGTCGGCCCGACGACGACAACAAATAAGAAAAAAAAGTAAATAACCCTAAACAATTTACTTCACCCCCCGCCTTCTTAGGAGCGCGGGGGCTTTTTGCGTGTAAAGAGAGGTATGGATTACCAAATTTTCGTAAATATAGCAGTAGGAGTGGTCACCCTTATGGGTGGGTGGGTTTTCAAGATGCTTCTGGGTCATATTAACGAAATCAAAGAAGATCACCACAACCTTATGGTTAGGCACCATGAGGACACAGATAAAATAAAAGATAAGCACAACGACCTAGCTCTTTCCCTTCCAGATAAGTATGTCTCTAAAGAAGATTTCAAGATGTTTTCGGAAAGAATGAACGATAGATTTGATCGTCTAGAAGAAAAAATAGATAATTTAAAAAATAGATAATAGTTGACTATTTAAGTTTTCTCTTATATAATTTATACTATATGGAGAAAATTATTACGATAACGGCTTCTCATCGGCCTCCGTACACCCAGCGAGTAATAGATTCCCTCGCCCTTTGCCACGGCGTATCGTCATACAAGCTCGTTGCCTTCGTGGAGCCCATTTCACAACACGTAATAAATATATTTAAAAAAATTAGCTTCTGCGATGTTGAGCTTCACGTGAATGACGCAAGGTTAGGACACACCCTCAACGCTCATAAATCTTTAAGTCGGGGCTTTGAATTATCAGATTATGTCATCAGAATCGAAGACGATACTCTTTTAGCTAAAGATTTTTTAAAATTTCATGAGTTCTGTTCGGAAAAGTTTAAAAATGAAAAAGATTCTATATTTTCAATTAGCGCTGGCCATTACCACGAAGCGGGAAGAACCTACCGCCCTGAAGAACTAAGCTCGTTTACGACTCGTGCAGGTTTTTCTAATCAAGGATGGGGCACTTGGTCAGACAGATGGCTCGAAAAAAACGGAGCAGCAGAAATATGGGAGTTTCCAGAAACAATATTTGGCTCTTACTATAACGTAAATTATAGATACGGAGGGTGGGACGCCTTAATGGAAAACACTCACAGAAAAGATCGTAATGAAATAATTCCGATTATCTCACGAGTTAAAAATATAGGAATATTAAACGGAGTCCATAGTATAACGCCGGAAGAGCACAAAGAAAGAATAGAAGTAGCAGACTGGGCATACAATTATGAACTACCGGACACGATAGAATATAATGAATATAGTACTGACAACTTACAACAGATATAGCTACCTTAATAGATCTTTAAATTCGTTATTGAAATGTAATTTTGAAAATGATAAATTATGGATTTATGATGACAAGTCAGCCCCGACGACCAAGGTTCCGGATTTATTAAAATCAATTAAGCCCCCCGCGGGCCTAGAGGTAGAGACAGAGTTAAGTAAAATTCATTTAGGGTGCGATCTTAGAGTTTTCAATTCTGTTAGAGAGACCTTCGAGCAGACGGATGATGAATTTGTTTTTTTACTAGATAGCGACGGTATATATAACCCCAGCTGGGTAACGTTTGTGAAAGATAAAATAAACGAGTTATTTCGCGCAAGCGCTCACCCGATTGCCGCGCTTTCAATTTATAATTCCGATAATCATTTAATAATCGAAGATTACGACAGAGACCTGCTAGAGAAAAATTCGATGGGAGGGTTTGCGCTGGCTTTGAACCGAGAAGTTTTTTACAAAATAAACCCAAGTGTTGTGCTCCCCCAGCATGATTCCTTTAGTTGGGATTGGCAGTTTGTTCAGATAGCAAGCAGCATGGGTTACAAACTCCTTTGCTCAAGGCAAAGCTACGCCCAACACGTGGGGGTCATTGGTGCTCATTCTAACCCGAGCACATTCGATCAAACAAGTAACTTCATAGGAGAGTAAAGATATGGGCCCAGAGATTTCTATAGTTACGGCTTATTACAACCGCCGCTCTCAATTTCTTAAGACTCTAGAAGTCTTAGATAAGCATCCAAATAAAAATTTTGAAGTAATTGTTGTTGATGACGCGAGCGATGAAGGACACAGGCTCGAAGATTGCCTAGATTTTTCTTTTGAAACCACCCTCATAAGAATCAGCCCAGAGCACAAGACCTATAGAAATCCATGTGTCCCATTTAACATAGGCTTTACTCACGCTAGAGGTGAAAAAATTATAATTCAAAACCCAGAATGCCTTCACGCGGGAGATTTAATAAGCGTCGCTCAGGCCATAAAAGAAAATGAATATATATCTTTTCATTGCTACTCTTTCGACGATGGCCTTACTAATCAACTTTTACATATGGATATATCTTCCATCCCATTTCATGACTTGACTGCTCAACTTAGGGCGAGTATTTTTTCATTACCTCAAGCATCATGCGATCAGCAATACGCTCCCTCATGGTTTAACCACATCGATATACGCCCAACCAAATTTCATTTTGCATCAGCAATTTTGGCGAAAGATCTTAAAGACCTAGGGGGCTTTGACGAAAGATATGCTTTAGGTGTCGGCTGGGACGATAATGAATTTAGAGACAGAATAATAAAAAAGGGAATGAATATAGAATTCAGTAATGAAATTGTAATTCATCAATGGCACGGCATGGGGAACTACCAAGCCTCAGATTCTAACAAACTCTATTTGCAGAATCAAAAGCTATATGAAAACGTGACAATGAAAGAAAAAACATGGCAAATAAAATCTAGATTGAATAACGCATGATGAAAACTGTAGTAACAATAACGGGAATCCGCCCAGATTTTATAAGAATGTCTGAGATTTTTAAAAAATTAGACAAGAACTTTAATCACATACTTATACATACCGGCCAGCATTACGATAAGCTTTTATCGGATGTATTTTTTGAGGATTTAGAAATCAGAAAACCAGATTATAATTTACGAGTGGGCTCCGAGGAAGCGCCGCACCATGTCCAACAAGCACGTTTATCAACTGGGGTGATACAACTCCTGAAAGAAAAGCAAATTCATCCCGATATAATTTTATTCCTAGGGGACTCTAACTCGGTTCTTTCAGCGGTGCCGCTTAGGAAAGAAGGTTATGTGATTGGGCACATAGAGGCCGGGATGAGATCAGGAGACAAGAGGATGCTCGAAGAAATAAACAGAACAGTTTGCGATCATTGTTCAAATTACCATTTTGTATACCACCGAGACTACGGATTAAACCTTACCAGAGAGAACCTACCGAAAGACAATATATTTGTTATTGGGAATACGATCGTAGAACCAGCGTTAAAAATAAAAAAAGAAGTTACGGAAAATAAAAACCTATTATGGTACAACAAGCATATCATATTAGATATCCATCGCCCAGAGAACTTTAAGCACGAGGACAGATTAAAGAATATATTAATGTACGCAAATGATTGCAAAATTAAATATGAAATGCCAGTCTACATGCTGGGCTTTAAAAGGACCCTAGATTATATCAAAAAATTTGACCTTGATGCTTCTTATTTAGAAACAATAGACTTAATGTCTTATAAAAATTACATAGCTAATTTAGCGAAATCTGTATTTATAATTTCTGACTCTGGAACAGCGCAAGAAGAACCAGCGCTTTTCGGTATCCCAGTTATCGTGCCAAGAGATTATACAGAACGGCCCCAGTCCATAAAATCAGACTGCTCATATATGCTAGATGTGAACTCTGTATTTAACCCCACTTGGAAAAAGAGCTTGAATTGGATTGCGGAAGCTAAGCCGAACCCATCTTGGATGGGAGAAGGAGACGCCTCAGATAATGTAATTCAAGCCCTAGCTCAAATTTTTTCATGAAAATTATAGCGTTCGCACAACTTAGGAACGAAATAGAGAAAGGTAATTTAGAAAATTGGTTTCGATCTGTTTCAGTCTGCGATTTTGCATATGTATATGATCAAGCCTCAACCGACGGCAGTCAAGATTATTATAAACATCAAGAGTTCGTAGAAGTTTCCGCAGAACTATCTAAAGTAAACGACTTCAGAAACGAAAGCCTTTGCAAGTCTAGATTGCTTGAGAAGCTCCTATTAGAGCACCCAGATGCAGATTGGATTTTGTGGATAGATGGAGACACAATTCTAGACGCTCGGCTACAGAAAAGAGAGGCTCTCGAAAAATTATTATCATCAGCGCAATCAGACGCCATATCGCTGGGGCATTATAATTTATGGAGAAACGATTTATACTATAGAGTAGATAACGCATACAACGGAAAACATGAAGAGGGCATCCCAGCGCTGTGGAAAAATAATGGTAATTTAACTTTTAAAGTCAACGATGCTCTACACCAAGACCAGTACCCAGAAGGCTTAGAAACACATACCTATGATCCTGAAGACGAGAATAGATACTCTTTGATTCACCGTGGTTTCGCCACGGACGAGCAAATAATTACTAAATATAATATATACAAATCTTTTGGACAGCAAGGGTGGGAATTAGATCGGTTGATAGACGAGACCTCTCTTCAGTTAAAAAAAATTCCCTACAACATCCTTCCGGATTGGTATAATATTAAGACGCCATTCCCACAAAAACAATTAGCAGAGCAAGTCATATGAAAATTTTAATTACGGGAGGAGCGGGGTATGTAGGGGGATGGCTAGTCGATCTTTTAAGCGCAAAGCATGACGTTACAGTTTACGATAGTTTGCTATACGAGACAAGGTACTTAAAAAATGTGAATTTTATAAAGGGCGACGTAAGAGACACGAAGACTTTATCCAAAATTTTGCCAGAGTTTGATTGCGTTGTGTGGTTGGCGGCAATTGTAGGAGATGGAGCGTGTGCCATAAATCCCGAGGAAAGCAAAGAAGTAAATGAGGCTTGCGTGAAATGGCTGGTAGATAATTACAAAGGCAAAATTATATTTACATCAACCTGTTCTGTTTATGGATTGAACAATGACTTGATTTCTGAAGAAGCCTCCCCAAACCCCTTATCTATATACGCCGAAACAAAATTAGGAGCGGAACAATACATAGTTAATAATCATGATAATTGTTTAATTTTTAGATTAGGCACATTATATGGTGTGGGCGATTTATTTTCAAGGATACGGTTAGATTTGGTTGTTAATATACTAGCCTGCAAAGCCGCGATGGCCGAGAACCTTTCTGTTTTCGGCGGGGAACAGTGGAGACCTTTGCTCCACGTAAGAGACGTAGCTGAAGCGGTGGTTTACGGCCTCGAAAATAACACATCAGGATTATATAATCTTTCTGAGAATAATTATAAGATTTATGAAATAGCGCAGCATATTAAAAAAGTAATACCAGATGCGCGGGTAGAAGAAACCGCCCTAAAATTCGAAGACTTAAGAAACTACAGGGTGGAGAATAATAAAATACTTGCCACGGGCTGGAAACCATCGTATACTTTAGAATACGGGATAGAGCAAATTAAAAAGATAATTGAAGAAAATAGGATAACAGATATAAAAAATCCAGTTTATTCAAATGAAAAGTTTTTAAAAGATGGAGTTGAATTTAATTAGCGGCGGCGTTGCCGTTGACGACAGAGGAAGCGTCCGCTTTGTAAATGATTTTGATTTTTCTGACGTAAAAAGATTTTATCAAGTAGACAACCACAGAGCAGGTTTTATTCGTGCTTGGCACGGTCATAAAAAGGAAGGCAAATATGTATATGTACCCAAGGGGTCCGCCCTAATTGGCGCGGTAAAAATGGAAGGGAAAGAAGAAGCACGGAAATACACACTCTCGGAGCAGCATCCAAAAATTTTATGGATTCCGCCCGGCTATGCAAACGGATTCATGTCGTTAACGAGCGATGCAATAATCCAATTTTTTTCGACGAGCTCCTTGGAAGATAGCTTAAACGATGATATAAGATTCCCATATGACAAATGGGATATTTGGAATATAGAATATAGATAAAATGAAAGTATTAATATTAGGAGGAACAGGCATGCTTGGCTACGGCGTGACCAAAGCATTTTTAGAGTCAGACATAAAAAACTATGATCTATATGTTTCGGCTCAGCCACGGTCACATGCGGTGGTAACAGAGAACCAAGATCATTTTGACAAAGTTAAAGTCATGATGTTCCATGCTTTTTCCCATAACTTAAGCGACATACTCACGCGCACAGATGGCCCGCCAAATTATATAATTAATTGTATCGGCGTAATTAAACCCTTTATGGATAATAATCGTTATTCTTCGCTTTATGTTAATAGTGCTTTTCCTCATTTACTCAGTAGCTGGGCCGCTACCCAAAATATAAAAGTAATTCATATCACAACTGACTGCGTTTTCTCTGGGGAGAAAGGGCGCTATACAGAAGAAGATACCCATGACGAAGTAGATACATATGGGCGATCCAAATCTCTGGGCGAGCCAGACGACTGCATGGTTTTGAGAACTAGCATAGTCGGTCCAGAAATTCACAAGCAGGCAAGCCTTATTGCTTGGGCGCAGTCACAAAAAGGTCAAGAAGTGAAAGGGTACACTAACCATTTATGGAACGGCATAACCACAAAGGAATATGGAAATGTATGTAAACACATAATCGACAAGGGGCTTTACGAGCATAAAAATTATCATATATTTAGCCCCAGCCCTTTACCTAAAATTCAATTACTTCACGCAATTTCAAATAAGTACGACTTAAATCTTCGCGTGGAGCCCCATCAAGCCGAGGCTCCTTGCGACAGAACACTAGCAAGCATCTATCCGTTTTGCGAATCCGCAGGGATCAAGCCCTTCGCCGAGCAGCTGGCAGAACTTTAATATGAAGAAAGTCATCGTCACAGGCGTCTTAGGCCAAGACGGAGCAAATATGTGCGAGTACTTGTTGTTCTCAGGTGCAACAAGAGACACGATTGAAGTCTACGGGATGGCTCGGCATAGCTCAAATCCCAATTTAGTAAACTGTAAAGACTTTATTAATAACCCCAATTTCGAATTAGTTTGCGGTGATCTTACCGATGAAGTAAGTATAAATAACTTAGTAAAAAAAGTTCAACCAGATTATTTTATTAATTTTGGCGCGAATTCTTTTGTCGGCGTTAGTTGGGACATGCCCATGCAAGTCATGGATACGAATACGCAAGGTGTTTTGAGATGCCTAGAAGCGATTAAAAAATTAAAACCCGATTGTAGATTCTATAGCGCTGGAAGTAGCGAAGAATTTGGTAACGTTAGTTATTGCCCCCAAGACATAAACCACCCAATCAAGCCTCGCAGTCCGTACGGAGCCTCAAAGGCCGCAGCCCGCCACCTTGTTAAAGTATACAGAGAGTCATACGGTATGTATGCGGTTCACGGGATACTCTTTAATCACGAAGGATTAAAACGGGGTAAAGAATTCGTAACGAGAAAAATTACGACCGGCGTAGCGAAAATACATCACGCTCTTAAAAATGGTAAAGGTTTCGAGCCCATACGCTTAGGGAACCTAAGCGCCAAAAGAGACTGGAGTGATAGCGAAGATTTTGTTAGGGGCGTGTGGCTTATGCTTAACCAGAAGGAGCCAAAAGATTACATTCTCTCTAGCGGGCAGACGCATTCAGTTGCGGACTTTGTAGAATTAGCATTCCATCACGCCGGTATCAAAGGCGAGTGGAGTGAAGCGGGGGAGGACGTGAATGGGGTTTACGTTCCCTTGCCGCAAACCCGAAAGTTTTTAAAGAAACCCAAACTCCAAACCTTAGTAGAGGTAGACCCTCAATATTATCGCCCCGCCGAAGTGGATTTGCTTATGGGAGACTCAAAACCAATCAGAGAAGAGCTTGGCTGGAGCCCGAAAATTTCATTTGACAAATTAGTAAAAAGAATGGTAATATTAGATATCGAATTGATTGGAGAGAGTCTTGAGAAAAAAAAGAAAGCCTAATAAATATCAAACTTTAATAGGTAAGTTCTGTAAAGACCCCGCTCAGATTTGGGCGAATAAAGGAAAAGTAAAGGCGGAAATGTCTGTCGCGAAAAAACTTTACGAACTACAGCCATCAGAAAGCTTTTGGAAAAAGGCTTACGTACCATTCAAAATAAATAGCTTACGGTGGTTCCTTACAGAAAGCGGTAAAGCATACCTCTCCCTAGAGCTTAAGAGGCACTCACTTGACCTACGGTCAAATATAAGCTATGATTTACTTAACCATAAGATCGGTGAAGACAAGAAAACGACACCGAAGATTAAATCAATTAAGGACTTTATAAATGCCAAAAACTAAAAAATTAGAAGAAGCCTCCACTTCGTCACTACAGCAAATTCAATCCTACCTTGAGCAAAACAAGGGTGATCATTATAACTTCGAAGAAGATCGGGTCTATACCGTATCTAGCGGTAGTTTACTTTTAGATATCGAAATGGGAGGGGGCATTAAGCCCGGTGTAGTTAGAGCTTCGGGGGTTACCGAGGGCGGTAAAACTTCTTGTGGATTAGCTTTTGCCAAGAGCTTTCAAAAGATGGATAACAGCATGGTTATCTACATTAAGGCAGAGGGTCGGCTTTCTGTGGATATGATCGAACGGACGGGCGTAAATACTGATGAGAATAAATGGTTTGTATTTAAATGTAACGTTTACGAGACAGTAATAGATTTTATGCGTCAGCTAGTTAAAGATAATCTAAGCGACACAAGGTATATGTTTATTATAGACTCCATGGACGCGCTGATTCCTCGTAAAGATTTAGAAAAAGGGGCAGACGAAGCGCTTAAGGTTGGCGGGGGCGCGTTATTAAGTTCTGATTTCCTTCGTAGGATGGCCTTGGGTCTAGCCACCAGAGGTCATATTTGTTATATGGTTTCTCAAGTCCGTAGCACGATTAAGATTAATCCGTACGAAAAATCTAACCCTCAAGTTACAAATGCCTCAGGGGGCAACGCCGCACTTCATTATAGCGATTGGATTTTAGAATTTCAGCCACGCTATGTCAAAGACATGATTACCACTCAAGCCGCGGGCAAAGGTGATCACCTCGGTCATTGGTGCAAGGTCATTTTTAGAAAAACCCCAAATGAAAAAACGGGGATATCAGTAAGGTACCCAATTAGATACGGAAGAAAAAACGGAAAAAGTATTTGGGTGGAGAAAGAAGTAGTAGATATGATGATCGCTTGGGATATGGCCGCAGCGAAAGGAGCATGGGTAACGATCTCTGATGAGATTATAGAAGAGGTAGAAAAAGAAACAAAACTAGAATTCAAAAAACAGCACCAAGGAGTAGATAACCTAAGTAAATACCTTGAGGAAGAGAAAGAAATTGGAAAATACTTATTCAACAAATTTAGAGAAGTTCTTAAAAAGTCATAACATACAAAAATGGAAAGAAGAAACTTTATTCAGCTGGGCTCCCTAGGGGTGCTTGGCCTTACCGTAGAAGACATTCTTGCTGCTGAACACACTTGGTCCCCGAGTAAAGAAGGCAAAGCAAAAAATATAATCCATATTTATCTTCCCGGGGGCATGGCCCACCAAGAGTCGTGGGACCCTAAGCATTTATCCGCTGCAGAATACCGAGGCCCCCTAGGAACAGTTAACACAGTTACTGGAGAAAAACTTTCTGAGAACCTCAAGCACACAGCAAAAATAACAGACAAAATAACAATTATCCGCTCCATGACCCACGGCGAAGCCGCGCACGAACGAGGAACTCACAGCATGATGACCGGCTGGAAGCCGAGCCCAGCGATTGTCTACCCGAGCATGGGTAGCGTGGTTTCTCATGAGTTTGGTTCCCGTAAGAATCTCCCCCCTTACGTAGCTATCCCAAACCCCAGTCGAAATAGCGGCGCAGGATATTTAAGCTTTAAGCATGGTCCGTTTGGGCTGGGGTCCAACCCCGAAAGTTCAAATTTTTCTGTACGCGACCTAAAGCTACCGGACGGAATGACTACGGAACGATGGAAATCTAGAAAAGAAATGAGAGCTACGGTAGATGACTACTTTTCTAAAATCGAGAAGAGCGATCAAATGTTAGCCATGGACTCCTTTTATAGCAAGGCGTACGATATGATTAGCTCCCCCGAGGCTCGGGCCGCTTTTGAAATCGATAAAGAGCCAGTAAAACTAAGAGAAAAATACGGCATGAACTCAGCGGGCCAAAGATTTCTTTTAGCTAGGCGTCTTGTTGAAGCAGGAGTAAGGTTTGTAACTTTAACTTATGGTAGCTGGGATCACCACAACAACATCAAAGATAACATGAGTCGCCAGCTTATGTCTTTCGATAAAGCCTACGCGACTCTTATAACTGATCTGCACCAACGTGGGATGCTAAAGGATACTTTAGTTTTAGTTACGTCAGAGTTCGGTAGAACCCCAAAGATTAACGCCACCGCTGGTAGAGATCACTGGCCGCGCGTTTTTAGTATCGCGATGGCAGGCGCAGGCATTAAGAAAGGACTTATTTATGGGGCGTCTGACCCTACGGGGGCAGAGCCCGAAGAAGACCCGTTTACTGTAGATAATTATGCATCAACAATTTTTCACCTTATCGGAATCGACCCTAATAAGGAATTAATTGCAAGCGGCGGTCGCCCGATTAGAGTAGTAAACCAGCTAGCCGTAACGAAAGATATATTAATTTAATAGACTTATGTATCAGACTACATCAGAGCAAAGTGGAAGACGAAGCTTACTAGCTGTATGGCTTGACTTAGTTAATCGTGGTTATATGGTTATGGAAGCTGATCGCGATGCAGACATGGATCTTGTCGTGTGGGTGGGTAAAGATAAATCAGGTCGCCCTAAATTTACTTCTATCCAAGTTAAGACTATGAGCTCCAACCAAATTTCCAAAGTGGTCGACAGAAAAGGCGAGGTAGTAAGCAGGGCAGGAAAGACTCGCAACTCTATCGACTATGCAGAGAGGGGTATAGATTGGTTAGTGGGGGTTAACAGCGAATCAGAATGCTTCTTTTATAAGCACGAGACTTATTCAAAAATACCAACAAAATCTTTTAGCGTAAAAAAATACTCGCCGGATGAGTTCCCAATGAGAGCGGTGGAAAGCAATAACGCCGTACGAATAAAAGTCAAGAAAACAGAATCATGGACAACACAAAATTAGCTATAATTATTGTCGCAATAAATATTATTGTTGCTTTGATTTTTGTGAACTGGTGCAATAAAAAAATTAAAAAATACACAGATAAAGATTATTGGAAATGAGACTATATAATATATATGGAAAGCTTCAAAGTAAAAATGTCTCAAAAAATTTAATAAAATGGTCCGGTAAATCTAGATCAAAAATTCAATTTAAAGTTAAACAATTTCTTAAGTCTTTTTGGAAAAATCAAATAGTTTACGAAGAGTTCCCTGTGTACGGAACTAAGATGCGCGTAGACATCCTCAATGCAACGAAAAGGATAGCGGTAGAAGTAAACGGCGCGCAGCATTCTAGCTATAATAAGTTTTTTCATGGCGGTTCACGACTTAAATATCTTGAATCTATTAAGCGAGACGTAGCAAAAGCGAACTGGCTTGAAAGTAATAATTTTACCTTAGTGGAGGTCGAGCAAGATGAAGTCGACTCCTTAACCGTGGGCTTCTTTAAAAAAAATTATAATATTATCTTGTAGAAATTGATTTTATAAATGCTTGACTGAAAAGCACAATCAAGTTAACATATATAATATGGCGATTTACAGCATAAGAATTGAGAGGCACGTTTTAGGGGGGATAATTAAAAACCCAGACATATTTCCAGAGATCGAACGATTTGTTAATGAGCATGATTTTTATTCAGACGTACATAACACTATTTTTTGCGTCGTTAGAGATACCCTTCTTAAGAAAGAGAAAATTGATAAAGTAATTTTAGCTCAGAAGATTATCAACTTGGGTATTACATTCAAAGATGAAATTTCAATCGCAGATTATATTGAAACTTTATCCCTTACTCAAATTACCCCCAAAGCGACAACCGAGGCCGCTCAAGAGCTCCTGAAGCTACGGGTCCGAAGGGGAATTTCAGAAGTCTGCTCAGGTATAGATGGCTGGGTAAAACAAAACGGAAACCTTAGCCTAGACGAAATCGTCACGGGCTGCGACTCGAAATATAATGAAATAATTAATAGTTACGAAACCCAAGACGAGCCCCATAACATTTTTGAAGACTTGGAAGACGTAGTCGAAGAGAGGGGGAACAACCCCGTGGACGAGACGGGCTTTCAGACAAGCTATCCAGAATTCAACAGACTGTATGGGGGGCTAAGACCCGGAAACTTGTACGCAATTGTGGCCAGACCGGGCCAAGGAAAGTCAACTTGGATTAGTGACATGGCGCTAAAGGCGGCGGTTAAAAATAATATTGAAGTATTGGTGCTGGATACGGAAATGTATACGGTTGACATCCAATTTCGTATGGTTGCCGCAATTTCTGGAGTGCCTGTGTGGTATCTGGAGACGGGCAACTGGAGGAAAAATGCGGACTTTGTAGAGAAGGTGAGAGAAGCCTTCAAAAAAGTAAAAGATTTTAAATTTTACCATTACGAAGTGGGAAATAAAAATATTGACCAAGTTTGCGCCTTGGTTCGCCGCTGGTATTTTTCAAAAGTAAAACGAGGAGAGCCTTGTATAATTGCTTATGATTACATAAAGCTTACGGGTGAAAGAGTGGGCTCTAATTGGGCAGAGCACCAAGCGATAGGCGATAAAATTGACAAACTAAAGAAGCTAGCCGAAGAAGTTAACGCAGCATTAATAACAGCGATGCAAATGAACAGATCAGGCGAACGCGGTAATAATTCAGCTGCCGTAGACGACAGCTCCGCAATCGCGTTATCCGATCGCCTTCAGTGGTTCGCTTCTTTTGTTGCGATTTTTCGACAGAAAACTCCTGATGAAATCCTTGAAGACGGGCAAGACTTCGGTACGCATAAATTGATACCGCTCAAAACTAGATTTCAAGGGAAGGACGCCGCGGGCCATCAAGACCTGTTCCGAAGAACTCTTGCGAATGGAACGCAAAGATTCATGAAAAATTATCTCAATTATGATGTAATAAACTTTGACGTCTCTGAGCGCGGGTCTCTTAGGGATGTCGTTCAAAGAGAAAATGAGCAATTTTTAGTGCAAGGTGGCAGCGAAAATGACGGGGATATACTTTGATAGAAAACCTTAAAGACATATTACTTGATATTGGTTATTCGAATATTTCTGATACCGGCAGGGAGCTTCGGATGAAACCGATCTACAGAGACTCGAGTAACAACACCGTCTTGAGCGTAAGAAAAGACACGGGGCATTTCATCGATTTCAGCAAGCAGATAAGCGGCTCCTTCGCAGACCTAGTTAAAATATCTTTAAATTTAAAATCCCAAGACGAAGCAAGCAAGTGGCTTGAGGAGAACGTCGGACCATCAACTGCGGCTAAGCGACCCAAGCCAGAAGTTAAAGGACCAAAGATTTTACCCCCTGAATTTTTGAACAAGATACTCCCCCAGCACGAATACTGGATTGAGAGAAACGTTTCCCAAAAGACCTTAGAAATTTTCGAAGGGGGACTGGTCAAAGTCGGAAAGATGTCCGATAGATATGTATTCCCAATTTTTAATTACAAAAAAGAGTTAGTTGGTGTTTCTGGTAGGGATATTTTAAATAAAGAAAACTCTTCCCGTCCCAAATGGAAGCATATAGGAACCAAATCAGAATGGAAGTACCCCCTTCAAATCAACAACAGAGCGATCAGAGAAGAAAGAGAGGTTATTCTCGTAGAGAGCATAGGCGATTTGCTTTCTTTATGGGAGGCGGGAGTACAGCATGTTATTGTTACCTTCGGTTTAGACGTAAGCGTTGCTGTAATAAATTATCTTTTAAAGATTGACATTAATAAAATTTATATTAGCTTTAATAATGATGAGGAGGCTAATTCTGCCGGAAACGCGGCAGCAGAGAAGGCTAAAAGAAAGCTATTGAAGTATTTTGATGCTCCACAGGTTGAAATTAGCCTCCCTTCTAAGAAGGATTTTGGAGAGATGAGCCCTACAGAAATCTTAGAATGGAAGGCTAACCTTACCGACACTTTACATGTCTAAAAAAAGCAAAACTCTATCTGCGTCGAGGGTTAAAACTCTTGATACGTGTTCTTGGTCATACTGGTGCAACTATCACCTCAAAGTGCCTCAGAAGAGCAATTCTGGGGCTTCACGGGGTACTGTGTGCCACCTTGTGTTCGAGCTTTTACTTAAAGATAGACACCAGCATCATTATAATAAAATTTTAAAAAATAATAGTCTTGACGACAGCCCCTCTGTTAAAAGACTGGTTATTAAACACCTTATAAAATACGGAATCATGGACGATGGCGAAAGCTATAAACTATGTGATAAGATGATCGTAGTTGGGCTTCAGTATGATTTTTTTGGAACGGAAGGTTCAAAAATCGTTGGGGCAGAAGAGCGTTTTTCGATAGAGAAAACAGACCCTACTTACAAAGCGATGGGCTTTATTGATAAAATTATTAAAAAGGGCTCGACTGTAAAAATTGTAGATTACAAATCTAGTAAATACAAATTTAAAGGAGAGGAGCTGGACAGCAACATACAAGCGATGATGTATACCCTTGCGGCGCGCAAGATGTGGCCCGAAGTAAAAGATATTTTAGTTGAGTTTTTATTTTTAAGGTTCCCCCGCTCTGCGTCTCAAGAAATTAGAGTGTCAGATGATCAATTATCTGGCTTCGAGCACTATCTAGAACACGTATATAAAATAATTAATAATTTTAGCGAAGAAGATGCTAAATTAAATTACGCCGCAGACAAAGACAAAGATAGATGGCTCTGCAAAGCGGGCAAAACTTGGCGTTGCCCCTACTTAGACCCCGTAGAGTATCATGTTCTCCTAAACGAAGGGGGCGAGCCCGTAAAGTCGGCATTTAAAAAAGAAGACTTAAAAGAAAAAGAAGGCCATACAATCAAAAAAATGAAATACGAAGGCTGCCCCGCTCATAATTTCACAAACGCAAGCAAAGGAAAAGATGAGTTTGATTTAGACGCCGAAGAAGACGAGTTCGACTTTTAACTTAAAACCACTTCTTAAAATCAGAAGGAAAAGAATGAACCCCGTTATGGATAGTTTCTCCCCAAGGATAGACCCACATTTCCATTCCCATTTCGTTAACCCGACTACAGAAGCTAAGGTCTTCGCTTAGTAAGTTCCCATTCTTAGCTTTCGTCATTTCAAAATAAGAGAACTTCTTGCGGTCATGGTAGGTATAATTGAGCTCGGGATAAGTATCCTGCATTTTTTCAAAGACCTCACGTTTTATGAGCATAAGGCCCGTGCCCATGCCCGCAACCCTAAACGGTTTTCCCCATTCAAATTTTACAGATTCTTGGCTTAAAGATCCTAATTCAAGATTTTTGCCTTGCGAATCTTGATATGGGAAAAAATTAACTGTGGCACCGAAATAGGAAAGGTCTTGGTCAGACACTTGTTTTTTTTCGAGTACGACATTTTTTATTTTGCCCCATTCTATTTTTTTCTTAGAGACGGGCACCCCCGCAACGTCTTTATCTAATGAAATTAACTTTAAAATATCTTTTGCGTCGTAACCTATGTCACCATCAATCATCAACATGTGAGTATTAGACGCATCACTCATGAAAGACTCAACTAAATCATTTCGAGCAAGCTGAATTATACTAGACTTAGTTAAAAACTCATAATTAAATAAAATTGAATTCTCCGAGCAAGCTTTAGACAACTTGACAAGGGCATCAGCAAAACCCACGTGGCAGAATCCATCTATTATTGGGGAAGCTAATTTAAGTTTAATATTTTTCATAATTTAAGACGAGGCTAAATTAGCAAATCTATCTAGCGCCTGAATATCTCCCTTGAAACAATAAGTACCTACGTGACCTAATTTTAACGTGGGGCACGCCCATATTTTATAGCCCATCTTTCTTACATTCTGAGAGAAAAAGTAATCCTCAGATAAATAATGATTAGTTTCTTCTTCTATACCCGTGTCGAAATAAGCAAACATTTTTTTGGGTATTTCATTAGGGTCTAGATTGTTAGTTTTATACTCGTCATATTCAAGCTGCGGGTAAGATTTTTTATAATCTTCAAATACTTTTCTTTTAATCATAAGGAAGGCGTTCCCCGCGTGTTTTATCTCAAATGAGTCCGCCTTTAAATCAATCTTGCCCTTGACTCCGGTAAACGCAAAGCGAGCGCTTAAAGTTCTTAGATCTTCCTCGGATAAATTGTCGATATTATTTTTATTTATATAAGCCCTTACGCGAGCCCAGTCAATCTCTTTGGTGCAAACTAGCCCCGTGCTTACGTCTTTATTAAGCAGCAAAAGCTCCAATATATCCGAGCCCTTAAAGGCGGTATCTGCATCGATCCACATCAGGTGAGTGCAGTCGCTTTGCATGAACTTATCTGCAACTTTGTTTCTAGCTCTGCTTATCAAGCTCTCATTACCTAATGTTTCCATTGTAAATTTTAAATTTATTTTATATGAGAGAGCCATAAAATCGAGTACACCATGAAGATAACTCATCGAGCACATACCTCCATACATAGGAGTACCGATCATGACTTTAGCGTTCTTTACTAGATTCTTCAGTTGATCCATATTATAATTATAACTCCTAGCTTGACACGTACCTAAAAAAATGTTATCATAGGGTTAATGAGTGAGTGCTTACCTATATTTCAATCCCAGTATAGTCTTGGAAAATCGATCCTGACTCTCAACAAGAGAGGGGAGTCGTCTCCCATAGGCCCTGATTCCATCATTGATATTTGTGCCGAAAACGAAATTAAAGATTTATTCCTTGTGGATAATAATATGTCTGGGCTTTTGCAAGCATACATCAACGCGGAGGAAGCGGGGGTTAAATTAATTTTCGGATTAAAGGTTCTCGTAGGCCCCGATAAAAAAGACAAGACAGAAGAGTCTCTTAAGAAATTTTCTAAACTTATCATATTTGCTAAAAACGCAGCGGGCTACAAGCGCCTTATCAAAATTTATTCAGACGCCGCCGTAAACGGGTTTTACTATACCCCACGAACAGATTTCAAATTTTTAAAATCCATATGGAGCGAAAAAGACCTTTCTTTATGCGTTCCGTTCTACGATTCGTTTATTTTCAAAAACGTTTTAGAAAATTATATTTGCGTGCCTGAATTAGATTTTACTGACCCTACATTTTTTATCGAGGATAACGATCTCCCCTTTGACGAAATTATAAGAAATAAAATAATTGAATTCTCCGAAGGAAAAGAGGACCTTGTTAAAGTTAAGAGCATCTATTATAAAAATAAAAAAGATTTTATGGCTTATCTAACTTTCCGTTGCATCAATAACAGGAGTAGCCTTGAAAAGCCGAACCTAGATCACATGTGCAGCAATCAATTTTGTTTTGAAAACTGGAAGGAGCAATCAAATGGATGAACACCTATTAAGATTTAAAGAAGACACGCAGTATGTTTTCATTGACCTCGAGACAGAGAATCTTTGCCTGAATCGAGAGCAAAATTTGCCTTGGCAAATTGGGATGATTAAAATAGAAGGCAACAAAAAGGTAGCGGAGAAAGATATTTACGTAGACTGGGAAAGAGACTTGAACGTGGGCAAGGAGGCCGCGCGCATCACTAGGTTTAGCCCAAGTAAATACAAAAAACTAGCCATATGCTATAAAGAAATTTTTCCCACGGTTCAAGACTGGTTAGATAATGCAGATTATATTATCGGGCATAATATTTTAGGGTTTGACCTTTATTTAATTAAAGATTATTATCGAATGATGGGCTTAGACTACAAGCATCTGCTACCTAAAATCATAGACACCAATTGCATAGCTAGGGGTTTTAAAATTGGAGTACCGTTCAAGAGGGATGAACAATTTTTAGCCTATCAATATAAAATTTTGCACACAAGAAAAAAAGGCGTAAGGACGAGTCTTCAGTACCTAGGGAAAGAATACGAACTTGATTTTGATCCAGATAACCTACACGACGCCCTGAATGATTTAGAATTAAATATTAAAGTGTGGGACAAAATTAAATGGCATATCGACCTTTAAGATGGCATCAAAAGATTTTATATACGACTTACTAGATAAGCTAGAAGAAGACAAGACAGAGTACCTGTTATTTACTTTCCAAAGGGGAGAAGGAGAGGGACAAGGCGATGTCCATTATAATTTTTACAATAAAGAGTCCCGAGAAGAAGCCTCTCGCGTCCTAAGGGCTTTATCGAGAGCAGTTTTAAATATAGAAAACGAAAGAGACATACTAGAAATAGACCTTGAAGATGAAGATGAAGATGAAGACGACAATGAATAACAAAAAAACCAAGCCGCAATTTAGCGACCAATTTTCTAAGCTTGACTTGGGGCTACATGGCGTGCGCCTACCCTCGTTCGAAATAAATAAGAAATACAAACGCCAAGCAGAGGTGAGCGAGGACGTAACGAATGAAGAATTCCTGAAAGCCCTTTGCAATAAAGGATACAAGGCCCTAAATATAAAATCAAAAAAACTTAAAAAATCTTACGCGGATCGCGTGCGTCATGAGTTAGATATTGTTTCTGAATTAGGCTTCATAGACTACATGCTCTTGGTGTGGGATGTAATTAACTTTTGTAAGGAGAACGATATTCCTACGGGGTTCGGGCGCGGTAGCGCCGCTGGAAGCCTAATCCTTTACTTAATTGGAGTAACCGGAATCGACCCCATCGAGCATGACCTCTTTTTTGAGAGATTCATTTCTAAAATCCGTGCAAAAAAACGCATAGTAGACGGGGTGACTTATCTTGACGGCTCTTTGATGTGCGATGTAGATTTAGATATTTGTTATTACAACCGAGGTAAGGTTTTAGATTATCTTCGGGATAAATTCGAAGGAAATGCTTGCAAAATTATCACCCTAAACTCCCTGACCTCAAAGCTCCTCATGAAAGAGTGCGGCAAAATTGTAGCGGGAAAGACAGAGCAAGAGATGGATATAGTTTCGGCCTCGATCCCTAAGGTCTTTGGCCAAGTGAAAGATATCGAAGAGACATATGACGAGGTTCCGGAATTTAGAGATTGGTGTGATGGGAATCCTCGCGCGTATAGTATCGCTTTAAAACTTAAAAATCTGATTAAAAATAAAAGTGTTCATGCCTCTGCGGTCTCTCTCTCTTATGATAAATTAGAGGACTGCTGTCCCGTGGAGCTGACCTCAGATAAAAGCAACATCATTTCATCTTACGATATGAACTGGGTGTCTATCTTTAATGTAAAGCTTGATATCCTTGGTCTGAGAAGCGTATCCGTGGTGGACGACGCCTGTAAGGCTATCGGAATAAAGCCTTCGGATATAGATTTTAATGATAATTTTATTTATCAGAAACTTTACGATTTAAAACACCCTCACGGTTTATTCCAGATTGAAGCGGATACGAACTTTCGAGTCTGCCAGAAAGTTAAGCCTAAAAACCTTGAAGAGTTAAGCGGCGTGCTGGCTCTTGCTCGTCCGGGCGCGCTAGCCTTCGTAGATCAGTACGCCAACTATACTAATAATGACACCTACGAAGTTATCCACCCTTTCTTTGATGACATTTTGTCATCGACAGGCGGGGTAGCCCTTTACCAAGAGCAGCTAATGAAAATGGCCAATAAAGTTGGCTTTAGTTTAGATGAGGCAGAAATGCTACGGCGCATCGTTGGCAAGAAGAAAGTTTCAGAAGTCAGAAAATGGAAAAAGAAAATTAAAGACAAGGTAAAAGAAAACAATCTTGATCCAGAAATTGGCAATATCCTGTGGGCTCTTCTAGAGGACTCTGCAAATTATTCATTCAATAAATCGCATTCTATTTCGTATGCTGCGCTTGCCGCCGCAACAGTTTACCTTAAGTTTAAATATCCTCAAGCGTTCTTCTTGAGCCTTCTGAAAATGACAAGGCACGAGCCAGACCCTATCATGGAAATTTCCAAGATTCAGACAGAAATGGCCTCGTTCGGTATTAAATTACTGCCACCTCATATCGTTAAATCAAATATGGATTTCACCACAGAGGGGAAAGACATTCGATTCGGCCTCTTATCAATTAAAGGAATCTCTGACAAATCGATAGAAAAGTTAGACAATTTTAAAAACGAATACTCTGGTAAGTTTGAGGTATTCGAAGGAGCTAAGGAATCTGGTCTTGGTATCGGCGCTTTATGCGCGCTTATTCAAGCGGGGGCTTTTTCAGGCCATAGGCAATCGAGAAGCAAAATTGTTTATGAGGCGCAGCTTTGGAATATCCTCACAGTTAAAGAAAAAAAATTAGCCATGGATTACGCTAAGGAGCACAACCATGACCTAGTTAAAATATTAAAACTTTTAAAAGATAAGAAAAACGAAAAAGGAAAAAATCTTATCAGGCCGTCGCGAATGGAAACGATTCGAAAAAAGACAGCGGAAAAAGGGTACAAGAGAATATACGAACTAAATAGCCAGTCCGAAAGTTTCGCTAATTGGTTTTATGAAAAGTCTCTCCTCGGCTATACGTATGGGACCACCCTGAAAGATATCTTTAATGAGAAACGGCAGGAGCTCCTTTACATAAGCGAAATTAATGAAATGGAGATGGACTCTCGTGTAGTTTTTATCGGGCGCGTAGAAGGAAAACCCTACAACGGGGTGAGTCGGACAGCGAAGAAAAGTCAGTATCTTAGAATCGATGTTGGGGACGAAACGGGAAAAACAAAAGTTATGATCTTCAACAAAAGAAAGGATCAATGCAGAGACATGAACGACGGTCTTCCAGAAGACAAGAACATAGTAATTGTAAAAGGAGTAAAGAAAGAGGGCACAATTTTTGCAGATATCATCGCCGTGCAAAGTAATAAAATATATACCAGATTATCAGATCTAAAAAACGACAAATAACCCTTGACAAACAAGCAAAACTATAGCATAATTACACCATGATTAACTTTTACAAAGCAAATCCCAGAGTGACCGGAACAGCTTGCTCGTTCTATTTAAACCCTCGCGATAACGTATTCTTTTCCACCATGATTAAGCAAGATTCATGGAATGAGAAGAAAAGGATTGGTTCATTTTCTAAGAATAAGGACAATCCCTCCAAAAAAGTAAACATCAAATTTAGCCCTATGGAAATTGCAGGAATTATTGACGCGTTTGAATCGAATCGTGAATTCAGCGGCTATCACGGCAGTAATCAAATCGTAAAATTTAAATTCTCCCCATACATGAGGGACGGCAAGCAAGTTGGTTTCTCTTATTCTGTGAATAAGGAATCGAAAGAAGACTCCACGGATAAAACTAATTTTATTATTGGTTTTAGTTTCCCAGAAGGGAGACTTCTTCGAGAGCAGCTGTCTCATCTTCTCCGTAATCATTTTAGAGCTAACGAAGAACAGGCTACGGCATTTCGTCCACCTTCCGCCCCCCAAAAAGAAGAAGCAAAATCCAGCCAGCCCCAAGGCAACTCCGATAACGAAGAGAACGACTTAGACGTCTGGTAAATGAAGAAAAAGAAAATACTTTATCAAAGCGACTTTAGTTTACTCAAGACTGGCTTCGGGCGCATAGCGAAGACGGTTTTATCTTATCTATATAAGACCGGTAAGTATGACATAGTTCATTATTGCTCGGGCACGAGCGTAATGGAGCCCGAGCTTAAGAAAACCCCATGGAAATCCATAGGATGCTTGCCGACTTCTCAAAAAGAAATCGAAGAGATAAATAAAGACCCCCACTTTCAACGTCAAGCTCAGTATGGCGCATACTACTTAGACAAAATAATGAAAGAAGAAAAACCTGATATTTATTTCGGAGTACAAGATATTTGGGGCGTAGACTTTTCGATAAATAAAAAATGGTTTGATGAAATACACTCGGTCATTTGGACAACCCTAGATTCTTTACCAATTTTACCTACGGCGGTGGAAGCTGCAAAGAAAGTTAAAAATTACTGGATATGGAGCTCTTTTGCTGCGAATAAATTAAACGAAATGGGCTTTGATCATGTTAAAACGATGCATGGCCCGATTGAACATGACGATTTCTACAGATTACCAGAAGAGAGAAGAGCAGAATTAAGAAATCAATTTAATATTGACGCAGATACTTTTGTGATTGGTTTCGTATTTCGTAACCAGCTTAGAAAATCTGTGCCTAACCTTTTAGAAGGGTATAAAATGCTAAAGGAAGAGCACCCCGATTCTAAAACTAAACTTCTCCTACATACACATTTCGCAGAGGGGTGGAATATTTTAAAACTAGCAGAAGAGCATGGCATAGATAAAGAAGACATCATCACGACTTACTTTTGTAAAAAATGTTCAAATTACGAAGTCAAATCATTTAGCGGCCAAAATCTTCCTTGCAAATCTTGCGATTCAACAGACACGCAGGAGACAGCAAATATAAAATTCGGAGTATCAGAATCTCAATTAAATGAAATATACAATTTGATGGACGCCTATGTTCATCCGTTTACTTCCGGCGGGCAAGAGATCCCCATTCAAGAAGCGAAGCTTACGGAATTGATAACTTTAGTTACTGATTATAGTTGCGGTCAAGAAATGTGTGAAGATGGCGCGCATTCACTGACACTAGAATGGTCTTCTTACAGAGAGCATGACACGGAATTTATAAAGGCTTCCACTTGTCCCAAGTCGATTTCTAAGCAATTGGGGTACGTTATGGGTATGTCAGAAGAAAAACGCCTAGAAATGGGCAAAGCGGCCCGAGAATGGGCCATAGAGAACTTTTCAATCATGTCTCTTGGGCCAAGAATAGAGGAATTCCTTGACGGTTTAGAACCGACGGGCTACCCTTTTGAAAACCATGAAGAACTAAGAGACCCAGCCCTTGAAATTCCTGAGATTCAAGATGACGGAGAATGGGTATCTTACCTTTATCACAATATACTTCTGCGTCGTACGGTAGATAAAGACGATGATGGCCATAAATATTGGATGAAGGAAATAGAAAACGGCACGTCAAGAGATTCTATTGAGGAATTTTTTCGGAAGACAGCGAAAGAAGAGAACGCAAGCATAACCAATATAGAAATTACAGATTTTTTAAATGAAGAGGACGAAGGCAGAAGGATGCTGTACGTTATGCCCCAAAGCATCGGTGATGTATTCTTATCTACCAGCTTATTTAAATCCTTAAAAGAGTCTTACCCAGACTATAATTTATACGTAGCGACGAACCCACAGAACTTAGAGGTGCTTGAAGCGAACCCGCATATTTATAAAATTATACCATACGCCCCCCAAATGGACGATTTGCTTTGGCTTGAAGGAGCCGGCGACCACAAAGGCTTATTTGAAATAGCTTTTTTGCCGCACCTAGGCACTCAAAGGATGTTTGATTACCAACATAACGCTAAAGACTCAATACCATTTGATATTAAATACTAATGAATGTTTTAGTCCCATTACTACTTAGACCAGACGGCCCAATTGAGTGGGTCGAAAATGCCGAAAGAATTAAAAACGATTTATCTTTTGAAAACAAAGAGGTAGTTATTTATGACGAGGCTGCTCCGTCTTACCAAGGGCCTTGGGCAGCAGAGTCGAACGCAAGGAACAGCGCTATAGAAAAGCACTTAAAAGAAGAACATACTCACGTTTTTTGGATTGATACAGATGTCGTGGAATTTGATAAGGACATAATTCAAAAGTTAGCAGCCCTGACAGATCAGCACGTAGTCGCCCCCTACGTCTTTATAGAAGATAATGAGGCTTGGGATTTCAAAAGGTTTTATGACATTTCCTGCTTTGTAGATTTAAATAATAAATGTTTTAACTATGCGCAGCCGTATAATAATTTACCCGACGAAGACCTTCAAAGCGTTTCTTCGGTCGGTACATGTTTCCTTATGCCCGCAAGCATATACAGAGAAGAGGGTTTAAGATACGACCCATTCAACGAAAAGAATGAGCATATACCACTTTTTGCAAACGCCCGAGAGCTTGGGTATAAAATATACGTGACACCAAGGGTAGAAATACGTCATGCGTTTCTTCCAAAATATGGAATGAATTTTAGATAATATGCACTTACTAGAAAGATATGCCTTAGCAAGCGGGGCTAAAATTGACAAGCCCTTTATTTTTGAAAAGCTTTTCCCGATCCCTTTCGAAAAGTACATTACTATCCACCCGAACAGCCAATTTAATTCAAAAAATTATGATTACTGGCCGGAGGTAGTCAATCTTATTTACCCAGTCATAGCAAAAGAAGAAATCCAAATTGTACAAATCGGCACCGAAGCTGATCCTGAATTACCATTTTGCTACCGTACAAGCGGGCAAACAGACATCAATCAAGTAGCCAGCGTGATCAAAAATTCTCTTTTGCATGTCGGCGCAGACAGTTTTCCCGTGCATCTTGCAAGTTCTTTTGGGAAAAAAATTGTAGCCCTGTACGGAAATGGTTACGCCGGAAACGCTTTTCCATACTGGAGCGAAAAAGAAGACATAACCCTGCTGGAACCTGATCGGGGCTTAAGAAAACCAAGTTTTTCTTCGGAGGAAAATCCCAAATCAATAAATTTCATAAGCCCAGAGCGAGTTGCTAAATCCGTATTAGACCTACTTAATTTAGAACATGATATCCGCCAAATGACCGTGCATAACGGGCGCTTATATTCTACATCTAATATAATTTACGAGACACCCTTAAATCAACTCGTAGACCCTAGGCCCATGAAGCTAGAAAAACTTTTATGCAGGTTAGATTTCAACCACGACGAAGAAATTTTAGAAAAGCAGCTAGAGCTTGGTCCGTGTGAGATTGCGACTAAGGGAGCAATCGATATCGAGACTTTAAGAAAACATAAAAATAACATCGCCGGTATAATTTATCATATAGATAAAAATGATAGTCCAGTTTTTGTAAAAGAAGTTTTAGCTTTAGGAATTGAAATTGCTTTAGTTACAGAACTGCCAGAAGAAGAACTTCAGCCCAAGAAAATTGACTACATGGACTTAGGATTAATACGCGAGATAAGCATGCCACAAATAAAACAAAATGAATTAAAAGACTTCGATTTAAATAAATTATATTATAAAAGTAACAAATTTACTCTATCTATGGGTAAAACATACCCAAGCAAATGGGCATGGCAAAACGGCAAAGAAATACACCGCAAAGATGAGCTAAGCAAGGTTCCAGACCACGAAGAATTTTGGAAAGAATCTAATAATTTTTGCTTCGTCCTAGAAACGTCTTGACTTAAACACAGAAAAAAGGTAGACTTATACTATGGCCCCAAAAAAAACAAAAGTAAAAGAATTTAAAAGAGATGACAACGGTCTTCTCGTAGGCACTAAATATATTTTCAATGACGAGGGGTTAGTTGACTGGCGCAAGATGGTTGGGCCGGAGTTTCTCGTATCCAATCGCCAACGGACAAAAGAGCTAGACACCTCGAAGCTAGAAGACAAAGACTTACTGATTCTCCTTGGCGGCATCAAAGAGCTCGCACAGATTCGCGGCTACAAAAGTCTTGAATATGATGTTCATTCTCCTTCCCCTGATTACGTAGTGGCTTCGTGTAAAATTACGTGGCTGCCTAATTTTGAAACAGAGGGAAATGAAATAACTTTCTCAGCTATCGGCGACGCTTCTCCCAACAACACACAGAGCTTCGCGAAGTTCTTCTTAGGACCAATCGCGGAAAATCGCGCTTTTGTTCGCTGTGTTCGTAATTTTTTGAGAATCAATATTGTCGGTCAAGATGAAATGGGCAACGTGAAATTATTAGACGAATCACCATCGGAAAATTCATCGGACCCTCGCCATTTATTAAGCAGCGTGATGAAAGAAAAGGGTGTATCCTTTGACGTGTTAAAAAACAAACTGATCAAAGAAAAGTTCGAATCCGCAGAGCACCTCAAGAGCATAGAAGACATCCCAAAGTTCAAAATATTTGAATTAATTAAAAGACTAAAGAAGGTTTAATTAACTTTCTTCTGATTCTATCTCTAAAGCGAGATTCCAGAGGGCATTCTCGATAGCATTAGCCATATCTCCAGATCCGACACCTACCCCACTTGATTTATTAAGAAAAACTACAATATTTATAGGTAGATCACAAAACTTACCAGTTAATCGGGTATTGACGTGCCTTTGAAACAAAGTTGTTGAGCCTGATACGTACCCAGAATGCTCAGCATAACTACCATCAGCCGGAACTGCCGCTGTCGGGATGCCGGAATCATCCGTGCCGTAAATTATTTGCCCATAGGCATAATAAGCACCTTCATCAACGCCGTAAGGGCGACGGAACATGAGCTCTTTTGTGGCCGCGCTAAGGATTTTGTTGCTGCTTTCCGTATTCTCAAATAAAGTTAGAAATTTTACATAATCACTTGCCGTCGAAAGCAAATCCCCATACCCGAATCTTGGTATGAAAGTATAATATGGAGCCGTAGTCTCACCCATAAATCTCGCCCCATTATCGTCATTCCAGCATCCAAATTTGTTACAGTATCCCTCCCACAGGTCGAAAGCAAATCCCCAGCTGGTAAAGGGCCATAAATTCGGATCCGCATTTGGCCCAGCGCTTTCCTTGCCGGTCATCTGGATTAACCTAATCCCAAGGGGGTTAAAGATCGCATTTTTAATATAAACGTCATATCTTTGCCCCGTTTTCTTCCCGATTATTTCCGCTAATAACGTGAAACCATAATTGCTATATTCTCCATTGGCAGCGTTTGCGCTCCCTGTTCCCGGGGTAAAGTCAAGCGCTCTTTGGGTTTCCCATTGAATAATATGTTTTAGCTTTATCGGAAGCTCTATCCCACTTGGATATTCATCAGGAAACATTTGAGATAAATCTGACGCTATATGGAAATCCATAAACATTGGGTCATCGCCGCCTTCAAACGAGTGGCCAAGTACGTCTGGCTCGAATATCCCTCTATTCCACCCGCCCTGCATGCTCGCTAAATGCTCCACGGTTATTTGTTCGTACCTGTCGTCAATAAATAATTTTTCTCCACTTGAGTTATAAAAATACTCCGGTAAAAGATCAACTAACTTATCAGTTGGGCTTAGCAAACCCTTGTCGTACAACGTACCTATCGCTGCGCCGCAAACTGCTTTACCAATGCTGGCTGTTCTACCCATGGGCTCGCTAGATAGGGCTTCCACGTAACCCGCGGACAGATAATTGCTATATAATAATTCTCCTCCTACCATTACGGCAGCCATGGCATAAGGCGTACTATTATCACTTGTCAACAGGCTTCTTATCACCTCGTCAAGTGATTCGGTTACGCGCAAAGGAAGGTCAGCTGGATATATGCTGCATCGCGCCCATGGGCAGTTCGTTACTGATTCTGTGCTTATGTCCCAAGCGGGATTGTATGTCACAGTCTCTGTTTCGAGTACCGGGGTGGACGCGCATTCTTCGTGAAACTCTCCTGTACAGTCGTTCTCACATGCCTCTGATGTGTCATATGCCCCAAGCAGGGGAGGTGGTGGCCAAGAGGGCAAGCCAGTAAGAGGATCAATTTGCGCAATCCTGCACTCAAATTTACCGGGTTCGCCCGTGGGCAGCCCCGTAGTGGGATCCACGCCGCTATAGTAGGTGCAACTACAGCCACCCGCACCACCGGTTGTTTCTGTTTCAGTTGTTTTTTTGTAAAATCCAATTTCCCACCAGTGATCTTTATGATTGAACTTATCTACGGAGTTGGTGTCGACTTCTATTACGTATGTCTGACCTTTTTTGATTTGGAATGTTTTTTCTATCGCGCATTCATTTTTGCAATCATCTTCGCAAGTTTCTAGAGATTGATAATAAGTCTCGCCCGCCACTCCCTCGCCGGCAGGGACTTCGACGCAGCGTTTTCCTTCCCCCGGTTCGGGCTCGACGCAAGACCATGCTGGCGGCGTAGGCGGCGGCGGCTCGGTCAGGCATGCTGCTGCGCATTCTTCCGGAGATGCATAGTCACCGAGCCCGACGTAAGCTTGAGCCTCCTCGTTCCACCGATACGAGCTTTTCCCGCACGTCGGCGATATGGGCATGCCCATGTAATCGGTTCTGCTGCATTCCCACATGGGAATGTACGTCTTGCCGCAG
>Ga0114997_10000691_pt1 | contig 28146 bp, 39 predicted proteins | sample ArcticOcean_MG_C_2_FD_87045 | JGI IMG/M metagenome (GOLD analysis project Ga0114997, IMG submission 87045) | Marine microbial communities from western Arctic Ocean - ArcticOcean_MG_CB4_136 | ecosystem: Environmental > Aquatic > Marine > Oceanic | place: Arctic Ocean: Canada Basin | collected... | reverse complement strand
ACATTACTGAGTTACAAGATTCAATGATACTCAAACAACCACAGACTCATGGTAGAAATTATCAGGGTTCAATCGTTTATATGGGGTCGGCGGTTACCAGCGATGCTGCTTCAAATAAGCCAGTGCTGATTTACGGTAAGGAGTTTACAGATGAACGCTTGCGACCATCTTCTTTGATGAACAGTGGAACGGGTACTACATTTGCAGTGAAGAATATGAAAGGGAAAGATTTCAAAGGTCTTGGGTTCACACAAACTCAAGGACACTTCGCTCAACCGATTGATGTAGGATTGAGAACAACTGATTTAGCGATTCGTCTCAGTAGGGATATTGCTGATACCCTTACATCGGTAAATATAGCACTCCCTATGGCTGCTAACAATTCTGAGATTGATAGGAGGAGACATAGCGACTCATTCGTTGGTGTAGATTTCCATGGCATTACCCTCGTAGATGCTTTGCGTTTCATAAGCAGACACGATAGCCGAGTTATCCATTTTGATAGATTCGGGAATCTCCTTTATGTTCCATTCCAATTTGAAGAAGGTAGTCGTTTCGTAGACCACATGGCACGCACAGGACCAGCCCAGACAAACACTGTTGATTATATTTCTAACAGAGTCATTGTTGAAGGAGTAGAAACGGCTGTAAATGATTCAGCATTTGCTGAAGTCAACAATTCTGAAAAACAATCTAATGCAGATATTGTAGAAGAGCCTCAAGTTATCGGTGACTTCACTGTTCGTAGTAACGAGCAAGCGAGAGAGGTCGCTCGTAATGTCTTGAAGGCTAACTCTGTCATGCTGGGTAATCTCACGAGTGCTGGTCACCCGAATGCTTGGGACTTACGCCCCGGTATGACGATTGAATATAACGGTGAGAAGAAGATGCTCATTGAAGTACGACATAAACTTGCTGAGAATACAGCAGACCTTATATTTTTGAGTATTGAAAGGGGAGTAGAAGGTATTCTTCAAGGCATTCTTCAAGGTACTAAAAACACAGGGAGACAACAAGATACTATCCAACAGGTGGTTGAAAAGAATATGGCTCTATTCGGTGATGTTGAAATTGTATCAGTTATTGTCACGCACATACGAGGACATGGTATAGAAGGCGATGGTTTCATCATAGGTAGAGGCATGGGTCGGGGTGTAGTGGGTAAGAGCGGTACAAAAGAGTCCATCGGTGGCAGCAAAACGCAAGTGATAACACTTAGAGGTGAATGAATATGCCAGTATCAAATCATATGAGACGACTATTGATAGATACACTCGCCGCTAATATCAATGAAATGGTAGTGGGTTACGATGGTAGCCCTGCTACTAAGAGCGATGGTGCTGCTGGTAGACCTGCTAAAATTATCAATCCTACAGTACGAATCATAAGTGATACTTCTCTTTTGGTGGAGGGGTTCTTACCAGCGACAGAGGCTTTTAATGAAAATCTACAAGAGGTTTTCATACAGTTTAGAGGCGCTCTAAGTTCTATTCCAATTGCTCGGCATACAATTGCATCGTTTAATAAGACAGCATCAAACGAGGTAAGAATACAGATAGTAATTGAGGTGAAGTAAAATGGTAGACAATCCAATTTCAGGACACACAGCAGGTACAAACGATGGACTACGAGATGGTGACCATATCCTCTCGCCCTCACTAACAAATATATATGAAGGACTACATGGTAACGGGGTGCTCTTAGCACACGACACAGCCTATGGTGATACTAATAGAAATAACCCCGCCGTGTTACCGGGTGCTATTTCCGCTGGTGCGGCGGCACATCAAGTTCTCATCAAGGCTTGTAGTGTGGTACTGGATGGTATACCTTACACCATAGACAACGGTGCTGGAGGAGATTTGACCATTGATTTGACAGACGAATTAACTGCTGGCTCGGCATTCTTAGCAGGGACTACAGCGACTCCTCTACTCACCACCAAAGAGTGTTTGTTCGTTATTCTCGCTACATCTCTTGGAGCAAAGTGGGTTCAGACCACCCCCGTTACAGCGGGTACTGGGAATTATGCAGATATTGCAGGTAGCATAGCAGACTCATATTTGAAGATGCATGTAGTCAGTGCTGCTTCAAATAAACAATCATTAGTCTTAGGGGTTGTTAGGGCTGTTTTTAATGGTTCAGCAGCAGCGGCTAACGACCTTGATTTGACTCTTTCTGAGTTTAATGACAAACGAGTTTTTATTCGCCCGTCGCCTTTCTATCTATCTCCCGTAACTACAGGAGCAATCGGTGCAACTACACATGTAAACTCTCACACGATATTAGAAGATGTACATGTTGCTGGAGGAGCAGGTCAAGAGGGTGACTTCGGTGCTAACGGTGTTATGTGGCTGTCGTATAATGAAGTTGATAACCTCCCAAACCTCTACTTCAGTGCTAAGGATGGTTCAAATCGTCATACTCACTTGCTTGGTCCTAATCGGATTCAGGCATATACAGGTGCTGCACATCAACTTTTTACCTTTGATGAAGCACAAGTATTCATCTACACCCCTTCGGGTGCAATTAACCTAAACCCTACTGGGACATTCCCACCCGGACATACAGTTATTGTGAGTGCTACTACCAACGCTGTAACTTTTGACACTGCTGGATTAAACTCAGCGGTGGCTGCTTCTACTGCTGTTATGTTCACATACGATGGTACGAATTGGAAGAGGCTCATGGTGAGTAGTAGTGTATCTACTACATCTCATGGGGCTACTGGGTTAGTTCAGTTATCAGATGGCTCAGGAGGATTCACAAGTGACGCTAAGTTGTTTTGGACTGCTGGTAGTTCTACCTTCACAGTCAATGGTAAACTCACAGTCACTGGTCTAATTGACCCTACTGGGCTTGAACTCACACCAGTGGGTGCTAATCCCGGTGGAACTGCCGCTAATACGCTTTGGATGGACACTGGTGCATCTAACGCTTTGAAGCATGGAGCAAATACAGTTCTTAACTCAGCATCAAGCGTTGCTGACTTGAGTGATGTAACAGCAGCAGGTTCAGGGTCTATCATCAGTGGTGCTGAGAGGACTAAACTTAACGCTATAGAGGCATCAGCAGATGTAACTGACGAGGCTAATATCAAGGCTGCTTTATCAGGAACATTGAGTGCTATCTCTACTGCTACGGTAGCAGCAGGTGACTTAGTATTCGTTAGAGATGTTGATGATTCTAATAATGTTAAGACCGTAAGTGCAAGTTCAATTGGTGGCTTAGGTGGGGGTGGCGGTAGCACAACCGCTATCGTCGATGGAGACGCTGATACTAAAGTGGATGTTGAAGTTAGTGCTGATGCTGATACTATTGTCATGCACACAGTAGGTGTTGAAAGAGTTGTTATTGATACCAATGTCAATCTTGGTGTAGATGTAGATATTGTATTCGAGGGGTCTGCTGCCAATGTTCATGAAACAACATTAACTGTCACAAACCCTGATGCTGATAGAACCATTACTTTACCAAATCTTACTGGTACTGTTGCTCTAACGAGTCAAATACCAACAACACCTGCTATTTATGATAACAGCGGAACACCCGCTTTTACAAGTGGTATAACAAAAGCGGAGGTTCTCACTCTCATCAATGTTGAGGACAATGCAGATGTAACCGATGCAACTAATGTGGCATCTGCTGGTGCAGTAATGGCTGGTAACCCTATTCCTTTCGTACCGGCTAACGCTGCTCTTTGGGTAGCACCACCGCCACCCACCTTAACAATAGCAATTGAAAGATTAGCCGCTGCTGTCGTTGGTGGACACAGTGGACCTGTCGCTTGATGCTCTAAGGCTTAGTAAAGGCTGAGTCTTGCCAAATGTGACCGCACTCTTTGCAGCACCATAGGCTTACTCGCTCACGCTCACCATCAAGGTATCGTGCTTGTAGCCGTCTTGGTATATGCTCATGTGTGCAAGCCCTACACTTGACTGTCATTTTGTCTAATAGACGGCCCATATCATTCACCTTTTTGCTTTGTTAATTATGTAGGAAATAGTTCCTTTACTTGGGATATTGAACTCTCGCATTATTTGTTTATAGGACATTCCACTTTCATGAGCAGACCTAACATCCTCAGCGTCATACTTTACACCATATGTATTTCCAATAGCAGTTGTACCTCTATCAATACTTGATTGAATTGTGTCCTTTCTTGTTCCTAATATGAGATGTTCTATATTCATACATAGTGAATTATCACATGTTCTTCTAATCTCATCCCCTCTACCTTTATTCCAATCAAGGGGGCTTTCTTCATCAGGGTAATGATGATAATTATAGATTACTATATGGGGCATAAAGGAGTGTCTTTCCCCATCTATTTGTTTCTTAGCCCTTGGCGTGGGCCATTTACCATGTTTCCCCTGAGTGCTTTTTGAACCTGATAGTGGCCCTATCCATTGATGGCAAGGGAAATTAACATTCTTGTCAATTCTATCCCAAATATATTCCATGACTTCATCATTCAAATGTGCTTCGCTTTGCGATACCATATCACTCAGAACCCCTACGACCAATGACATCATCAATGCGTAGGATAGCGTTAGCAACTTCGGTAGCACCACTGATGGCGCTACGGATAAGTGATGTTGGTTCATATATCCCGACCATCTCCTTGACTCCTCCGTTCTCTATATCAGGGCCGTAAAAGATTGGGAGGTCTCATCAGTTTGATGATTGACTCTCCTATGCCTCATCTCTAAGATAGTGTCAAGTGGGTCAAAGCCAGCATTCTCAGCGATGGTAGCGGGGATAATTTCAAGTGCATCAGCAAAGGCTTCAATAGCCATTTGAGCACGACCACCTATCTCGCTCGCATTCGCACGCAAGTGCATAGCAATAGCAAGGTAGGTAGAACCCCCGCCGTATCTCATTGAGTCTCCATTCTTAACGAGTGATACAACTCCGAGTGCATCATCAAAACCACGCTGGATTTCGTCAAGTGTGGATTGAGTAGCACCGAAGAGGACCAGTGTCGCCTCTTTGTTCTGTGAGTGTATGAATAGATAGGAGACATTGTTGTATGTTTCCCTCTCGATGAACCCAGCCCCAGTTGTTGATGTAGCATCGGGGAACATGTGTATAGGAGCACCTATCTCATTAGAGAGTCGGCGCATAGTGCTCTCAGGAACACGCTGTACAACAGAGATACCTTGTTTGCGTAGATAAGAGATAGCCGTATCATGAACTCCGTCACGACACACTACAACCTTAGCACCACTGCTGACTACAGCCTTAGCCGAAGAGAGTAGTTTGTCTCGCCCCATAGCCTGAACTTGGCTGTATGAGTTAGCGTCTTGAACTTGAACTGAGACATTCTCATTCCCTTTAATTTCCGTCAGCCCACCGTTGATGAGTAGAACCTCTACCCCATCTTCGTCAGTCCAGTTGTCGAACTCATCTCCACCACCGATGAAGTCCTTATTGAGAACTACACCACGGAACAGGTAAGAGTCGGACAACGCTCCACCGGGAGCAGCGAGTGTTTTGACTTCACGAGCGTCACCGACTGCTTCAATGGTTTCAACACACAACTGAGCCACCTTTTCCTCCGATGTTTCAAGTGACTTACCAGTGATAGCGGTTTTCGCTAAAGATAACAAATCACCATCTGCATCCTCCATACCTTCTAAGCATTCAATAGCCATATTTCGTGCTGCTGCATATCCTTTGTTAATCACATTCGGGTGTAACCCTTTAGCGAATAGACTCTCAGAATTGGATAGTAATTGGCTGGCAAGAACAACTGTGCTCGTAGTTCCATCGTATGCATTTGTTTCTTGCATCTTTGATACCTCAACCACCATTTTAGCAGCAGGGTGTGCGGTGTCTACTTCTCGTAGGATAGTAGCGCCATCGTTTGTTACAATGACATTACCACCACCGTCTACCATCATCTTGTCCATGCCTAATGGCCCAAGTGTCGTTCTTACAGTCTCAGCGATTCGCTTGACTGCTTCTATGTTTAGCCTCTGTGTCGTGTTATTGTCACTCATTCCAATCTACCTCAATTTCAACTATAGAGCCATCCTCCATGTTCCGGCTCTTTACTATACCATTCTCTACGCCGTACATGTACAGGTCATAGGTCAGTTGGCAATCTTTGAGGCAGTAGTCGGCTACCTCAAGGAATCTACCCTCACGCCATGCGACGGGGGCATCACTGCTCTGCATACTCTTTGATAAATCAAGAGTAGTACGAGCGAGAGTATCAAGAGTGGTGTGGACCTTACCCACACCTAATGCTGCTTTATCAACCAGCAATTTGGTATCAATGATGCTTTCACTTTTAGCCATCAAATCACCAGCAGTCCAACAGTCCAGTGCAGCGTTCAGCACTGGTAGGTCAAACTTGCGAATGTTATGTCCGAGAATCTTACCGCCATTATCTACATGCTTCTGTAGATGGTCGCCAAGAGTGCGAGGGTGTAGGTCGTGAACAGTTGCGTTAGTCATTTCAATGTCCTCCTTAGAGAAAGCGTGACCGTCGGTTCCATCCCATGTGCAAACCACTGTAGGTTCAAACAGGCTATGCTTATCCCAGCCGCCTATCTCCCAAGAGAAGTTACCAGTCTCAATATCTAATGCCATTATGTCACTCATTCTTGTGCCTCCTCGTATATCTCAAGTACCCAGCCGCAGTCACCACATAGGCATTCACTACCATGGTCCTCGCTTTCAATCACCATCAAAGGTTTAGACATCATGCCCACCATCCTACTGTCTTTTCAATCAACCCGTAGTGACCTTCGGGTTTGACTTCTACGCCGGTATATTCGGCCCAGTGCTTCTCACTACAAAAATGTCTCAGCCCAATAGCGGTCATATCAGAGAACTTAGATTGTTCACTACACATCTCGCAAGCATATGTTTTTTCACTCATTTTTTATCCCTCATGTTTCGTGCTAACTGACAGGCAAGACGAATCTTACTGGTAGACGGAAGCCTCCATAGAGCATCTTCCTCAAATCCAAATCGCTTATCTGCGTGGCGACATAGTTCACGCCGACTCATAGAACCAAAGTCCGTGTCAATTTTGACACCGAGTAATTTAGTATCTACACCTCTGACTAAGCGTGCATCCATACGGACATACACTTTCTCCATCACAGAGATACAGATACGATAGAACCACTGCATCATGCATCCACCTCCTTCAAGCGAATGTATACAGTAGACATATCCTTCGCTGCATCAAACAAGTGAGCACCCCACTTAGAGAATCGGTTAAAGGCAGTTCCACGAGTGACCTGTTCCTTGAGACAATACTGCTTGAGGACTGCTGCCTTCTTGCGCCATCCCTCACCCTTCTTGTCTAACTCCACAGGGGCAATAAGGTTGTATGCATTCACCCAGTTCTTTGCATGGTTAGCCTTCTCTGTCTGCTTAGCACCAACTTCTACTTCACCCTCAAGCCATAGAATCAGGTTCTTGAATAAGTCGTAGATGATTTGTTTAGCCATGTCAAGATGCTCACCAGTAACCACCCAAACCTCATCCATCATAGCGATGTGAGTAGCAAGTACCACTGAGTAATTCTCCATAGCAGGTACGAATGACGCTACAACATTTGCTATAGCGAAGTTCAGGTCGTCAAGTAATGAATACAAATCTTCAACCAAATCATATGTAGCCACATAGAATGATTCATCAGCGGTAAACATTTCGTGCATGACTGATTGAACGGCGGCTTCTTGTTCATCACGAGCCATACCAGTCCACTCGGCGAATGAGACTTCAGTAAGGTTGAGAACTCTGTCACGAAGGCGCTTCTCAAGTCCAGTGAAGTGGTCTACGATTTCCTCATAGGAAACCTTCTGCTTACTACCACTGGTGAATGCTCTTTCCATACGCTTCATACTTACACCCATGCGCCTGTTCATATCCCAGTCAGACCAATACAATAGAACACGCTGGAAGATACCCTTTGTAAGAACATACTCTTTGACACCAGCCGGTGGGTATGTCGTAATCCACAGTGAGACAAGAGATTCAGTCTCAATACGCTTACCACTCAAGTGCTTAACGAGGATATTTGAATTGCTACCGATAGGGTTGCACGCTGATTGAAGATAGAGAACTGTCTCTTGCGAGTGCTTACCCGGATTCAGAATGATACTACCTTCATCAAAGTTCAATGCTTTCTGTCCAGCCAGCATACCTTCTGTTACCACTTGCACTTGTTCTTTCTTTCCGTTCTCATCTATCACTGTTTCATTGGTGACACCACCGATGAGTCCAGCGTCTGACCCCGAAGTATACATGTCTTGTTCAAGTCCACAGTCCTTGAGTACATCACCTACGAACTCCCATGCTACTGACTTACCAGTTCGTGATGGTTGAATCCAAAACACATGTACACGAGGGTCAAGGTGACTGGCATCCCAAGGTATACGAACATACTTAGCCGCTATCTGCCCTTGAATGTAAAAGAATGATAGCATTCCGGGTATGTCATTATCAATACTGGTTCTACCGAACCTTTCTACATACCCTTCAAAGAAGGGGTATTTTTGTACTACTGCGTAATCTGCTGCCTCTCTCATCTTATCACTGGTCCTTTTGTTTATTACTGCTTTATATATCAACTCAAATCTGATGGTTGTCCGAACTGTCCGATGGGTTATCTATACATTATACAGAAATATATCGCACAAGCACCTGTCTATTAAACATTGTACAAGTATAGACAAGACATCGTACAAGTCGTACAAGTCATATCACGATGCTGCCTTAAATACCCCGCTTCCGTTTTACTGTGCGCTGGATATGTACAGGGGCTTCACTGGTCAAAACCTCGATAATGAGTTGCCTTTTCTTATCCCCAAGCCCCTTAACTTGCTTCAGCGATTCAGGGAAGCACATCTCTTCTATGCTACCACACTTGTCAAGTAAACGCTCTGCTAACTCAGCACCAACACCCGGAACTGATAGCAACATATCCACTCTTACATCATTGGTAGAGACACGCCTGATAGCCTGAGCACCATGCTTACTCGCTGGTTTGTGCAACTTGTTATGTAACTTTGTGATGAACATAGCAGCCTCGCTGATGTTAGAGGTGAAGAATACTTGGCAGTCAAAGTCGGCCATGATACGAGCGAGAGTTCCTGTGAGTTCATTCTGAACCCGACTGTGTGTTAGGTGTCTGTTCTGCTTCTTAGCGAAGGTGACATACTTTGCTATAGAACCATGCACCACGAGAAAGAATCTCTCGTAGTTAGCATCCATGTTGTCTAACTGTCGCCACAAGTGACCACTATAACTTGATTGGAATAAGTCTGTAACACTTTTTGCTTCTACACAAGCAGCACCCAGAAGGTAGTCACCTACTACAAGTGGTTGTCTTGTTATTGTCAAACCTTCTTTCTTTGCTCTACGCTCAATTGATTCGCAAAGTGAACCTCTTTCATTTGAGTCAATAATCAAATCAGGCTTTACCATTTTTCCTTCTCTCCTTTTGTTTCTTAGAGAGGTAGCATTTTCCGCATGTGGGTCTACCTGTGGCCTGAATAGACACCCCACAATCATTACATGTTTTTAGTGGTGATATTTTCATATTTTCCACCTCGCTTTGATTCAAAACCCATAATGCTACGGGGTATCTACCACCAAAACCAGCAGACATAACAGTACCTGATTGAGCGAATGCTTGGTCTTTGGCGAGTAAATTACTTAATTCGTTTGAAGTCATACCATGTCTCCATGTGTTAGTATGGTCTTTAATTTCACAAGTTGTGAGTGGTCTACTTACTGACATAAATAATTGAATCAATGCTGCTTTATATTTCACCCTTCTTGAACTCCAGTCCTTTCTCTTAATCATTTTCATCACCTATACTGCCGTCAAAATAGCGACATTTTCCAATACACAGGCCATCGTATTCAAGTGTAGCGCAAGATGCTGCTGAGTAACCCTTGTTACCCGACCCCCCGAATACGATATTTTCTACTTGAGTCCTTGTTATATTTTCGTTGTAGTCAACCCAACCCTGTGCTTCAATCACTGAGCATATGCGGTCTACATGAGTAGTCTTAGTCTCGTTGTCTACGGCTTCGGGTGGAAAGAACCAACGGAACCGAGCGGCGAGATAAGATACGAAGTGAAATCTTGCTTTGTGAGTGGGGTTACCCTCACCAAGAGCAGCCTGTGCAAGACACGGTAGAACGATGATGTCACCTAATGTGATGTCGGGTAGACCCTCTACCTTCTCAACTGATTTCTTGAAAGAGTTTTTACTCTCAGGTACAGTGATGTTAATGTCCTCTCCTTCAATTTCTATGTACCCTCTCGCTGGGGTTTGAGCCTTCTCCATAATCTCATCATGAGTTAGATTGAGTATCTCATCACTACTCATCGGAATACTCCAACAACCCCTCTTACTATTGTAGGAGTTAGGAATACGAATCATACCTGATGTATCAAACGCAACCGATGGGTCATTACAAGACAGATTCAATTTCTTATGCCATGCTGTGATGAGGTTACGACCACCTTCTCTTATTCTTCTTTTGTGTGATTCATTAGAAGGGGTGTACATATCACGAAGCGGAATCCAAAAGTGAAACCCCCCACCACTAAACCAAACGAAGTGTCGAATGTTCTCATACTTTAGAAAACGATGTAGCCTTTTAACCTGCTCGTGCATGAAGGGGAAGTCAACATCAGCACCACGCTGTTTGAAATCTTTACAGTCAAAGTCCATTACAAAATGACGGATGATGGGAGTGTCATAGTCTACTCTGTGATTTCTCGGCGGCGTAGTAGCACGATAACCATACGCCGTAAAATATACATTCCCACTACCATTTTTCCCTCTCCAGTATTTCTCTAATTCGGCCCAGTTCTTTACACACCATCTTCCGCCTTGCTTACCATCAGAGGCTATTTCAAGGACTTCACGAGGGAAGTCCAATGATATGAAGCCCATGTAAATCACTCCGCTAAATGGAATATAACATCTTGTTTTAGTACGCTACTTATTATGCTATAGAAAGTATCTGAGATTTTATCCTTAGTCAGTTTAGAAGGGTGGATGAATATGTAGAAGCAAGGATATGGTCTTTCTTTTTGAACTGTATCATAACTCCCAAGCCAGTATTCGTCTAATGTTAATTGTGATGTCACCTTGATGTCAATTCTCTTCTTACTACTCAGTAAAGCAGTCTTTACCTCGAACTCAAACTTAGGCCACAGACGCTCTAAGGAAAGTTTCAGCAAACTTATGATTGTATCTAACCCTTCTTTATCCATTTCAAACCCCCATCTCATCTGCTGTTAAAGCCAACTCGCCCATCCATGCTGGACACATTTCCATGAAGTCACAGTAAGCACACTTAGCCTCGTGAGCCTGTGCTGGAAAGTCGTCATTCAAATGAGCATCAACTATACGGGTGAGTCTCTTCTCTACAGTCTTAGGAGCATATCGCCCACTCGGACCCTTAACATTCTCGTAGTCCCACATCGGGCCATCACCACCGTTGATACCACCACCCGGATATTGCCAGCCCCAACCGACAACAGGGAGGTATTCAATGTGAGGACTATGCTCAAGCATCATACGATAGAATTGCATTTCCGCACGCATTGAAGCACGCTTACGACCACCCTTCTCAACCCACTTACCAGTCTTTAACTCCATGAGTATAATTCCGGTGTGTTCATCATCAATGAAGATGCGGTCAATAAAACCCTTCATGTGGATAGGTACTTCTGTGCCGTCACTTGCCACGACGATACGAGAACCATGCACTTCAACTTCATTACCCACTGGTAACCAGTCTGCTATATTGTCACGCATGTGCATGAGTCTTTCCAATTGCCAATCGCTGTATTGATTCATCTGTGGCTCTTCACCGTAGATGTATGGTGTAGGAGGTTTAGGCATGGCCTTTCGTAATACTTTTTTAGCCGTTTCATTTGCACCTTTGTTAAGTAAATCTACAACTTGTGGTATGTATTCAGGGGCTTGTTTCCAAAACCACTCTACTGCGTCGTGTACATTTGAACCACGCACATGGTAGTCCCTCTCTTCTCCACGCAAGCCGAGTATATTTTGAAAGTAATACTGCTTAGGGCAGAAATCAAAAGTACCTACTGATGATTTAGTGATACGAAGAATCTTGTTCTCCATGTCAGGCATCCAGTTGTAACAGGACTTATTGTACGAGACTATCATATCCTCGTGCGGGTATGGTACTTCTTCATCTATCGGTACAACCTTTTGGACTAACCCATCAAAGTCATGACAGAAAGGGCAAGCCTTACCTTCGTCGGCATCAGCAACTTGTACTTCGCATATCTCACACAAGCGAATTATAAGTTCATTAGGATTGAACCTCATATTTGCCTCCCCCTATAGGGGTAACGGGAATAGGATTTGTCTGCTCCGAATCCACCTTGACAGTAATTCTTGTTTCTAAGAGACTCCATTTCTTCTTGTGCTGCTGGAGACAACCCAAACTTGTTCTTAGTGATTTTAACAACAGGTGTATATTCATCGGGTTGTTCATCCATACTCATACGGAGGAGCATGAAGTAACCTATCAGGTCGTCAATGACATCTGTATCACTTTCCATGTCAGCATTACCACGAAGGAGTCTGCTTAACTTGTCGTCAATCCTCACTCTTAAACCAGCATCAGGCCCAAGTTGACTGAACATACGGATAGGGTCAAACGCACTATCGCCATACTGTTCGTTCTTATCAGCGAGTAGGTTCACTACCTTCGCTGCAATCTTCGCACACTCTGTTCTAAACTCATTCATTCCTCTTCACCAACTGTTTTTTGACTGCTGCTTTTTATATCAACTTTAGATTTCTTAGGGTTCATCATCTTCTGTAGTCTACTTATGATACTCTCTTTCTTAGCATCACTTTCAAATGTCATTCCGTATTCAGTCAGTTTTGTTTGTCTCGTTTTCTTCATTTCATCACCTCGTTAGATATAGGATTTGGGCATAGTGTCACCAGCGGCGGCACTCAAGCCCCAGTCCAAACTCTCATAGATACGCATGAGTTTAGATTTGACCATCACGCTGAGAACCTTGTCCCAGTCAATGGCATAGTTACTCAACTCAGCCTTATCCCGATAAGCGATGTAAGTTACCTTAGTTCGCTCACCCTTGAGAGTGTAATAGTCAGGGATGCCATCTTTGAATCCCTTCACATAAGTCCATGCTACACTGTCACCTTGTCCCCATTTTTGCTCAGGTGTTTCAGCCACATGTTCGTTGTAATACATAGCAGCCCTTGCTGCTGGAGTAGGTTTGTCATATTCTTTGAGTGGTTTAGTTAGTCGTGAGGAACAAGATACATCCTCAATAGGTATATCTCCGTTCCGTACAGATAGACTCACCTCTCTTAGCACATCAGTGACTGTAGTTTCATCTGCACCAGTAGCAATCAACTGCATGGCTTTGTCTTGAATCTGTTTTGTGATGCGTGCAGAACTGGATGATTTGATTTCATACCCAGCAATCTTCATCTCACCCTTGTTCTTCTCAGGCCACACCTTGATACCGAAGTAACGGTTCTTCACTGGAGCAGTGGTCCAGTAGTCAAAGTATGCTTCGAGTTCAACATCCATTGTAGGTAGATTCAACTTCTCCTTAGCAGTCTTAGTGAGATGCTCTGCAAGCGATTCTGCTTTATCAAAGGGAACTTGTATGAAGGCTGAATCAGTGTGACCATACAGTGACTTGAATCCCTGCTCTTCACTTTCCTGAAGTAAGTGATGAATACATTCACGACCTCGGTGTGTAATAGCAGCAGCGATGTCATTGTCTACCCACATACCCTGCAACATCTTCATCCCCGTCATACCATACAAAGCATTGACAAGTACCTTTACTGCGGTCTGCATCATGTCATACCCCAACCTCTCATCAGGGTCTGTGGCCTCAGCCATCAAGCGTTTGTATTCAGCACGCAAGACCAACATCTCCTCCACTACAGAGGGGAGTAAGCCCTTCTCTTTCTGACACCAGTGAGAGCCATCCCCCAATGTCTTTGTCGTTTCAGTAGGGGCTAATCGCTTTGTCTCGTAAGAGAGGTTATCGGAGAGAATAATGTTAGGATAGAGAGATGCATAGTCCAGAATGGCTACACCCTCATGTCTACCCGGTATGGGGTTAGGAATGTGAGCAGCAGTGAGAATATCTCGCATAACATTACGAGCACTTCTCGCTTTCAGTTGAGTCCTTCTACCAATCATCCCTCTGAAGTATCGGGTAACCTTGTGAGTGCTTGCCCAAGAGACACCACACAACTGTTGTGTAGCAACGAAGAAATCAGTAGCGTGTAACTTCTTATCTATGTCACGGAGTAGAGTAGTATCAAGTAGACAGTAATCCACGAAGTCACTCCAGTATTCACGCCATCCATTGTGGACAGTCATACCTTCTATCTCTTCAGTGAGTTTACTACCGAGACCAAGTGACTCCGCTATGGTATTCAACTTACGGTTAGGTAGTTGTCCACGACCTGACTTCTGCCATATCGTCTCAAACCCGCTACCTGATTTCCAATCACCAGCAGAGTCCCAGCATAGTCTACCCTTGATAGGTTGTTGTGTAGTCTTGTAGGAGTCTTTACCTTTGAAGGGTCTGATAACTTGTCCGAGTGGTGAGAGTGCATCAGGGTTACGAAGCCTACGCATCAAGTGTGGTAGGTCAGCCCACATTATAGCGTGGGCTATGAGTATGTCAGGGTTACGCTCCTCTAAGAAATTAAGGAAGCCATCGTGCATGGCTTCTTCACTTGAGTATAGATTCAACTTGTATGTCTCGTCACGAACATCTCTGTGAACTGCTAAATTATCATTCAAGTGAGCATCATCATAAGGACAGTTGGTTGTCTCGTCAGCCCATGCAAACACTACAGGGGTCTCAAGGTCACTATCCACTACAGCCATCACAGTAGTAGAGTCGTTCTTAGTGTCCCACTCCAAATCAAAATACCACTTACGAGGTTTGAACTCAGGTAGTTTCTTGGGATAGAGTTGTAGTAATACTTGGTCTAAGTAATTCAAGTCTGCTTCATAAGTCTCCATTTCATCCTTGATGTCCCACAAGTCTGTAGGTCTATCTACCTCAACCTTCATCAACGCCTTCTTATCAATACCAGTAGAACGAATGTCTCTGTGCAAAGTTGCACTGGCATGGCGAGCAAACATACGATTGATTTTCCAATCGGGTGTATCAACAGGAATCCAACAATGCGGCTTTACATACTTCTCATCATAAGGGCTGATGTGTTCCTCTTGCAGTGTCCCGTTCTTATCACGAGTGCGAAGATACAACCAAGGAGCAGTGAAGTTATCAGACTCCGTTGGGTAATACCAATCTACAATCATATCATCACACCCTTTGGTCTACAATCACAAGTAAATCATCTTCTTTTTCAATAGCGAGAATTGTACCTTCACCCATGTGTATAGTAGCATCACCGTTACCGAGCAGTGCTATGTTATCCATTAACCAAGGGCCGAAGGTTGAGACTACACTTCCCTCAGCAGGGCCAGTAGAATCTCGTAGTTCAAGTGTGGTAAACAACTTAGTTTCATGCCTCTTACCTGAAGAGATGAGGAACTCATTCTCACTTGCGTGCGCTGTTACTTTGAATACTGGACTACTGTTTAGTATGCCTCTCATCTTAGATACAGTCGTGAGTTCATCGAGAGTAATAACTCCTGACACAGTAAGGTTGCAGTCGTGAAACTTAGTCCACTTAGATTCTACAGCAGCGTCTATCAGTTTATTAAACAACACTGCTTTTGAATGACTGACCGTTGTAGAACTCGTAGGCATTGTAACCTTTGAACCACCACAAGTTATTGAAAGAGTCTTAGCCGAGCCGAGTTGAACTACCCTAACAGTATCAGCCTTACCTGCTTTCAAGAACTGACGAACCTTCACCAGTTCACTGATGTCAAGAGAGCCAGTTTCAATTACTTCGCCCTGCACCTTTTGCTTCTTCTTGAGATAGTGCGAGATGAATGCAACAGTTGTTTGCATCCAATTTACATCATCTTCTACTGTGAACTTGATGTGCAAGTCCTCAGCGTTCTTACCGAAGTCACTCAGGAAACTGAGTAGTTGTTTTCTGTTAATGTTAATTTTTGTCATAGTATCACTCTTCTTCAGTTAATGCCTTCTTTAATTCCTTCTTTAATTCCTCGTCGCTTGAAACAACCCTGAATATACCTTTAGGGAATAGTTTACCACCCACTATGGCTTTGCTTCTGTTAATATGTTTAGTCATAGTATCACCTTAGAGTAGGAGGGGGAAACCGGAAGAGGGAGTATGATGAAACCCCTTCGCTGAGAGTTGAGAAAGTGCCCGGTTTTTTATCCTACAGAAACCCCCATGTGTGAATCAAAGTGTCCCGTCATAGAGTTCAGGTAGACCATACCATTGTGGCTCTTTACCTGTCTCGGTGACGAGTGTGGTTCTTTTCTGTCCTTGTAGACGAGCATTGGTTTTACTCTTGTCAAATCGAACAGTGTATTCGGACTTTACAACTTCACCTGTATCATCATCAAGAATATCAGTACGCTCACAGATTAAGATTTGATAGACAAAGTTGTTACTTGCCTTCTCCCAATCAGGTCGCCAAGTAGATGAACCTTCTTCATTCTTACCCCAAGAGTAGTTAGTGAGTCGCAAGTGAGTCTCCCAAAAGACACGCACTCCCGACTTGACAAGCCCCCGGCAAAGCCCTGTGAGTTGATGGAAACGAGTCTTACGAATCGCCCAGTCCCACTGATGCCCTACCTTCTTGTTCCAGTCAGCAGCCTCAATTCCATCCTTAGCGATGTTCAAGTCTACGATACGCATACAGTTGATGCACACGCTGTCCCACAAATCAACACCAGTAACATGGAATCCCCACAGTCGTGGCCCATCGTATTCAGGGTCACGCTGTTTCTTAGCGATGTCGTTAGCGAACTGTGTTAGACTCATTACACGAAGATGTGTCTCGGGATAGTTGTATGCTGTGGTGTCATTCTTCATCATGACCCATGGCTCAAAACATTTAATGTTATCATTGTCACGATGGAATGCTGACTTGTTAGCAGCACCGCCACCTTCAAAGTCCATAATCCATAACTGCATCTCCTTCTCTTGTTCAGTTCGCTCAGGCATAGCCAGCCAACGAGCGAATGCATCGGTAACAATCGCCGTCTTACCAGTGTTGTCATGCCCTGCAATACCCATAAACAAGTGAGTCTGTGGTGCGTTGTCCATCAAGTCGAGTTCCTTTCGTAAATCAGCGAAGGGGTCGTCGTTTGTACGCTTGACCGCTGGTGTTGCCAACAGTTCTTTCTCCGCCTTTACTTCTGCGTCTGCTTCTTTTGTCTTTCCAAAACCTGCCATCATAAATCACCTCAGTTAAATTGTCCCTCTCCAGTATCTCCACCAGTTTGTCGGCGGCGAATACGGCGTGAGTCTGCAAAGACACCCATTACCTTGATGCTCGGAATCTCAATCCCATCCTTACGCTTTACAGAAATACGACCACAGACTAATACTGTGGAGCGTTCTGCATAAGGGATGAGTTCATCATCAGTACGAGCACTGAATGGATTTGTTAGGTCGTGACAAGCACTACTGACCCAACCCATAACATCTGCTGAATCCTTCTTACCATGTTGGCTTTGAAGGGCAGTCGAAGTTAGAGTGATTGAGTAACCACGCTTATCTTCGTCGTATTGGTTCTCACGAGATTCAGTAGACATACGATTGACGGTTCCTTTGGTAAGGACAATCGGGCCACTGCGACCCTGCTCACCGTTGATAGTGAAGGTTCGGCTACCAGCCTCAAACGCATCAGCCAAGTCCTCAAGAGGAACGAAGTGAGAGTGTGTCTCTATGTCAGTCCAAAACTTGAACGGTTGGAGTAGAGGCTTATGAGCATCATTTACAAAGTCGTCAGTGTACTCAATCGTCTTAGACATACCCATGCTTGTATTCAAAACATCTTTCCAGTCAGCCTTAGCATTCTCACCCGGAGGTCGTGCCATGATACGACATGGTTCACCAATGAGTATTTCTGCATCGGCATCTTCGCCTTGCATGTCCAAACGCCATAGTTGAATAGCACCGTCATTGGTGAAGTCAGATTCTGCTGCTCCCAAGAAGTTGTAGTTGCGACCCATCATGCTCATACCCTTTGGTCTGCCACTCTTGGCGAGCAAACAAATGCGCTCACCATCAGCAACGAATGAATGTTCAGGAATCTCATCGGCGAGTGTTTCTGTTACAGTGTCACCCAGTTTCCAGTAACCACTTTCCTTGGTGTAGTGCCCAACCATACCACTACTGATAGCAGCATTAGGGTCGAGTGTGAAGTCACGCTTTGCACGAGCAACAAGGTTGGCTCGGCGGTCACGCCTCTTCTCATCTACTCCAACGAAATGTCCGACAAAGGCAACAGAGCCAGCCATAACTGAACCACCGCTACCAGCGTTACGAGTATCAATGAACATCTGTTCAGCCCAATCAATGAGTAAGTCCTCATCTTCTTCTGTTGGGTTTGTACATTGGTGTTCCTTAGCAATTTGCTTCAGGTACTGTGCAACCACATCTTTCAATTCTTGTTTTGTGCGACTCGCATATTGCGTTAGTCTCTCTATGACACCATCAGGTAGTACACCTGCGGTTGCCTCTTCGCCAGTTTCTTTTTCGTGTGTTTCATCGTATTCATCTGTCAAGATTTCACCTCCTTTCGTAGTCTTGCCACAAGGCAATCAACAAAGGAATAGGAACCGATAGGCCACTCATACATGTGGGGTATCATCTCACCCAGCACACTCATGACTGTCCATGTTGTATCTTCATCCATCTCAAAGAACTCGGTTAAGTTCTCATGGAATGTTCTCATGATGAAGGTTAGTGGTAAACCTCTGTCAAGCATTGAATAGAATTGCTTTCGCATGTTACCATACTCACCACTAATAGCAGCGAGTACAGCCTGTGATGGGTTACCCCCATCGGATAGAGTCGCTAACAATGACTCTTCGTTGGAGTGGTTATGAACGATAGCAATAGCACTACGCAGGTCACCACCAGTGTGCTTCATAAGTTTCATGAATGACGCATCCCAATCTGACTCAGGCCAAATAGTCTTGAGTCTCTTAGCCCCATCTTCGGGACTGATAGGCTTGAACTCATACACAAGACACCTGCTTTGGATAGCAGGGCGAATCTTGCTCAAGTCGTTAGCAGTGAATATGTAAAATGTGTTCTCAGCATTGTCCTCAACAATAGCCTTGAGTGCATCCTGTGCAGCAGTAGTAAGACCATCAGCCTCATCAGCCACGATGCCTCTACGGTCAGTACCCACAGGTTTGATACTACTCCATATCTTGAGTTCGTTACGAATGAAATCAATACCTCTATCGTCAGATGCATTGATGATAATGTAATTCATGGGGTCATAGTAGTCGCCCATCATTTCACGAAGGAGAACTTTAGAAGCAGTTGTCTTACCAGTACCCGCTGGACCATGGAGGAGAACAGCACGAGGCCACTTACCAGTTTTCCGCCACCCCATAGCATCTGAGACAAAGGCAGGTTGCCCTGCTATGTCCTCCAGTACCAGTGGTTCAGTGCTGTTCTCCATGACTCTCACTTTACTACTGCTTTATATATCAACTAACTCAGTTCATTGATTCTTCTTCTTTGATACTATGGTGTTCGTAATCGTATTCCTTAGCCCAACTCGCAAACAACTCGTAATCCGAAGGTGGGGGATTATCGTATGTCCACATAAACATGTGGAAGCCCACTGCATCTGAAAATGCATTTACAATTTTGTATTCTCTATCAAGTCTATCTATGAGTAATCTAAATCTATCTAAGTGCTCTTTACTTTCCCAAGCACTTGAGTAGTCTAAGCCGCCTATATCTAATACTGATTGAAGATAACCAGTCATGTGTATTGCTGGCTCGCCGTTACTCCATGCGATAGAGCGTCTAACCCTGTAACCTACCTTTGCCTGTGAGTCTTTACTCACATAAGTATTGAACTTGAGTTTCCCTAATATGTAACCTATACCTATTCCTAAAGTTGTTCTATCATCTATATGCATTATACCATCCCCCTCTCTACTAATTCTGTGAATTGTGTGACATCACTTATGCCCAAGTCCTCTCTTACACCAACGACTGTGAAGTTAATGAGTTGCCCTTTGGCACTTACTCGCACTGCTGCTACCTCTACGACTACACATGATTCATCAGGAATCTTCTGCATAGTCTCTGTGGTATTTGCTACTCGTATGAACTCATCTACTCCATCAATAGCATTCAGTCCCACTATACCCTTCGTCTGTGTAGCCTCTGCTCTAAGGAATACTTTGGTTCGGTCAGCATGTATCACATACCCACCGATAGCATCAGGCTTGAACTCCTGTGAAGATTTGATAAGGCGTACACATCTGACATCGGGGTTATCCAACTCAGCCACGATGTCATTCCAGTGGTCGTCTGTATTCATACTGAGTCGTTTTTTCTGTGAGCGAGTAAGAAATGTTTGCGTCGGGGAGTCACAGTATACATAGTCAAGTACAGTAACTTCTTCACCATTGAGTGATAATTCATAGTATGAATCCGAATCATCCTTGTAAGGATTATACGCTGTTGGTAACCTGACACCTGCTCTATTTCTCAAGTGTCCTTTGTAGGCATAAACAATTTGACCTTCAGGGACTACTACTGCAAAGTGCTTCTCTTCAGGAGGGGCGAGTGCTGTATACGCTTTCCAACGCATAGGTGCTGGGGCATTGTCATACTCCCACCACCTTTCCAATCCGAGTATGCTATCCTTAGCACTGTAGATTTTAGCAATCATAGTAATGTTCATGTTAGCCTGTAACAAATGAATGGGTAAACCATGTAAGCGTGCGAGTACACCAAAGAATGTTCTCTTTGACATCACCGGCTTCGCTTTCGTAGCCCACCGCCAAAGCAAGCGTGCCTCTTTCTCATTGAACTGCTTCGCTATTTCAGTGAAGGACTTCTCTACATTGAGCAAAGCACGAACATAACCGCAGTCATAATCTCGTGACCCACTGTTACTACTCTCTGATGCTAACGCCATCCAAGGCTCTTCATCAGGTAATATATCCTTAACAACATCATAATACAATGCTGCTTCATAAGCAATCATCTGAGTTGGGTCGGCACTCTTCCGTATAGGGTAGAAGAACTGGTAGAGAAGGATAGCATCATCAGCAGTTTTTAATCGTGCGAACTGCGCCTCCATACGAAGTCGTCTCGTGCTTTTACCAAACCTTAGTTGCTCATGAATGTCAGCGAGTAGTGCAAACTTCGTCATAGCGAAGCCTCAATTAAATCTACATAACCATTTTGCCATGTGTTAGGTCGTGGCTGTGTACCCACACCAAATATCTTCAGTGTCAATTCTCTTATCTTTAGAGCACTTGTTTTGAATCCTTTACGCTTTGCACAAAGGTAGAGGCAATCAATCATCAATCCGTGAGGGCTACGCTGATTCACCCAACCTTCGCTACCTGATATTTTGATAGCGAGAGACTTTGCTGAGGCGTAGTCTCCTCCTTTCAAACCTATCGCTATGGCTAACTCCATCCCTCTGTCTACACCTTTGTGTGCTTCTACAACACGAGCCAAGGTTTCTGCTTTCTCGCTCATTCAATCACCTCATCGTCAATCATTCTTCTTCGCCCCCAACCTGTAACTCGTGGATAAGTAACGGAGGACATTCACCTGATACTATACCACCATGCTTGTCAATCAATTGCTGTACTATACAAGCAGGTGTGTATGGGTATACTGTACCAGTATACTCATCTAAGTGTCCATCTTCTTCAGCGTACTCGTTGATGAGTTCATCGGGTTCACTTGGGAAGCCTAACTCTACTGCTGTGTAATGTTTAGCACCTGTAACTCGTGGCATACAGTATGTGTATTCATTCGCTTGAATGCTGACAGAATATCCATCAGCGCATACTATTGGTTCTCGATATAACATTTCATTCATCTCCTAATACTTTCTTTGCTGATACCTTTAGGTCACCTAAGACCCATCGGAGTCCATTGACTACACCTTCAAGACCCTTGTAGTTCCTCATGTGATAGATGCGTTCAGACTTCTTGCCCTTCTTCATCTTCATGTAGTGTATGTTTTGCTTGCGCTCTGCGTTGTCAAGCATCTCTTGAATCTCTTCCCATGACCTCTCGTAAGAGAAGTTCTCGCTGTCTTGATGGTCGTTCATTCAATCACTACCTCTTGCTTGTTCTCAACGATAGCCGATGTGTCCATCATCGCTGTCTCAATAGGAGTGATACTCACATTGATTAGCGTGTCACCAGCACGAGTGCTGAGTGTTAAGTCCATCAGAGATTTGATTGCACTATCTAAAGCAGCACTGAACTTATCATCCTCTGCTGTCCATTGTGATTCGTTGGTTAGCATCTCAGCGATGTCAGCAATTGCTTTATTGACAACTCGGCTGTAGATAGCAGGGTCAGTATCTTCAGGAACGAAGTTACGAATACACATACTAAGTAAGCGACTCATTACTTTCTTCTGAGGGAACTTGGAAGCAATACGCTGAGTGACTTGAGGACATCTACGATAACCTCTGCCATGTGTCTTACCACCTTCGTGCAGTTCAGTCTCAATTAGGACTGCTGCCCCGGTGTCCATGTCCATGACATACACACGAGGGTCGGAATAATAATCTTCAGTAGGCTCATGCCTACCCTTCTCTACCTTGTCAATCTCTGTCGCTAACTTACGCAAAGCCTTAGCAACACCATCAGTCCATTCCATATCATTCATCTCCTTCTGTTTGTTTGTTTACTGCTGCTTTATATATCAATCATCTTTCAAAGGATTGCTGCTGGTGTCCTTTGTAGGTGAGATTCCCCACCCTTTGTTCTTAGCGATTGCTCTCAAGTTCGTGACTCGTTTACCAAGTAACTCAAGCCTATCATTTACTTTCTTTTGCGTGGCTATGAAATTGCTGTTGACAGTAGCGAGCAGCGTTTTCATACGAGCCTCGTGCTCCTTTTGTGATGCTTCAAGTGCAACCTTTAGTTCCTTGAACTGTTTGCTGTAGGACATACCTGACTTTTCTGCGAGTTCTTGAATTGTAATTTCAAAGGATTCGGTCTGTGTCTTAATTTCCTTAGCCACTAAAGTGGTGATTGATTCCTTCAACGCTACATCATCAAATGATTCAAGTCGCTCATCAATCTCGCCTATCTTCTTGAGGATTTGTTTCTTAGTCAACTCATCGTTACCAATTGCTGCTCTGAGATTTCTACTCTTGAGCCAATGATTCTTGTAGATACAATCAGGACATCTCGTTTCCGTAGAACCGTTAGTCGCTTTGGTAAACAGTTTCTTACAGGCTTTACATTCTATACTATACGACATAATTATTCTCTCCGGTAATCGCATACATAGATGCGCTCATTTTTAAGGACTGGTACATCATCATCAAAATCAATAATTGAATTGCCGGATAAGATGCCGGTTGGTAATGTTACAGCGAGTGCGGTCCTTGCTTTACTCTCTTCACTTATCGTTTCGCACGCCTCGCATAGAGGTAGTGTTTCTATGAATCTGTTAGCCATGCAGCGGTCATGCCAACTTCCTTCAGGCTTAGGACCACAAAGATAAGTCACACCATCTCTACTTGTGTGTAGAACCGTCGGTGTGTAATTTCTGCTCACGCCTTCACCTCCACGCTTTCTTCAAACTCATGCCCGCAATCGTGACAAAAGTCCTCACCCTTCAACCAAAACCGCTTACAGTTTTCGCACCCTGTTATTTCAAGTGTCATGCCGTCACCTTCTCTTTGTATTCGTCATGGTCTTTCGGTAACTTATGTGTTCGTCTGTCACACATGTTATCCAGTAGTGTACAGACATTGGCTATACCTGTAGCCCAACGCTTCTCTGCTACATCATCAGTAGCCATAGTTTCTTTCAACGATGTTAAGTCTATGTTATCTCTCAGTAGAGATAGGACTTCGTACTCAACATGACTGACACTTGCTGCCCTTTCCATGTTTAATGTTTAACTGCTGCTTTATATATCAACTTCAAGATTCATCTTTCCGTTCTTCTTTCTCTGCATCAGCCTTCGCTTGTTCAAGTGCTTCTATGAGTCTTGGTAAGAGTTCAGTAGCCTGTTCTATAGATAACCGTACACCATGTCTTGTGTGTTGTTTGCCATCACGAAGTATGCGTAGGTCAATCCATTTCTTACCAAAGAAGTCTACAACTGCAAGGCGTACATCACCTCTACCATCTTTCCACTTAGCCTCAAGACTACTTGATTGCCATACTGTATTTTCTGTCATGCTCACTCCTCCTCATCTATAGAATCATCATCTAAGGGTTCCCAATGCTCAAGTAAATCTCTTCTACACCATCTTCTTTTTTTCTTATTGGTATCATTAAGATAGCGTAGTTCGTATACACCAACGATAGGCTCTGATATTATCTCCGCCACATGATTCATGTGCTTATTTGTCCAGTAACCTTTCACTCTTCTTCACCCGTTACTTCTCTTACTAATATCTCTAACATGACACGGTTTATTTCTTTCAGTTGAGCAAGTGCTTTCTTAGAGAAAACATAAGCGGCTGCTAAGTATAGTGCAATTACTACTACTTCTGTAATCACTCTTCTTCACCAAGAGAGGCTATAGCGAATACCTCGTGAGGTACTTGCTTACAGTATGTACCCCACATCCAAGGGGGGACTTTCTCTCCAGTATCAGGACATCTTGAGCCAACGAGGACACCGAGTTCACCTGCTTCGGCAGTAGCATACATCTGTTCACGAGTCATAGCAACCATCCACTCATCATCATCATCATCATCATCAACACACTTTTTGTAGCGCATGAATAGACCATCACCGGCCAGTAAATTGTAGTCGTCGGGATTCATAAGAACAGGAGGAGAGTCGCAGTTATCACACTGTACAGACACAGCCCAATCTTCAACACTACGAGTCTGCCCATCATCAAGCAAGACTTCTCTTTCTCCTACAAAGATAGGTACGCCTAAAGAGAGAGGCATGTTGGCTAAGGGTTGTCCACAATCATGAGTCCAAGATGCAGCAATTGCTTGTCGCTCTTGCATCTCCATGCGGTAACTTTCTTCTGCTGATAAAGCAACACTGGTAACCATGACATCACTATCTACCATGTTGATATTGACAGAGGCAAACAGCCCAGTGATACGCTCGTGGTGACTCTCAGAATCAGGGTGGTCTACCCTGTGTTCAAGTTCTAATGTCTCATCATCTAACTTACGATAACGACAGCCAGTTGATTCGGGTCGCCACACTGCATTGGTAGCCATAGTACCAAAGTGTTCTAACGCCCATACTTTCAATTCATTACTAAAATCTTCTTCGCTCATGTCCATATCTCCAGATTTATTTTTTGGTTTTCGTAAAGGAATAATTTGTCACAACATCTCACTACCAAGTAGTGATGTTTTTCCATAATAATTATCATGCCCTCTTTGATGTCTGCTTCGCACTCAGGACATACTTTGTATATTCCCTCGGCAGATAGCACGACACCTAAGACCCACTCCTCACCCCTCCCATTGGGAAGTTGTAATTGAACATGCCGGAGGTCACACATGTGACCATCGGGTAGCATCCACATACCATCAGGAGTGATGTCACTCGCCTTTAGTCCAGCGTTCCTGTAGTTATCATTGGTCTCCATCACTTGGCCCCTCCTTCGGTGGTGGGGCTTGGTTTACGGTGTATGCAGGTCGCTTCTCAAAGTTCTCCCTGTGCTCCTTGAGAACAGCAGGTGCTCCTTGTCTCCACATAGCAATAACCGCTTGAGGGGTTAGGTAATCGTCAGGGTCTATACGACCATGCATAACTACGGTGTGAGTCACAGAGCGAATACTCCACTCAGAGTTGTCTGACTTTTCAAGGCCATCGTGGGTTCTGTTGGAGTAGTGTCCACCATTGTCAAGATGTGCTTGAGTGACTGCCTCCATGAAATCAACACACTGTTGCTTCGTAGAGAATCTCATCGTACCCATGACACTTGAGGCAGACCAATCACTTGGTTCTTTACGACCTGCGATGTAATCCTTGATTTCTTCAATAGGTGTCCAAACGAAGTCAGCAATCTCGTGACCGAATGACTTGCGGCTACGAACCTTACAGTATTTCCAACCGTTCTCAGTGTCGCCTTCCTTACGGTTCTTGCTGCTGGTGTTCTTGACATAGGAACTCATCTCAGCGAGCCAGCCCCAGTCAGACCATCTGTGTTGAGAGTTCTTACCACGACCCTCCTTAGATACGATGTTGTCATTCCTCTTGAGCATACGAGCAAGTGACTCTCTGATATATTTGATTACTTCATCTTCAGGAATCTTTTCACTCATGCCTCTTCGTGCCTCATCCCAACTAACTACATTCTTTGGTACTATGTTTGTGGGTTGATAATCCCATTGTTGATTATTACTACCACTACCACATGGACTCCTTACCCATGCCACTAAGAAGCCATCATCTTTACGAATCATAGACCATATACGAGAAGTAGGTCTGTCGTGATGCCGACAGACCTTATCATCATCGGTTCCCCAAGTACAGGCCCCGTAAGTAAGCGTCTTTGACTTGACTACATCAGTGTTACAGTCTGTAGAGAAATCTGTTGCGGTTGGGTAAATCGTTTTGAGTGCAGCCATTAAGGGGTCAAAGAAGATATCTTGACATAACATAATCGCAGAAATACTTATTTGTTGGTGTTTCACTCCTACACGAATCTCCCCGTAAGTATCAAGCAGTTCTGTCACATTATGACCTGCCTTCTTCAACTCCTCTGTGTTCTCTTTCAACCAAGCCTCTAAGTTAGACGAACCCCAATTTGTTTTGAAATACAAGACCTCGCCTTGCGACATCGGCTCGCCGAGAGTTAGGCTATAGGCATTCACTTCATCATGTCCACATGACTTAATGCTGGGGGTTGGTACTTCGCCGTAGCCTACCTTCCCTGACATCATAACAGCAGCACCACGAGTGTGGGTGTTCACCATGTCTGCCCAGTTCATACTCTTGTCCGGCCCAGCCTTCATGAGAGTATAAGCAACTGCTGCATCCATAGGCCAGCACTTACCAATAGCGTTCTTCGTTCTACCTACAGCGTGGTCTACGATAATTGCCTCTTCGCTAAAGTCCACTGCGTTCTCTACGATACCCGCTTCTAAGAAGCGTTGCCAATTTTGCCATCCGGCCCATTCTCCACTCATACAATCATCTCCTTCATCTCATTCACTATTTCTATCGGTCCATTTTTCTTAATGAGTTCGTAGTCGTCTTTGACATCTGCCATGCCCTTCTGTAGTATATCTGTCTGCTTGAATATCATGCTTAGGTCACCTTTTGTCATTCGTGAGGGGTTAGAATGATAGACTATATTCAGGTCATGAAAATAGTCCTTAACTTCTTCTCGTACTTCCATACGGATTACATTCCAGTTAGATAATTTCGAGTCAATAGCGTTAATCTCACTCATCATGCTTTCCCACTCATCATCATCATCATAATGTGCGTGCCAGTTATAAGCCTCTGATTTAGTACCATCAAGATGTACCGTTGTAGTGCCAACTTTGCCGCTGTATGTGTTATAGAGACTGAATATAACTCCAGTTGCATTGTGTTTGAAACCCAAGTAATTCATAAAGCCTCGTGATTCGTATATACTATAGTAACACTTATGCCCACTCCATGTTTGTGTAGTAGCATAAGTAAACTTCTTCATTATATGCTCCTTTGTCATATTATCGGGTATCTTGGTAGTGCTTCTACCAATGTAAGGCAGGTCACCTGCTAATTCTACATCATTATCATCTGTCATTCTTTCTCTCTCCTTGTTGTTTGTTGTTTAACTGCTGCTTTATATATCAACTAAGTTCAGTTCATCGGTTCTCGTTGTATTCTCGCATGAGGTCGTCTGCATCATGCTTCGCTTCCATACATTCTTTACACCATGAGTCACCGTTAGGTGCATCATATGTCTGTTCGCAGTGCTCTTCACATGCGTCACATTTCGCACAATCTTGACAACCCTCATCATCGTGAGGCATGT
>Ga0114997_10000690_pt1 | contig 28156 bp, 11 predicted proteins | sample ArcticOcean_MG_C_2_FD_87045 | JGI IMG/M metagenome (GOLD analysis project Ga0114997, IMG submission 87045) | Marine microbial communities from western Arctic Ocean - ArcticOcean_MG_CB4_136 | ecosystem: Environmental > Aquatic > Marine > Oceanic | place: Arctic Ocean: Canada Basin | collected... | reverse complement strand
TTTCTTCTTCTTCTTCTTCTTCTTCTTCTTCTTCTTCGTCTCCTTTTCTCGCGCTCAACGTCATCCCTCTCTTCGTCGGCCGATTTTTTTTCACCCCTGGCGAAATCGCGCCGTTTTTTAGCAACCCGAGAACGTTCTTCTCCACACCTTTCTTGCTCCCGTTCCCCGCGCCTCTCGGCGTTCTCAAAAAAGGTCTCTGATGAATACACCTTTTCCCTACGGTCTTCATCCCTGTTTTCTTCGTGCTTTTACCTCCTCCCCCATTCGTCGTCTTCGTCTTTCGCGGTTCCCCCAACGTCTTCTTCGCCGTTTCCGTATCCTTAATATCGCAAAATTTCGGCAACGCGACGTCTTCTTTTTCTTCTCCTTTGTCTCCTCCCTCTTCTTCGGCGGCGCACGCCAACACCGCTTTCATCCTGCACTCTGGACACGCGTACGCTTCCATCCCCAAGATCGTCTTTGAATCCTCCGCTTTCCTCTCGCACTCGAAATGGCTAAAGTTATCGCAGTACTCGCACCCGATCCACATCTCCTCTTCTTTTATCTCCTCTTTGTTCTTCTTCCCTTCTTCCAACAGATCTTTCCTGTAGACGCACTCGCAGTGGACACAAAACCAACCCCGTTTCCAGAGCAAACCGCACGCGTTGCACAACGACACTCGGTGCTCCTGCCCGGTCGAGCTCTCTATCCTATCCACCCAGCCTTTGCGCCACATCGGCGTCTCTTTCACACCTGTTTTTTTGTTGTTGTTGTTGTCAAAGCGTCGTCATCGCGAGAGGTGAAAGAAGAGATGATGATCAGAGAGAGAGAGAGAGACATGTGACATTCCAAGAGAAAGAATAAGAAAAAAAAGGGAAAGAAAAAGAACGAAAGTTCAATCCTTACCGCACGACGCGCATTCCACGTGGTTCGCCGATCGTCTCCCTTTCGTTGTTGTTTTGGGTGGTGAAGAAGTCGTCAAAGCTTTACTGCTTCCTCCTAAACTCGTCGGAGACGAAGCTTCTTTTACATCCACACACATGTGTTGTGTGATCACTTTTCTGTTTTTGAGGTTTTTTTTCTTTTGTTTACTTCCTCGGCCAATGAGAATAACGATGATGAAGTTCAACAACAACTCCAATATCTCGCGGAGATTTTTCAAAAAGCGCAAGAACAACACATCCACGAACAACGAGTCTTATTCAAACGTTTGGAGGAGAAGATGGAGAAGATGATGGAGAAGATGATGGAGAAGATGGAGGATTTAGACAACGTCAGTACAGTGGATAGGTATACAAAAACTTATACAAACTGCTGATTTGTTTCATTATTACAAAATACGAAGACATCTCACATCTCAAGACATCCTTTCGACGACGACGACGACGAAACGACATCTCACGCGCACTTCCCTCCTTCAACCGGAACGGCGTTCGGTATGTACCCATACTCGAGCACTTGCGCGACGCCGACGTACAGACCGAAAACGAGGAGTAAAAACGCGACGCCTTCGGCGGCGCCGAGGAGCGCAAACGGCCCGGCGGGTAAACCACTCCCCGTGGTTGATTTCTTATACGCCGAAGCGCCTAATAGTCCAGCGACACCGAGATAACTCACGCCTTCGATTGCGCCGACGAGACCACCCGGACCGGCTGGTAATCCGCACCCCGTTTGCTTTAAAGTGAACAACGAGTAGGAAACGACTGCGCAGGAAAGCAAACCTGCGATTCCGGCGTAGAGTTCAACCAAATTCTCTTCCTCCTTTTCGTCACCACCACCCCCATTAGCTCCTCCTGCTGCTCTGACTATTCGGAATGAGGAGGAGGAAAAGGAGGAGCGACGACCACTCTGTCTCGCCCTCAAACTCGCGGACGAATAAGACGACTTTGATGAGAGCACGAGCGGTTTGTTGGGAAAAGTCGTCACGACTGTCAAAGCGCTGTTTTGCATCGAAATCATCATCACCTAATTACTAATACTAATAAAAGAACTCGAAAGATGATAATTTGTGTCCAACGATGAATAACGCGCAAAAAGACAACTGATTTTCTCTCTCCGCCAAAGCAAAGAGTGGTCAGTAGTAGTAGTAGTTGTTGTTGTCGTGCGAAGTGCGTCTTTATGAGGCGAAAATCCGATCCAATTCCTTACTTTTCCCGGGCTAAACATACACACGACGCGATGATAGTTTTAACCGCGACATCGAAAAAACTCCTCGCCGTAATCCTCGCTTTACTCATCATCGTCCTCGGCACTTTCTTCGGGGAAACGCAAGCGAGTTTAGGGACGACTGAAGCCGGGAAAGCGTTCTTAACCGAAAACGCGTTAAAAGAAGGCGTGGTTTCCCTCCCGTCCGGGTTGCAATATCGCGTGTTAAAATCAGGACCGAAAGGAGGGAAAAAACCGAAAGTGAACACGCCGTGCTTGTGCCACTACAGAGGGACGACGATCGAGGTACTTTTACGACTTTTTAGAGAGAGCAGGAGTGAATCGATGCGTATTCGCATCGTAAACGTTTCGCGCGCGAGATGATCGGAAAATTTTCATCTCATTTTCCCAAGTGCTCTCGAGACGAGCGTTTTCTCTCTCTCTGCGATGGAATCGAAGCGCGCTGTTAATAGAGCGGAAATGTACGCTTCGCCGGAGCGAACATGAACGTCGTTTTTATTAGTTTCTCATTTTTAAACGCTCACCTTCTTTTATGTCTCTCCTTTAACGATGACAGGGCGAAGAGTTTGACTCCTCGTACAACCGCGGCGAGCCGACGAGGTTCGCGCCGAACCAAGTGATTAAAGGCTGGACGGAAGCCATGCAGTTGATGTCGGAAGGCGATAAGTGGGAGCTGGTGATTCCGTCTGAACTCGCGTACGGGGACAGAGCGATGGGTTCGCAAATTACGCCGGGATCCGTCCTGGTGTTTGAAATGGAAATCGTGAAAGTCGGCGCCTAATTTTACCTTCTTCTCGAGTCTGGTGAATTACTCGCGCCGCGAAGGACCGATTGCGTGAGTTTAATCTTACGTATAGTGCTGTTAGTGCGTGTGAATATAAACGCATAAACAAAAGTAAAGTTTCTTTAACGTCCAATTTGATTAAATATTAAAAAATTTCATAAATAACTCTCATCATTCTCTCCGTCTTTCGCGATTATTGTTGTTACTATTTTCCCTTCTTCTCTCTTTTTATTTCTCTCTTTGTCCTTACACATATAATACTCTTAAATGAGTGACGATAGAAACCTCTTTCTTCTTTACGCGTACCCGGCCATTTTCGCGTTCTTCATCGCGTTTTTGTCCGGTTTGTCGCCGGCTTGCATCATCGCGACAAATTCTTCATAATCAATCAAACCGTCTCCGTCTTGGTCCGCCATCGCCACCAACTCGTTAACGTCGCCAAAGTTCGCCCTTGCTCCAGCTGGCATCTTATCCAACGCCATCTTGAACTCCTCGATGGTAATCGACCCGTCCCCGTCGACGTCAAAGTACGCAAACGTCTTCTCCATGGCGTCGCCCGAATGTTGGCTCGCCATCGACAACGTCGCCGCGACAAACTCTTCGTAATCCAACTCGCCGTTACCATCGATATCGATTTCGTTCATCAACTGTTGCAACTCTTCCGTGGCAGCTGATGAGCCTTTCTTGCGCAAACCAGCTTGTAACTCCGCGATGGAAATCGTCCCCGAGTTGTCCGTGTCGAACCCTTTGAACATTTCTCTCAAACCTTCCAATTCGTCCGGCGACAACGTCTTCGCCATGGCAATCAAACCCAATTTTTTAAACTTGGTAATCGCCGCGAACGATTTTAATCGTTTCACGATCGCGTTGTCCAACTTCTTGGCCGGAGCGCCACCAGTCAACCACGGATGATTCAACGCATCCTCCGGCGAGATTCTCTTCTTCGGATCTTGTACCAACATTTTAGCGATCAAATCCTTCGCGCCGGCGGAAATCGCGCCCCACGGATCTTGCTCCAAATCGTACTGACCTTTCAAAACCATATCAAAGATGCCATTCTCCGTGGTGGCCCAAAACGGCGGCACCCCGGACAACAAAATGTACAAAATAACACCGCACGACCACACGTCCGAGGCTTTCCCGTACGATCGTCGCAAAACTTCCGGCGCGACGTAATACGCGGAACCGACGATTTCGTGAAACACTTGATCTTCGTGGAAAAACGCGGACAAACCAAAGTCGATGGCGCAAATCTTCGAGTCGTAATCTTTCGACTTCAACACGAAATTCTCCGGCTTCAAATCTCTGTGCACCACCCCCAACTCGTGGCAATGTTGAATCGTTTCCACGATCGTTCGGAAACAATCCGCCGCGTCCTTCTCGGAATACTTGCCTCTCTCCACGATTCTATCGAACAACTCTCCGCCTTGCAACAATTCCATCACGATGTACACGTGCCTGGCGCCTTCGTACGCGCCTTCGCAACACACGATGTTATCGTGTCCGCCCAAGTGATGTAAAATAGAAATTTCTCTCCTCACGTCGTCGATGTCTTCTTTCGTCGTGAGTTTCCTTTTCGCGATCGCTTTGCACGCGTATTCCTCCCCGGTTTTTTTGTTCTTGATTTTATACGTCGTCCCGAATTGGCCTTTGCCTAATTCTTCGTGGAAGGTGAAAATGTCGTTGATGTCCGAGGTGGTTCGTCCGAGGACGGAGCCTTTCTTCGATTTGGCGCCTAAAGGGCCGTTGGAGTGGATTTTCACCGATTTCTGTTTCATCGAAAGGAGAGAGATGAGAAAGGGTCAGTTTTACGCAGACGAGAGAGAGAGAAAAGAAAGAGAGCATTGGCCGATCGTTTCATCGCTCATAATTGGCCGTCAATTATTATAACAACACCCGCGCGTTATATATATACATACACACACACAGGTGTGAGATGATAAAACAAACAAACAAACAAAAAAGCGAACAAGAATAGTACCTCTCCTTTCGCGGTGGATGCGGCGCAACCCATGATGGTTTAAACGATACTAGCAACGCGCGCAAACAGGGTGTTTGTGTTGTGGACTGTGTGTCCCTTTTCGACCGACTTTCTTTTTTAATTTTTAGGGTTTCTGATACAGTTAGTTTAAAGGGAAGAAAAGGGAAAGAAAGCGCTTTAGTATATAAGTGTGGGAACTCGAGACGACGATGACGACGACGAGGATGATGATGACGACGACGACGAGTCGAAGGAATCAGCAGCAGCACCAACATCATCGTTATTATCGTTATAAACAACAACAACGACGACGACGACGACGACGAGGCGCATTTTGTAAGAATACGAGCGATGATGATGAGAGTGAAAGATACAGCAACGAGAAAGCCATCGACGCGTTGTCGTCCAACGCGGAGAACGCGTGGTCGGTGAACGTGTATCACTCGAAGAGGAGAGAGCACAAAACGAACGAATTGGACGATATTTTGAGCGAAGAAGCGAACGATGGAGATAATATACTTGAACAACCAGGGTGGGACGCTCGAGGGAAATTACGTTTTTCGATTATGGTCATGAGCGAAGAGTTGGGACTTTCCGAAAAGCAAGTGGAAGAAAGGGTTGGGCAGTTGTTCACGTTAATCCCGGGGTTGAAAACGAAAGTTGGGATCATGAAGACGGCGGATTTGGTGAGGATAAGTGCGAGCATACCGGACGTGTACAAATCGTTAGTCGCGTTGAAGGAGGTGTTTCCGGATGCGGATTTGCCAACCATGATTACGAACCGACCGTCAATTTTATTAGAAGAAGCCAAGGAAATGGAGAGGAAAGTGAAGCAGTTGAGAGAGGCGTGTCCAGGGTTGAATTGGGATGCAATATTAAGCGACCACGCGTATATTTCCGAGATTAAAAATCCAGGCGAGAACTGTTTGGCGTTGAAAGAAAAACTCGGGACAACGGTGAAAGACTTTGAGTTGTACGTCGCCAGGAACCCGATGTCGTTGCTCAGCGTGCAAACCGGGGAAGAGTTGCTCGAGTACGATAACGGAAGTTTAAGACAACTGAAAGAAAATTTAGAGGGAACGCCGAAAGCAGAAGGTTGGTAGAAGTTTCTTTCTTTAGCGATACAAAATACAGACGCGCGACGCGGCAGTTAGAACAATTGTAACATCATCATCCCCTATAAAAACTAAGAAGGAACGCATTTCGTTTTCACGAGCTCTTTCAGCTCGTCGATGGTCTGTCTCACCACCATTTTTCTCTTTTCCTTCTCGCATTTGCATCCTTTATCGACGCATCTCAAACAATAAATCAAGCCTCTGCCTTTTCGAAACGTGCACTCGCACACGACTCCGGCCCAGTTCAAATCGCCAAGGCAGATGCAACAATCCAACTCGTTAAAGTCACAAAATTCTTCCATTTTGACGATTTCGCCGCACAACGCTTTGGCTTTTTCTCCTCTCTCTTCTTCGATTTTGACTCTCTTGTCCATTTCTTTCTTGACGGTGTCTTTCCATCCCGGCACGCGATCGCACCCGTTCGTGAGCGTTAACAGCAACTGGTCGTGCGCGACGGATTGGTATCTTTTATCACCGACGTATCGTTCCGTGGCAAACGCACCAAACGGTAACCAATCTACCGGGGCGAAATTGACCGCTTCGGCGCAGTTGTATCCAGTGTTGAATCCGGCGTGATAGGAGTACGGAAACGTGATGATGTAACTCCTCGCGTTTTGTTGGACTCGATATACCGGGATCCCGGCTGCTTTGATTTCTTTCGGCGATAAGATGGTCACCAACGAGTGCAACAAGTCCGGCTGCGCCTCGAACAAATGCGGTAAGCGCGTTCGCATCAACTGTTCAAATTTTTGCGAATACTCCGCCGGGATGCAATACCAAACCTTCGGGTCGCCGAAATGGTGGTAATTGACGCTATAAAAATGGTGGTCTTCCACGTGCCAACAAAACGTAGATAACGTCATCCCGAAATATAACCACGGGACGGTAATGCCTGTCGTTCGCTCCACGTGAGATAAACACGAGCTCGCATTGTATGGCATTTTCGTCACGTTCCAAGGGTTGTTGGCAAACTTTTTCTGCTCCTCATCTTTGTGATTGTTCGTAGGCATTCCCGACCCGGTTTCAATCGTGGCTATGTCCGCGCCGTATATGACTTCTATGTTTCGTCCCTCGCTATCTTCTATGATTCTCCAAAACTCTCTTTCCATTTCCGGGATTGAAATATCTTTCACCGGGTTCCCGGTTTTCGCGTCCGAGAAATATCTCGCCTTGAAATAATCGGAATACCTCTTCATCGTTTCCATCGTGTGCCTCGCGCCGCTTTGGAAGCCGTACTGTTTGGTTATTTTTTCTACTTCTTTCTTCACGTATTCGTCTCTTTGTTGTTTTTGCTCTTGGTATTTGATTTTTGAGAGCGAGAGCGACGGTTGGTTTTTACCGTTCGTTGTTGCAGGTACAGTGCCACCCATGCGTCCAGCAGACGGCGCCGGAGGAGCGGCGGTTGTCGTCGGCGCCGCCGACGCCATCCTCCCGCCACTCGCCGTCGCCACCTTTTCGCCACCAGCTTCTTTCATCCTCGCCCGTTTCCCTAACCCGGCAGGTCTGTTCTGCAACTCATTCACGGCTTGAATCCTCGTTCGAAACCGCATGAACTCTTTATTCGGCAAACAAAACTCCGGCTGCCAACTCTTCGGCGGAACGATATTTGCCAACCCAAACTTCTCCGCCTCTGGCCGAATCTTATTTATATACTCCAAAGGGTCCCCGTTATTCCACTCCTCTTCGGTTGGAAAATACTGAGGACACGGTGGAATATCTTTCAACCACTCGACGCCTTTCTCTGGCTCGTATCTCGTTCTCACCGGCGGGCCTTTGAGACAGTCGAAACAGCCTTCCCGGTCGAAACAACACTTCTCGCACCCGAATATCTCGTTCGTCGTGAGCGTAGAAATCGTGGGTGGTTTCAATTTCGGCGGGTCTCCGGATCCCAGAGCGTTGTTGTTATTGTTGTTGTTGTTGTTATTATTATTACTTTTACCGTTTGCGCCAACGCTATTATTCTTCTTCATCGCGTCTCGTTTTCGTTTCAACGCTTGCGCCACCATTCGTTTTTTCTCTTCCTCGTCTGCGAAAATCGGTTGCGACGCGCGTTTCACCGAAACCGCGGCGGGAGTTTGAAGAGTCCGAACACTCGCATCTTTACCGTTACCATTTTTCTCCTCCTCCTCTGTCAGTTTCACCACCGCGTCGTCGCCGGAAAGACTTCCCGGAGGAAGATGACGATGCGTCCCCGTGGTCGTCATTTTTTTCCAAACTCACGCCAAAGCGCTGCTAAAAAAAAACGTATCACGCGACCTCACAAGGACAAATTCAACGCGCGTTTCCGTTCGCCCTTAATCGCTTCTTCTTCTTTCTGCAAAGCGCGAGTGCCTCAGAGTGGCGATGTATATATTTTCGTTACGAATAATGTGTGCGCGCAACCAACGGTGTGAGAAGAAGAGTGCTCGAAATTCCTTTTTTTGTACAAATTTATTTAGGGTTTTAGAAGTGGTGCAGTAGGTTTAGAGTTCGTTAGAGATCTCTTGAGAGGTTGACCTTCTTTCTCACAACACTCAAATCAGCAATCAGCGCTAGAATACTCCTTCTTTTGTTGCGAAGAAGTTAAAGAAGAAGAAGACAAAGAAGACAAAGAGCGACACGCAAACCGCAAACGAAAGAAACGGAAAGGAGGGTCGAAAATACTCTACCTCTTTCTCTTCCGAACAAGAACGCGTCTGTAATAACACGTTTTTGTTTGTTTTTCCCAACGAGAAGAACACGACAGAGAGATCTCTCCTATAGAAAAGAGACGAACAGAGAGCATCATCATCATCATGGGAGAAGACGAGGAGGAAAGGTCGAAGACCCCGACTGCCTCCTCCTTTGCGACGCCGACGACAAAAACGACGAGTTTTGCGAAGAAGAAGAGCAACGACGACGACGACGGCGAACCTTTAGGAGGTTCGTCGCAACAACATGAACAACAACACCAACAAATAATCCCAGAGTTTTGGACCGAGGTGTCCAGTTTAACGAACACGCTTTTGGAAAGCGACTTGAACACGAAGAACGCGACGCACTGCCTATCGAACTACGTTTTGGAGACGTTGGTGTTACCGGCGATTCATCCGGACGTGATATCAATAACGCGGAAGAAGGAGTTTTTGGTGGCGTTGAACGTGTGCGAGGTGAGCGTGGCGACGGTGTTGAGTAAGCCGCACGTGCTCAAGACGTTGTTGAAAGACGACCCGGAGTCGGTGACGTTTTTGATGGAAAGCGCGAATCAATTCGCGATGAAAGCGATTGTGGTGAGCGGAAAAGAGACTGGATCGTCGATGTTTAGAAGAAGCGCGAGTTTAAGCGCGACGAGTCAAACGAGCGGCGGCGGTATCGACCAAGAGGAGGAAGCGGCGACGCAATTTGATAACGTTGATTTTAGGGCGTTGAAGAGAGCGGCAAATTTGCTTCGCGCGACATTGGACGGCCGCGAATACGCACATACTTGGGCGACCGAGGTTATTCGTGATTCGAAAGTTCGCTTAGCGGAAGAGAAAGCGTCGTTAGTTGCAGCTTCGACGGAGGCAAAGATGGGAGAAGATGATGAAGCGATGACGATGTCTACCACATCTTCTTCTTTTACTGATGCCGCTATTGCGACGGCGACTGGAGAGCAACATCAACGGCAGCACGAGTCACGCGATTCCAACCGCGCGGTAAAGGAAAGAGAAGCAATTGCAAACGCTCAGAGAAAATGTGAGAAAGCGCTCGATGAAATCCGAGAAGAAGCCGTGGCTGCGGCGAACGTAGCCGCGGAAAGGAAACGCTTTGAACAATCAGATGTCGCCAAGGAAAAAAGAGACGCGAAGAGAGATTTCGACAACCGAGAAAAAGTGCTGGGATCATTTATTGGTTTGAAAAAAGTAGCGACGAGCGACAACGACGCCACGAGTGTCTCCGCTGGTGGAAAGGAAGAGAAGAAAAATACGCCTTCTTCTTCTCTGAAAACGAATTCGAACGAATCGAACCGCGAAAAAGCACTCGCTCGCGTTCTTCTTTCTGCGAAGAACGTGGGTGACGATGGAGACGACAATAACGACAAATTGGATCTTTGTGCGAACATTCTTTTGAATGCGATCGATTCGCTTTTGAAAGGAGGCGTAACGCAGGAGGAATTTCCAGCACTCGTAGCTCTCGGTGACGCTTTCGAATCGTTTGTAACGAAATGTACCGGCGTTATTTCTTCCGTTATTAGTGAAATGCAGTTCTTGAGTTTGTTTGACAATACGTTGAATACACTTTCGCGGGCACACGCGGACATATCTCGCAGCGATTCAATTCGAGCGCGCTTGGCTAAATCTGTCGCTTTGTTGGCACCGAATCGAGAAACGATGACTAATACGCGCTTAAATGTCATCTTGACTATTTTTGACGAAACAATGCGTCGGCATGAAGAATCACACGATGACGACGTTGCCATGAGTCCGGACGTTTCTGCGATTGTAGACATGGCGAGAAGTATTATTGGCGCACCGACAGATGCGAATCCGTTCGCGCTGACTTTCGGAAGTACTACTACTGACGTCAACTCTGTTGATGGTGATTTACCAATGTCTCTGCGAAAATGTATCATCGATCGTGCAATTTTCGGCTCTCAAAAAGTCTCCAAGAGGCTTTTCCGAATCGCCTGTGGTTGGCTCGCTCGTATCATCTCAGAAGCGACTGTCACCACTGCGGAGGAGACTAGTGACGACGAACAAGAACGTCTCGCAGCCGAGCAAGCGTTGGAAGGTATTTTCAAATCGAGCGAGTTTATCTTCGGACTCTCCGTGCATTACGACCCAATTCGACACGACTCGAGTGCCGATCGTACCGAAGGTAGTAGTTCGTCGGAAGACGACGACGACGACGAATACGACTTGGAAGATTTCTTCCAAGCCGCAAACGCGAAAATCATTTTTGGATTACTCGCCTGGCACGCGTTACCGGCGAAAAAGCGCCGCGCGAGCGCTTTGGATGTATGCTTTGTGCGCAACGATTACCACGAACGCCGTGGCAGAAACAAAATGAAGAGTTCAAAATCAATTGCAGCTGCTCATCGCGTTGCTTCAACTTTGGCGCACTTGGTGCGTTTCTTTGATAATCCGCCAGATTTTGTTCTCAAATCGTTCAAAAACCTCGCGATTGGTACAGAAAAACTCGTTTCGGTCGAAGACGAATTCTTATGGTTCCCGTGGAAAGCGCAACTCGGCGATGTCGAACGCGTCGAAGCGTTGCAAGCCTCGAGAACAAAGACCAAATTCGCGAGTGATCTTGCGAATCTTGGCGCTCACCAAATGTGCGCCATTCTCGCCGACGAAGATAATTTGGCGCAAAATAGTAACTTTGATCAGCAGATGGCAAATAAACTGAAAAGAGCTTTAGGACGACTGACCTTTTTATTGCCTTACGATGCGGCGAGAATTTACAAATCGCAAATAGGTGGTAGTTTCGTGGAAAGAAAAACGCCGTTGGGTTCTCTCGAATCCATTGACGAGGACGAAGAGATTGTTAAAGAACCGTCACTTGAATCAACGAGTGGTCAACAACAGCAACATTCGATTGGAAGCGACATATCACGCAGCCGTGGAGGTATGACTTTACTCCATCACACTCGTGACTTAGTGGTGTCATCATCTTCGGCGTCTTCACTCGTCGCCGTGATGAATAGCACGGAAGATCCTTCAAACAAAATTGACGTCCTGAAGATTTTTGCATTGGGTTCGTCTCTTCTTCAAGGAACCTCAGTTGATTTGAATAAGAATAGAAACGCTAGAAATCCACTCGTATTAGCTGGATTTGACGAAGCGCTCATTGCGTTGACTCGAAGTGTTGAGACGAACGTAGTCGTACCCAACGTAGTCGTTTGGACGGATTTAGCTCGCGCTTGCGAAACGCTTATTGCGCGTCGCGAAGATGCTATCAACGAATATCACAACGATCAACACGAAAGCGCATCGTCATCATCAGGTATGATTGAAAAATTTTGTGATATGGTTGCTTATGCCAAGCTTCCAAAATCGACTGCGGATCACGCTTTTGAAACGTATTTGTCGAAAGATATCTTTGATCGATACAACAACGATGCGTTTTTCGCCTCCATCAGTGAAGATAGCTGGGAAAAGTTTAAAACGGAAACTGCGAAAAATGTTGGTGCGCGTGGAAAGAATTGCGGATTAAACGTAAATGTTGAGCGTTACTTTTTGGATGAAATTGCGGACATGAATTCAATGACGTTGCTTTTGGAGAGAATCTGTGCGACGACGGTGGCGTTGTGCAAGAAACAAGGCGAGATTGACGCGCGCTTGAAGGAAGGGATTGCGGATATCTCGTCGCCAATGAAATCAACCGCCGCGGCATCTTTGAAGCGATCGTTGGATCCTGAAATGGTTGCGGCTCGCTCGAAATTGTCCGAAGTAATGGAGAAACTTTCCAGAGCTCCAATGTTGAATGGATTGTCAAAAATTGCAGTGACTGCCGCGGACGCCGCAAGACCAAACTCTGTAACAGAGCTTGAAAGAATAGATATTCACGTATCACGGGCGTTTCACGAGGCGTTACCGGAAACCTTGCCGATTGCTCTGAGCAATATTGCGAAAGATGCTACCTCGAGTGCAAAAAAGCATCCTCTGAAAAAGGAACGGATGCCGGAATCAATAGTCACAGCGGTAATTGATCGAGTCAAACGTGCGACGTTACTCGTTGCAGAGAAAAGTCAGAAAACCGATACTCGTCTAGCTGCACGGGGGCACCCGAACGTGACAATTTTCGTGCGTGCAATTTGTGACACTTTCGCTTCTTTCTCCGATGAAACGAAACAGTACTACTCGGCGGAGGTGATGTCGTCTATTTGCGACAGCATCGCGACGATCTCGAAAGTTATGCCAGTGGAAACAAGAAAAGCGCTCGCGAGTATCGACGAATTGAAGACTGTGGAGAGTATTACTATGCTTCTCGACAGCGTAAAAGTCAAAAGGTCAGCTCGCTTATTGGTGGATGTTTTGGAAATATCGTTAGAATCCGAAGACGATGTTGTCTCGCGAGCACTTAGAAGTATGCCTGGCATTATCGAGAAAGGTCGATTCGATGCAGCGGCTTACATTTTAAAACGATATTTAAGCGAAGACGGTGCCGTAATAACGCCTCGTTCTACATCTCCGTCGCCATCGAAGGACGTGATAGGGAAGAAAGATACGCGATATGTCGAATACGCAGCAGAAGCAGTTATTGACTCGTTGAGATCTTTTTATTTAGAAGATGACGAAGATAATGAATTTAAGTCTGGCGCAGAAAGTGGTATATTTTCAACCGCATTTAAACAACGTGGTGTGACAGACAAACCTCGAGAAACTTCTTCGCTCGAAAGCTTTGCAAAATTACTTCGTCTCGTCGTAAAAGCAGGCAAAGATGCTTCTCGCGTCATGTCTAACGAGGCTTCCTTGCGTCGATTTATTACGAGTACGCCGAAAGACACGCATGGTGGTGTTGATTCCGATACTGGAACACCAGAGCCAAGTGACTCTGTAACCCATACCCCTACTTCCGACGATGTCGCAGAGGACATGGAATACCAGACTATTGAAGAGCAAATTGCGAGGGACGGTGAAATTGAGCACGAGTTGTTTGAACAAGAATTACTCGCATTATCGAACGTTCCAATGATCGAGCAACTGTTACGCCAAGCGAATCTTGAAGATGTAGAAGGTGGTGGTGTCCCTACCGACGCGAGTGCGAGACGCGAACTTACGCTCGAGGCAGCCTTTTCGAGTCTATTGAGTGAGGCTCGTGTTGCGTTTGGTAACAGACGCTCTACTGGTGGCGATCTGCAACAAAGAGGGAGTGCGAATGCCCAAACAACTTCTTCACCGCAAGGCAGAGTCGTTGATGTACCTTCTACTGGTGATGCAAAAGGTGGCGAAACGTCGTTGAATTCGGCTAAGAAGTGTTCTTACATATCTCAACGCGATTACCAGCGCCAGCACTGGTATTATTGTTACGATTGTAATCTTGTAGATAACCGCGGATGCTGCTCAACGTGTGCCGTGACCTGTCACAAGGGACATCGCCTCGCATATTCTCGGGAAAGCAAATTTTCGTGCGATTGCGGCGCTGGCCAGTCCAAACGCGACGGTGTGTTACGTCCTTGTGGATGCATTACGGTCAATCAGGCGAAGTTGACTAAGGATGAATGGAAAGCTGAAGTTGTTGGGAAACCCTCGGAAATTATTCACCCGGACTCGGATTCCGAGCTCGAAGATGAATCTATTGCCGCCTTAGAAACCTCTGCGATCGAGAAAAAACTCGTTGCTACGTGGACGTTACCGAGAGAACTTTCCGCGAAACTTGGTTCTGCATTGAAATCTGCGAGAGTGAGCGACGTTCTTGAACGAGTTGCGAACAATTGTGTCGATAAACTCGGCGATCACGAAAGCGACGACGATTCATCCGAGGATGAGGATTACGTTAGAGCGTCGTCGAGCAAATCCGCAAAGGAACCAAATATGTTGAGCAAGAAGAACAAGGAGAAGTTTAATATGAACTTCGGTAGAGCAATGAAGCCAGGAACGTTTGATGTGAAGCCGAGAGAGGATTTCGCCGCGCATACTCAAACGATGTCTCAGGTTTTACCGTTACCTCGTAAAAGTTGTGTATCTACATCAACTTCTGGTCTACTCGCTATTGGTGAAGGTGACAAGGTATCAATACTCTCTGCAGATGAGCTTTATCATCCAGACCGTCTCGCAGATAAGTGTGATGCTTTGTTGCGAGCGAAGGCGACGTTTGAAGTGTTCAACGTGTGTTTCAATCCGAGCGATCCTTCAAAGTTGGCCGTGAGTGGCTTGCGTGACGTGCACGTTTTTTCACTTTCAGAAACTGCTGAAGTCATCAATCGCATTGCGATTGAGAACATTTTTGATGAAGAGCAAGAGTTTGGTGCGTTGCTATCTGTTAAATGGGTCCCGGGTTGTGCGGGAACTTTGGCCTTGTGCTCTCGCGACTATGCAAAACTCTATGATTGCGGAGGTAAGAACGCGTTGGTTACCCCGGACGCTCCAATAACATCAATCACGCCCCCGATTGGACGAAACTTTGTGGATTGTGCTTTCTTCATTGATACCGATGGTGCGGATGAGAAGTTGATTTTCTTGGGATTACTCGACAACGGCGAATTGCATTGCTTGTCGCTCGTTGGAGACACAACCTTCATCTCACTCTACGAGAATACTTTGATTTCAACAGACTCTTTCCCAGAATTGACGCGTAGAAATGCCAAGTTCGGAGAACCAGATTCCCCAACTCTTTCTTTTTCGCCTCGGGGCAAGAATGGTGTTTCGCTTCACTATTCTCAAACACATGATGTCTTAATTGTTTCCTACGAGTCGGGAGATACTGTAGTTACAGCACTTGAGCGCGATCAAGACTATCCGGATTCGTTCAAATTAAGGGCACCAAAAGTTATTCGCGACGATGATTGCATTGAAGAGATGACGATGAGTCCATTATCTGCGACTTCAACCACGGGAACCGGATCTATGTTTGATAGCCAACCTTCATCGGCACAATATAGCCAACCATCTTCGGCGCAAAGTTATGCAACAGGTTCGAGTACAACGTTCTCCATTCACGGAAAAGGAGATGCGAACAAAGGCCTTGCGTATGTAGGCGATTGCGCTTTTCAACGCGATTTTCGCGCACGATCAATCGGGGCGGATCCAGAAGTTCCACCTCTTTCATTTCTTACTGTATCTCGTCGCGATATGTCTACAAGAGTCTTGACTTTTCAAAACGAGAGTAATTTTGAAGGCGTGGATACGCAAACTTTGCTCAATACAAATAATATTGACAGTGGTCCCGAGTCTTCTACTTTGCGTGGTTTCGCAGGTTACCAACCTGATTGGGATCAAAATTATGCCGATAATAGAAAAACGATGTTGTGCCTCTTATTGGAAGATGGTTCTTTGCGCGTGTATTTCTACGGGGCCCGCAGAAAAAGAGAAGAAGAAGATGAAGGAGAAGAAGGATACGATGACGGTGAAGAAAGAGTATATCATCCAGAGTCACATTCGTCACCTTCGGCGCACGACTCTGGTGATGTTTTGTACTTCGAAGGCTGTTCTGAAGTTACCGAAAAGTGCGCGATTTACGGAGAGTTCCATGCTGTGGGAGATAACGATGAAGATCCAGTTTCTTCGGTTAAGGAGTCCTTAATCTCGGAGGATTTGAATTCACAGATTCAAACCGCGCGTGCAAATGCTGCTGCGGCGTTGTGTTTTTCATATCCTCCGGCGGCGCGCGATCCTAAGCTTCAGAGCTTCGCGGGTATTCGAGTTCAGTTGAATTACGGAAGTTCTGCGGAGGACGCGAATTGCGTGCCCAAAAGTGTTGAAATATTCAAAGGTGGAAGAAAAGTTTCTCTGATTGATAGCGAACATGCACGAAGTAATTCTACTGCTAGAAACGCCAACAATTCAGATGCTGCTTCTGGAGTGATGGGTAACACGAGGTGGTTCGATATTCCACTGAACTCAAAAGAGTCCAAGTTATGTTCGGAGAAGAACGGGTTGTTGACTTTAGTCTTTTACCCATCTATGAATGCACCTCGCGGTACATGCTTTAAAATTGCACGCGTCTTGGCCTATTCATCTCCGAAAACGCACATCGAACAATCGATGAAAACACGCGCCATCGCTTTGCGCGAGCGATTGTCATTGCACGTTCGATCTAGGGTTGCTCGTGCAACTCGCCATAAAGAGCTTACCAGTGGCACCGAAGCGCCATCTTCTTCATCAAGTGCGAGAAAGCTATCTGCGATTGGGTTTCCAATTGTTCTCGATGAAACCTTTTCTGCGATCACGGTCTACGCGCGACTTGAGCAAGCAGCGGCAAGCAGTGCATCCACGACGCCGGTGAAGGTTCCGAGGCGATTGTCATTTTCGAAGCTGCAGAACCAGTCCGCTGCAGTGCGCGTATTTGCTGCCGATGGCTGGTTCCCGTCATCAAAGACCAAACGCAGCGCGTTCAAGGTAATTCTAGCGAAAAGTCCGGAAGATGTTTCCACGAAGGATTTGTGCGCCGTCAGCATAGCGTTGTCCACATTTCGCATGATTCAAAAGAATTACGAGTGGCGTCGCGACGCCAATTGGGCTTTACCAGATTCTGACATAGAAAGCTTCGCGCGTGCGTGCAAGTATATTGGTCGTCCTTTCGTACGCCGCCCACTAACTATGCAAACGTGTGATGACCACTTTCAGAAACAAACTCTGGAAGCGCTAAGACTAGGTTTGTGTCTGACGCCTCGGGTTGTTAGGGATTCTCACGGCGCTTTTGATTGCGAGGAGTTTGTGCCTTCTTTGGTTCAGGCGCTGATTGCATCTTGCGAAGGATTTGCCAACAATCCCCCGTCGGCAAAACTTGCGCAAAAAGCTGCCGATATTGCCGTAGCGTGCTTGAAATCTGCGGATGAAAACTTCTCGAGATCGGTGGCGCTAGCTTTGCTCGATAGTTTCGCGCCTCGGGTACCAAACGTGGACTTTTTCTTTGATAGCGAAATATTGAACGACGGTGGCAGCAATGATTCCTTGAGGCATCCAGTTTTCCCAATTTCTTTCAAAGATGATGTGGATGCTACTACTAGTTCTTCGAATCGCAATATATCTCGCCTGCGTCGACCGACGCTTTTATCTGGTGGTCCTTCCAGTGGATTTGCAACATCAGAGAACACGCCGAGCGGCGTGGGGATTCTTTCGAACTTTCTCGCAGGGAATATGGTAAGTGGTGGTCACCGGTGCGATATATGCGACGAATCCATCGAAGGCATTCGATGGCACTGCGATGTTTGTGACGATGTCGATTTGTGCTCGGAATGCCGTGATCGTGGAGGTATTACCGGCGCCTTACTCGAACAGGGGCATCGCACAACACATCCCCTCGCGAGAATTGTGCAACGACGCAATCCTCCTCCGTCGAGTGACGGAAGTGCAGCGCTTCTCAACAAGAAGAAGACTTTTGTCACACTCACCGAGTCAAATAAAAAGCTCATCGGTGCGATTGTTGAAGATATCTGCGATCCCACGCGTGCTGTGGCAACGAAGGGGTTGAGCACGTTGTTGTCCAAGGATGGCAGTGAAATTGGTTTTTCATCTCGCGTCGGAAAGGATTCGAAGCCGCCGAAACCCAGTGTGACGGAAGTAAATATTGTTTCTCCCGCGCACGCGATGTTCTTGCGGACGCTCTTAAAGAGCGACTCGGACGCATCCGTGTTAGTCGCTAAATTGCTTTCGAAAGGTATTGTTGTGCCGTCTATTTTATCGAAGCCTGGGACGATGGGGAAGAATAAGAACGTCTCGGATCGAGACTGTCGCATACTTGCGCTGTCGGCTTCTGCGGCCATGGCTTCGAGCGGGAAAGATGCGGCACTGGCGTATCCGGATGGGAAGGATGGCGCGCGTGATGTCTTAGAATGGACGAAGCGTGTTGTGGAATCTCTTTTGGGAAAAATTGCCGAGCTTGGGCGAAGTGATTCGCTCGATAAATGCAACGATAATATCAACACCAAAATAAATATCTCTGTAGACTCTCAAAACATAGACTACCTGAGAGAGGCTAAGAAAAAGAGTAAAATGCGCTCAGAACAACGAGACAAGTTGATTGCGGCGATAAAATGTGCCTTATTGCAAGCCAAGTACGCGAGAGACGCAGTAAACAAGAGCGAATCTGAATCCGCGAGCTTTGATATGGATGCAGATCGCACGGCAGGTGCGGAGATATCAGACATTTCAAACTCGACAGCAGACATCCAAAGCTGGACGAAGCTTATCGTCCAAAGTTATGCTACGTCTGAAAGCTTACGTCTCGATATCGTCGATTCCGATGCTCACAGCGTTGCTCGTTTTACGGAATTTGAATTTGTCGTGGACAGTCTCGCGAGGTCTGTTGACGTGCAGAACGAAAAATTTCAAGCGATTAAAGATGCTGGAATTATCGTTTCTGCGTGCGAACGTCTCTCGTTTTCGCTCAAGAATCGCGTCAACAACGACGGGACGATTGAGAGCGAAAACAGCACGACTCGTTTGGTTTCGGTTCCTCTGAAAAGGTTGTTTGAGGTGCTTTCTCAAACCCCACAAGCCTTTGCATTCTCTCTCGCGTCGATGCCTTCCGTCATTGTCGCCGCAGTAAAAGCTGCGGCAAGAGCAATGCCGCGCTTTCCACTCTCTGCGGTGGATCAACGCGAACACGCGTGTTTGCTCTTCGAGTTTGCTGCCGAATACTGTGCTGAATCAACGAAGAAAGAGCTCTCTGGTGTGGTCGATTGCGTTATTCAAACCACATTGTTGGGTTCGTCGAAGAAATCTGCCAGAGATGCGGCGATGAAGTGTTTGCGAGCAATCTGGAAGAATCTGGAAGATGTTTCCATAGAAAACGAACGACAAAACATTTATTTGGTAGGGATGGCGAGATCTTTGACAAAGGCATTATCGAATGTTGCCTGTGGCGCACGAATTGAGCGCGTGTCTCAAATCGTCGCGTTTGCTCTCGAAAAGGACTTCTCAATCTTTGCCAACGAACCCGACGTGATGGCTAATATTGAGCTCTTTTGTGGGAATGCTCGCAAGGCGAGCGAAAAGTTGAGGACACATCCGAGGAGAGAAATGTACGCAAAATTGGAAGCGCTCGAAGCCCAGTCGCAATCTTTGGTTGCAAAGAACGCCACCACCGCTGCAGCCGACGATGCTAACTTGCTGCCGCAGCCGATTGGGACCTCAGCGCACGAAAATTTCGTGAATTTCTTACTCGAAACCGATGAAGATTTTGCGAAACACGCAAAGTGGCTCGAGATTGACCCGAATCCGGACGATATTTCGCTCGCGTACGCGTCCACGCCCTATCGGAAGACTCCGTTGCATCTGATGAAAGGAACGCGGGCTTTTACCGCGAACGCCTCTTTGACGATATTTAGCGAAGTATACAGATTGAAAGAAGCTATCATCAGCTTGACGCCGTTGCAAACGAGAAAATCGTCAAGATGGCCGAAATCTGTCTCCATCTGGGTTGTTCCGTCCATTGTGTCTGCCTCATCTTCGATTTTGAACTCGAGTGGAAGCGCCTTTCTATCGAGCAGGCAACTACCTCGCGCGTCTGGATCGAATGGCGCCGATAATAACATTGTTTCTTCTCTGAAATCAGCGATCTCATGGGAGCAACCGAGTGAACCGTGGCGATTCGTTGGAAATATTTCGTTCAAGAACAGACAAACTGAAGGTATGCTTACGTTGAGCATCCCCGAGGACGTTTCTGCGATTGCCATTCGTATCGATTCGTTCCACGTTGATATGCATGAGAAAGCTTCGGAAATGCTTCCGTGCCCGCGTTGTAGCCGACACGTACAAGATGCTGCGCACGGTATTTGCCGTTATTGCAGAGAGAATGCGTACCAATGCCGACAGTGCCGAAATATAAATTACGAGAATCTGACGGATGCGTTTTGGTGCAACGAGTGTGGTTGCGCGAGGCAAGATAAACTCGACGCGTACATTACTTATTCAGAAGTCATCGGTGACGGATCTTCTGGTATATACACAGAAGATGAAGCCACGAGTGCGATGAAAGCGCTTGAAATTTTAACCGTAAAAGAACGTGATACTCAAAATATATTGAGGCAATGCGAGAGCACTTGCAGATCCTTGCTTTCACGCGCAGCTGTAGTTGATGAAAGCGAGATTTTGAACGCAGAGGTGAACAAGACGGCTTCGGCACCTTCGACGCCATCAAGAACGAGAAAAACAATTGGCGGTGGCAGCAGTAATGCTGTTCCGGCATCTTCAACGTTAGTGTCGGGCTACGTTCCAATTGGACGAAACAATGCCACTGCTTCGGAGGATGCACTTGCGAAAAATGGCGACTTTGAGGCCCTGGCGTTGAGGTCGTACAAAGAAGTTGCAAAGAACGCCCGCATTACGTTGTCAAAATGTCAAGCCAAACGCATTTCTTTGCATCGTGCACTCGAAAGTTATGCACGTAGAGGTGAAGGAGGTTTTATCGAATCAGACTCGTCGTTGCATACGATGTACAACTACTACGGCGAGGAAACCAATCATTTCGGTTCGCTTCGTTCGTACATGTTTGCAATCGTCCCAGCTATGGTTTCTCTTGCTCGTGAAAAAGTCTTCTTTTACGCATTTGATTCAAATCATGTAAAGGATGCTCTTTTTGCGACCTCCTCTATCTTGCCACAAATGGCACCGAAGTTTGCGCGCGTATTAGTTGCACTTGCCGTTGCGGACGCGAATGTGGATACGCGATCATGGTTGATTAAGCAATCTTCCGAGCGAGCGAAGACTTCTTCGCTTCGCCCCGAAGGTGGTGGAATAAATTTCACATCTTCTACTTTCGAAACCGATGTCGATGTCTTGTCGAGGCTTGCACGAATGGAATTGGTGAAACGTAACGATGCCAGCGGTGATGCCACAGTTGCCATTTTGCAACTTTCAGAAACGCTCAATCCTATGAGAAATCCAAATCATCGTTTCGTGGACGTCGCAGTACGTGCAGCCCTGAAGCTCTTCGAGCAAGATGCAATCGCGAGACCAGGTGGACGACGACGCATGGACAACGAAAACATCGATGCTATCAGCGGTTGCGTTGAATGCTTCGTCAACTCTCGCGTTTTGGAGGAGGAGACTGTGCGACTGGCCTCGAGCGCATTGATTGCAATTTCGAAAGGAACAGAAGAAGAGCGTCTGGCGGTGTTGAAATCCCTCCTCGAGTTGTTAAAGAATACGGATGTGGTTTCGAACGATGATGCCGCAGAATCCGTCTACGCGGCGCTCGAAGCGAGCATGTGTACCGATTGGGAAGTTAAAACAGACTCATTCGTTTTCACGTTTGCTGATCCGTCTCAAGTGAAGCTCTCGGTAAGAACGTTGACGGAGATGCTCCTCGAAGTTGCAAAGTACACGTGGCATGAAAGTGAAAGCCTTCTCGAGCAGCATGGACTCGTCGACCCATCCTTCGGTCTTGCTCTGAAACGATGCGCTAAGTTCGTCTCAGACAAAATAGTCTCCGAAGAAGACAACTTGCGATGCGAAAGTTTGAAAGTGAGCAAGGAGGATATCCAAGCGATTACATACGCAGCGACAATCGCGAGAGCGCTTGCTGCGCGCAGGGCACCGCACGCAATTTCTGCAAATATTACTTTGGCAAAGCTCTTGGACGCGTGTTACGGGGCGAGCGATGTGAACTATCCAAACACTTCGAGAACGTCCGTTGCTGGCGCTTGCTTTGAACTTTTGCGCTCAACGGCGAACGCGAATTCTCGCAGCGCTCGATTCTCTTCAATATCTCACAATATATCGGATACTGTCCAAATTGTTTTACCCATGGGTTCAGTTCTGGATGAACTCAAACGGTGCGCGCTTCCGAAACCGAAGCCAAAACGCACGTGTTTGGTTCGCCTGGTGAAATCGTCCACGCAAGAAGAGTTTATCCGAGGGCACATGTCACCTTCACCGTACGATGTCGCGGAACAAGTTCCAGTTGGTGATAATGAAGGTGATAATAACGCTGCATCATCTGACATCGCTAACGCGGGGGCGGGTGTAGACGCGGACGACGATGCCACATTTGGCGACGAAGCGCAGCTGGAATCTACGCCGACTTTTAGAGATGTGAAGAATTTCATCTGCGCTCAACTCGACTTGGTCGGTTTGATCGAAGATGATTTTGGCATGGAATTGCTCTCATGCGGAAACAAGATCATTTCGCTTGATTTAAAAGTCGTCGATGTGTACGAAAAGGTTTGGGTTCCAATGCAACAAAATCAGCAGAATGATGGCAGCCCTCCCTCGCGACTTATCGGTACGAACAGAATTCCGCCAATGTCAATCACTTATCGCTTAAGCGGTCTCGACGGTGAAGCCACCGAAGATCGCATTGATTCGGTCGCAGCGACAGTAGATAAAGACGATCCAGAAGTTCGCTATGAATCGACTTCTTGTTTGCGCTTTAAAGGCGGTCTATCAGCACTTGTCGCTCTCGTGCCTACGATCTCTCGCGCTGCGAGAATGAAACCAACAGCATTTGAAACCACTAGTAATAGTAATAACAACGCATCGCTCTTCCTCAAGGAATTGTGCGTTTCCAGAGAAGACGTCGCGTTTGTACGAAAGTTGAACGATAACGCAGACGTCCTTGCACTTTTGCAAGCAGCTTGCGAGTTGAAGGAAAATAGAATCGCGATGTTGGACGACAATGCTCTTCCGCACTTGCTTCGTGAGGCGGCAAGAGCATTTGAGGCTCGAGAGGATACTTTGGCAAACGATATTTTAAAAGTTGTCGATCGCTTGTTAGCCGAAGAACAATCCAAAGCTACGTCAGAGCAATCTTCGATTCTGATATCTAACGATTCTTCTTCGCAACAAACTATGCTAATGCATGGAGGTAGCGTGGATGATTCCGCTTCCTTAGACTTGTCTGTGACGGTGGACACTTCATTGGCGGCTCGACCAGTCACTCCACCACCAAGAACTTCTACACCGTCTATCATTAATTTAGCTTCTTCCGCCGCTCTCGGTGGTTCTGGAATAGATTTGTACTTCTCCGACGCCGAGTCTATGCACGAAGAAGACAAGAGTCTCTTCGACGCGGCATCTGTGTCTCGATCCTTCCTAGACAAGTTGAAAAGATGCATTGAGGACGGGGAACCGAAACGTTGTGACGTGTTGGCAAGAGTTTTGCCGCGACTCGCGTGTGCCGATGTCACAGCAACGACGCATTTGGTTAAGTTTAGCGTCGACGCGTTGAACTCATTAAAATTTGATGGACAACAACGAGGTAATGATGGGGAAGTAGTCTTTGGCGCGCAAAACGATCCGACGTGCGATTTGCTCGCGTTAGAATCGGTGGTAAAAATTGTCCGCTGCGCACCACACGACGACTTCGGTCGATCATTTCGCGAATACTTAGCGGTTCCAGCGATACCAATCATACGCTCTTACATCGTTGACATCGTCGTGAACGATTTAAAGCGCACTTCGGAGGCGTTTGAAAAAGCGATGGTGAACTACAAGGCGTTACCGTTGGCGTTGAAAATTTTAGAAGCCATGTCCAGAGAATGCGAAAAAGTAGCCACTTCTGCTGCGCACGCGCTCAACTTGCTCGTTACTTTACACACATTAGAAAACGTAGTCGTGCCGAGAGGATTGGGCACTTTGACTGAGAATGCGTTGGAGACGATTGAAAACGCGTCAAATACCGCGCAAATTGAGATTGAAAAGATGCGGGAAAAGACAAAGGAAGAGAAGAGAGAGCTCGCGAAGAGGAAACGAGAGCAAATGTTGAGAGAGATGAAAATGAAGACGCAACAGTCGGACAGAGGGGTTCCAGCTGGGGACGAAGAGAGTACGGTGCTTAAAGCGGAAGTTTCGGACGCTTTGAAGAGTCAGATGGAGGAAGACGCCGCGTTTGACGACGACGCAGGTGCGTTGCGCTGCCGAGTGTGCTTTGAATCTATCAACGAGAATCCAGAGGAAACTTTGGGTTTGTACTGCTTCTGTACGCCGATTAGCATACCTCCAACTTCGGTGAAGTTTACTCGGGAGGAAGATGCCACAAACGCCGCAAATTTTGTCATAGAGGAGGACGATGATGACGACGACGACGACGAAGGCATGGCAAACGACGCCGACGGGGATATCATTGAAATCATTGACATGCGAGGCAATCAAGCAGGTACCAGTGGTTCTTCTTTAGCTTCTGCCTTGTTCGGAGGACGTGGTTTTCGCGGTCGAAATCGTGCTGCCGCAAGTGTAGACCCCAAAGTTGATGCCACGAGAGGGTGCTCCACCGTCTCGCACTTCAACGCCATTCACATCTCGTGTCATTTGGAAGCCAAAAGAGCAGACATCAATCGTCGTCCACCAAAACGAGAATGGGAAGGTGCTACCTTGCGAAACGCGGAGACGCTGTGCAACAGTGTCCTTCCAGTATGGACGTCGTCTGATTTACGTTCCTCGAATGTTGAACGCACGTCGACGAGCGAAGAAGAGTATGAGGAGCGACGACGACGATACGGTCTGGCGGTGGATGCGTGGTGGGACAACGTGGGCCGAGCGATGCCAATGAATCGCCAATCCTTCGCCATGCGACACGATCGATTTCGCGTATCTACTCTCGATTGCGTCATCTTGCTGGGTAGATTTGCCACGAATAGTTCATTCTCTGTCGAGTCTCGAGGCGGCGGCAGAGAATCAAACGCTTCCTTGTTGCCGCAACTGCTGCGGTTGATGCAATTCCACGGCGAATACGTTTTCGATGCCTCTGCAAACCCGAGCACGATGACGGACCCGTCCGCTTCGCCTTTACGACGTCAATCGTCGTCTCCTGTACCGTTATCGGTCGGTAAGAAACGAGATATTGCGCAAAGAGAAGAGTGGCTCCGCTTGGCGAATGCATTGGTGGACGAAGATTACGGAGGCGACGAACTGGCGTTCTTTGACGCCTGTTTCGATATTGAAGCGTTCGAGAGCGACATGTACGCGATTCTTTTGTTTGCCGCGATGACGTTCACGAAAGAAAAGTGGGAGAATTCGATTAAAATATTCATTCGTCGAGCGACGGCGTTCGCCTTAAGGTGTGGCATTGACGGGTTACGAGGTGCATTTACCTCCTCGGCTTACGCGCAACAGGTACGAAGTACGAGCACGATGTCCTCGAATTCGGGAGGAGTCATGTCACCTCCAGAAACCGATACCGACGAACCTATTAGTATTAATACGTCTTCGCAACCGATCGTCCTGGCGGCAAAACCAACTTTAAAATATCTCGCCATGTGCGACGAAATCAACGCGTGGTTGAGAAAGGATTCTCCCGAGGTATTTTACACCCCTGGCTTATCTGTCTCCTTACAGCACCTCTCGAGAGCGTTACTAGACGAGGCGGACCCCTCCATTCGCGACCACATTCGCCGGTCGGAAGCATTAGCTCTAGATCAACAATCTCGCGATCAGTTTGGGAACATGGAATCGTGCTCGCACTTGTCCAAGAGAACGTTGGAAGTGGTGACGGTAATGGATGCGGAGGAGGATGTTACAAACTTGTCCAAAATCGGAGGAAGAAATGTAACGGTAAACGACATCATCGAGAAAGGCATGGCGTGATCTTCATTGCAAATTAATAAGCAGCGACCTCTTACCAACCGGTCATATATATAAATAAAACTCTCTCTCTCTCTCTCTTTCTTCTTAGTTTCGCTTTTTCGATCCGCCTCTCTTCGGCGGCCTCGGTTTCGATCCACTCTTTTTGCCATCCGTTTCCATCACATACACAGCCAAACTTGCCAAGATCAACGCGAACTGCAACCCGAGCTTATCCACGGAATCCTTCAAAAACGTCATATGAAAGTGAATGCCAAACGCCATCGTCGCGGTTAAAACAAAAGCGCCTTTCTTCGCCTTCCCGGGCATCCACAACATCAAGTACCCGATAATCTCCACCGCGGCGATAATTTTCGCAAACTCAAACCCGTTCGATTTGTTACATCTTACTCGATACGGAATCTTAAACGTGGACAATAAGTTGTTCGCCCACGGCGTCCACGCGTGTTCGCACCACGCGTAACATTCCGCCGTGTTGGCAGTTGGTGTGCAATCGCCAGATTTTCCAATCGCCACGGGGCATAAAGGGCCGTCGCACCCGAGGATGGGAAGGCCGAGTTTACACGAAGCCGCGCGTAAGTATAAAGCGAGAGGGATGATTTTGAGGACCGTAAGAATCGTGGATTTTGATGATTGCGCCTGTGTGATGTTTAATAGGGGGGATATTCCTCTTAGGTCAGTAGGGGAACAAAAACGGCGAGAGAGAATTCCCCAAAACTGCTCCCTACTCTTTCTTAGAATAACTTTTAGAAGAATAAAGAAGAAAAAGAAGAACTAAAAGCAAAAGCGAAAAAGAGGACAAAAAGGAAAGGAGAGCGCGACGAGCGAAGACGCGATGATGATGATCGCACCATTTTCTTTCCGATAGTAATTGTGTGTTAAATGTGTGATAAAAAAAGAGGGATTTGACGGCAAAAAAAGCAGACAAAATGAAAAATGAGAGCTCAAAGAGTAAAGAACGTAAACATGTAAAACATGTAAGCATATACCACCAGATACCGCATTATTAATACATACACAGTATAATTATTATTACATCTCCACGTGGCTGACTCGTAAACCCAACTCGCGGTCGTTTTCCGGTTGCGCTCGCGCGAACCTCGAGGAATATTCCAACGCGTGATAGTCTCGAGAAAACGCGACGAAGGCTTTGCAGCCGTGCTGTAAAAGCCACGGTTGCGAGACGCGAAGGCCGAGCGTTTTTCTTTGCTGTTGTTGGCGATGCAAAACGCTACTACTTCGGGTGATGTCGTTGCTTTCGTCGGTGTTGGTGTTACCGACGCTGGTGGTGGCACCATCGCGGACGGTGACGACTTTGCGCCAGGTGCGACCGTGGTCGTGGGAGGTGGCGAGGGTCAGGCGCAACGCGCCTAAGTTGGTGGCCGCGTCGGAGAAACTCGCGCTATTGCTACTACTACTGCTACGGCTACTCTTACTATTCTCACTACTTCTGCTACCACTGCTACTACCGATGCTCTCGTCGTCGTCGTTGTCGTTTTCCTCATCACTAACACCGTCTTCTCCTTCGAGAGTATCGAAGTTTGATCGGTCGTTGTACGCCAACACCAACGGGCCTTTGGGTTGTAATCGAAAAAGTCTCGCTGCGGCATCGAACGTTCGCATCTCGGAGGACATCTCGCGTGGTATCGTCCACGTTTTTCCTACATCCGTGGAAATGGCAGTATACAATCGCATGCTTTTTGCCGTTCTTCGAACGACGAGTCCGTCGTCCTCGCCTCCAACCACCACTTTCGGTCGAAACACGGCGTACAAACCACCCTCCCCGATTTCCGCCACCGTCATATCCGCCAATAAAATGCCATTCTTTCGATCGAAACCCAAGGATTCGTGTAATCTCGACGTGTCCCACGTCTTTCCCAAATCCGAACTCACGATTACCCCGCACTTTCTCACCGCCTCGGCGCCGCACCTGGGATTAAACCCGCCTTCGCCGGTGCCGCCTTCGCGGTGTACCCCCCTCCCGTATTGCGCCAAAACAGTTCCG